>OHFL01001558.1_pt1 | contig 10055 bp, 9 predicted proteins | sample 1567491 | NCBI WGS metagenome assembly OHFL01 (sample SAMEA3879539, study PRJEB24766) | human gut metagenome | biome: human-associated habitat; feature: feces | place: USA | collected 1985/1987 | reverse complement strand
AATCTCGTAGGCCCTGCAAGGGGCGCCAGGGTTCAAATCCCTGCTACTCCGCCAAGGTCACAGTTTCTCACGGAACTGTGACTTTTTATTTTATCGAAACAGCTGGATCAAATGTATAGGACCACCTTTCAGAGGCAAGCCCTCCGGCAGTTCCTTCAGGAACTGGGTCTCGGGGACCGTACCGGGTGAATTGCAAGGCTACCTCGAAACAAGCGATTCCGGCTGTCAGAAAAAGCTCCTTGGAAGCGAAGGCTTTCAGGGAGCTTTTTTGCTGCCGGGAGAGCAGCCGGGCGGTTTTACCAGTCAGACGCTTTCCAATAGGCTTGTCAGGGTGGAGGCAAAGGCTTCATCCTGCGCCTTTGTCCGTTTCGCACTCCCTTTCGGGTGCTTGCCGGCACGAAGGAGCTTTTTGTTTTCGTACCGCCGCAGCATGAGGGCATCCATGTTGTCAGCAGTGTACTCCAAGCCGTTCTGGTTCAGCACTCTGGCACACCGGGCAAGGCACATACTCGCCAGTCCATAGTCCTGTGTTACGACCACATCCCCCGGTTTTACCCGGTTCACCAGCGCAAAGTCCACGCTGTCAGAACCTTTATCGAATACCAACGTCTGCGCACCTTCTCGCTCGATTTGGTGAGAGGTGTCGCACAGGATGATGACCGAGATGCCGAACCGCTTTGCAATCTGCAACGTCAGATCGACGACCGGGCAGCCGTCTGCATCGATCAAAATATTCATCGGCTTTCCTCCATCACCCACCGAAATGCTCTTGCGGTACGCAAATCGGCGTCTTTGAAATGCCCGCCGCTGTTCCATTCAAAGGTGCAGTCTGCACCGCGCGCTATAAGCTGACTGTGCAGAGTGCGGATATTATCCCCCACCACAGCCATGACAGCGTTTTTCGTGTGCTCTTCCTTGTCACCAAGGCTCAGATAAATGTGCTGCGTCTGTATCGGGCGCTGCTGTTCAAACTCCATCCAGTCCGGAAACCACACCGAGGGCGAGGCGGCGGCGACACCGTAGAACAGATCAGTCTGGGTGGATGCCCACAAAGCAAACAGTCCGGCCAGTGAGTAGCCGCCCAGGATGATCCGGACATTTTCCGGCAGTGCAAACTGCTTTTTCAGGGTGGGAATCGCCTGTTCTGTCAGAAAGCGTAGTGTGCCCGCCGCATTGCCGCCGAAACTTTCTTTGCCCCACACCGCAGGAGATTTCCACGGGGAAAGTTCATCGTTCCAGTTTTTCACAGGAACAGCGGCAAACAAAAACGAATGTGCCGAACCCTGCGCAATGGCTGAAATTTCATTGTCCATATGCTGCAATTCATGCTCGTCCGTCATCTGAAGCAGAAGATATTCGGCGCAGTCTGTGCCGTAAATGCGGCAGGGTCTATCTCCGAATTTTAAGGGAAAATCAAGGCGATTAAGGGATTCTGCTTTATAGTTCATCGACAAAATACCTCCCATTGATCGGCACGAGAAAAAGGCGTGAGGAGATTGGCTGCTTCCATTATAGCATATTCGGGCGGAGAGACAAGAAGCCCGGATGTGCGGCACGCTCTGCAGGGACTTCCTGCATTTCAGTATGAGAGAATCGACACAAAACCGGTTGACATCCACCGGAAGAAACCCTTACAATGGGAACAGAAACCATGTCGGGCAATGGAACAGGAGAAATTTTGGAATGAACAACACAGAAGCATTTGAGTTCTTGCTGAGCTGAAAGGATGACGTCCTGATGAACTGCCTTTCCGGGCGGCGGGATAAGGCCTTTGATCCGCAGGCCATGCAGAAGGTCCGGGCGGCCTGTGCCGTGCTGGCCGAGGACGGGACCTATCCGTTCGATCTGTCGGTTACAGACCCGGAGATCTACCGTCAGGTCAGCGCCTGGTTCACCGACCTGCTGCGCAAGTCCTGAACCGTTCCGACACGAAAGATGCATTTATTTTCCACAAACGCTTGACATCTTGTGCAATCTGCATTATCATAAAGCCATCAAGTGTTTGTTCAGAGAAGCGAGCAGAACAAACAAGAGGGAGCCTGTTCCCTTTTGTTTGCTCTGCTCTTTTTTGTTCCCGCTACGCAAACGAGCATGCTGTGACAGGCAGAAGATCAGGAGGTTTTTATGCTGGATGTAGCAATCATCGGCTGCGGTGTCGTTGGCGCGGCTGCCGCCTATGAGCTCTCGCATTATCCGCTGCACACTGCAATTTTTGAGGCCGAGAACGATGTGGCCGACTGCACCACCAAGGCCAACAGTGCCATTCTGCACGCTGGGTACGACCCCGAGCCGGGCACCCGGATGGCACGGCTCAATGTGGAGGGCGTTGCACTGGCCAAAGAGATCTGTGCCCGGCTGGATGTGCCGTACCGGCAGTGCGGCAGTCTGGTGCTGGCCCTCAGCCCGGCGGAGCTGCCGCATCTGCAGAAGCTGTACGAAAACGGCCTTGCCAATGGGGTGCCGGGCATCCGGCTGCTGTCGGCAGAGGAAACACGGGCCATGGAGCCCGGTCTTTCGCCGGAGGTGGCCGGAGCGCTGTATGCACCCAGCGCGGCCATCGTCAGCCCGTGGGAATATGCGCTGGCCATGGCGGAGGTGGCGGTGCGCAACGGGGTGGAACTCCACCTCAGCAGCCCGGTCACCGGCATTCAGAAAACCGTGTCCGGCTGGGCGCTGACCACGCCGTCCGGCGTGGTGGAGGCCCGCTACGTTGTCAACGCCGCCGGCATCCGGGCCGATGCCGTGCACGACATGGCCGCTCCGCATCAATTTACCATCCAGCCTACCCGCGGCGAATATTACCTTCTGGACAAATCGGAAGGCACGCGGGTGCAGCATGTCATCTTCCAGTGCCCCAACGAAAACGGCAAGGGCGTGCTGGTGGCACCTACCGTTCACGGCAACCTGATCGTTGGACCCAATGCCGAGCCGGTGGCGGGCGACAACACCGCCTGCACCGCCGCCGGGCTGGCCTTTGTCAGCGCGGCCGCACGCCGCAGCGTGCCGGGCATCCGCTTCGGCGAGTCCATCCGCAACTTTGCAGGCGTCCGCGCCAATGTGGACACCGGGGATTTCGTCATCGGCGAGGCGGAAGGTGCACCCGGCTTCATCGACCTGGCCGGTATGAAATCGCCGGGCCTGTCCAGCGCACCGGCCGTTGCCAAAGAGGTGGTCCGCATTCTGGAAGGCCACGGGGATCTGCCTGCGGCCAAAACGGATTACCGGGACGGCCGCACCCGGGTGCGGTTCAAGGAGCTGCCGCCGGAAGAAAAGGCAAAGCTCATTGCCCGGAACCCCGCCTACGGCCGGGTGATCTGCCGCTGCGAGACCATCACCGAGGGCGAGATCCTGGACGCCCTGCACACCGAGATCCCGGCCACCACCATCGACGGCGTCAAGCGCCGCTGCAACGCCGGGATGGGCCGCTGTCAGGGCGGCTTCTGCGGGCCCCGGGTGCTGGAGCTCATCAGCCGGACGCGGGGCATCGACCCGCTGGACGTCCTGCAGGACAAGGCAGGCAGCAACGTCTTACTGTGCGAAACCAAGCAGGAGGGAACCAACCATGATTGATCTGGTCATCGTCGGCGGCGGCCCTGCAGGCCTTGCCGCAGCCTACAGCGCATGGCAGCACGGCCTGCGCGATATTCTGATTTTGGAGCGTGACAACGAGCTGGGCGGCATCCTGAACCAGTGCATCCACAACGGCTTCGGGCTGCACCGTTTCGGCGAGCAGCTCACCGGCCCGGAGTACGCCGGGCGCTACATTGAAATGCTGCGCTCCACCGGCGTCCGGGTGGAGCTGGGCACCATGGTGCTGGAGGTCACGCCGGATAAAAAGATCCACTGTGTCAGCAAGGAGAAGGGCTACCAGATCCTCGAAGCAAAGAGCGTCATCCTCTGCATGGGCTGCCGGGAGCGCACCCGCGGGGCCATCGGCATCCCGGGCACCCGCCCGGCCGGCATCTACACCGCCGGTGCCGCCCAGCGCTATGTCAACATGGAGGGCTATCTGGTAGGCAAACGGGTGCTCATTCTGGGCAGCGGCGACATCGGCCTGATCATGGCCCGGCGGATGACGCTGGAAGGGGCCAAGGTGCTGGCCTGCGTGGAGGTCATGCCCTATTCCGGCGGCCTGACCCGCAACATTGTGCAGTGCCTGCAGGATTTTGACATCCCGCTGTACCTGTCCCACACCATCGTGGACATTCAGGGCGATACCCGGGTGGAAAAGGCCATTGTGGCCAAGGTGGACGAGAACCGCCGCCCCATTCCGGGCACCGAGATGGAGTTTGACGTGGACACCATCCTGCTCAGTGTGGGCCTGATCCCGGAAAACGAGCTGACCCGGCAGGCCGGCATCCCGATGGACCCCCACACCAAGGGAGCCGTGGTCTACGAGAACATGGAGACCGGCATTCCCGGCGTGTTTGCCTGCGGCAACGTGGTGCATGTGCACGATCTGGTGGACTTTGTTTCCGGCGAGAGCGACCGGGCCGGAGCCGCAGCCGCCGCCTATGTGCTCCACGGTGAGACCCCGGACGCGGCTGTGCTGGACCTTGTCCCGGGCAATGGCGTGGGCTATACCGTCCCCCAGCGGGTGCGCCCGGCGGACGTGGACAAGGGCGTGGAGATCTCGTTCCGGGTGCGGCAGAATTACGGCCCCAGCCAGATCACCATCACCTGCGGGGAGAAGCAGCTGGCCCGGTTCAAGCGCCAGCGGATGGCACCCGGCGAGATGGAGCACATCACCCTGCCCGGGGTCCTGCTGGCAAAGGCCGACGGCCCGCTGACCGTTGCAGTAGAGGAGGTTGTAGCAAAATGAACAAAAAGCGTGAGATCATTTGTATCTGCTGCCCCCGTGGCTGCCACTTGCAGGTGGACCCGGAAAACGATTATAATGTAACCGGCAATGCCTGCCCCAACGGTGCCGCCTATGGCAAGGAAGAACTGACCCACCCCACCCGTATCCTGACCAGTACGGTGCGGGCCGAGGGCGGGCGCTATCCGCGCTGCCCGGTCAAGACCGCGCAGGCGGTGCCCAAAGAAAAGATCGTGCAGGTCATGGCTGCGCTGGACGGCGTCACGCTGCACGCACCCATCCGCACCGGGCAGGTCGTGCTGACCGACGTCTGCGGCACCGGTGTGGATGTCGTAGCCACACGGGACCTGTAAAACCGCCCCTGAGCGAAACGGAGGTCGTTGAACCATGTCGACAAAGTATGTTCTTGCACTGGACCAGGGAACCACCAGCAGCCGCGCCATCCTGTTTGACAACGAGCAGAACATCATCGCGGTGCAGCAGCGGGAGTTTGAGCAGATCTACCCGCAGCAGGGCTGGGTGGAGCACAACCCCATGGAGATCTGGTCCACCCAGTACGGGGTCATGAACGAGGTGGTGGCCCAGAGCGGCGTGGATGTCCATGACATTGCCGCCATCGGCATCACCAACCAGCGCGAGACCACCATCCTGTGGGAAAAGGCCACCGGCCGCCCCATCTACAATGCCATCGTCTGGCAGTGCCGCCGCACCGCCCCGCTGGTGGACGAGCTGGTGCAGCAGCCCGGTATGACGGAATACATCCGCGAGAATACCGGCCTGATGCCGGATGCCTATTTTTCCGCCACCAAGATCAAGTGGATCCTGGATAACGTGCCCGGCGCGCGGGAGCGGGCCGAGGCAGGCGAGATCCTGTTCGGCACCGTGGACACCTGGCTGGTGTGGAAGCTCACCGGCGGCAAGGTGCATGTGACCGACCGCACCAACGCCAGCCGCACCATGCTCTACAACATCCGCACCCTGGACTGGGATGACACCCTGCTCAAAGCGCTGGATATCCCCCGCTGCATCCTGCCCCGCGTGGCGGATTCCAGCGAGGTCTACGGCACCACCGACCTGTGCGGGGTGCAGGTGCCGGTGGCCGGCATTGCCGGGGACCAGCAGGCTGCACTGTTCGGGCAGGGGTGCTTTGCCAAGGGTGAGGCCAAGAACACCTACGGCACCGGCTGCTTCTTGCTGATGAATACCGGTGACACCATCTGCCGCAGCCAGAACGGCCTGATCTCCACCATCGGCATCAGCCTGAACGGCAAGGTGGAGTATGCTCTGGAGGGCAGTGTCTTTGTGGGCGGTGCCGTCATCCAGTGGGTGCGCGACGGCCTGCGGATGATCCAGGAGAGCCGCGACGCCGAATACTATGCCCAGAAGGTGCCGGACAACGGCGGCATCTACATCGTGCCCGCCTTCACCGGTCTCGGTGCGCCCTATTGGGATATGTACGCCCGCGGTGCCATTGTAGGCATCACCCGCGGCACCACCCAGAACCACATCATCCGGGCGGCGGAGGAGTCCATCGCCTACCAGAGCGCCGACCTTGTGGCCGCCATGGAAAAGGACACCGGTGTGCCCATCACCTCCCTGAAGGTGGACGGCGGTGCTTCCCGCGACCAGTTCCTGATGCAGTTCCAGGCCGACATCCTGAACAAGGACGTTCTGCGCCCGGCCATCCGGGAGACCACGGCCCTGGGCGCTGCCTATCTGGCCGGCCTTGCCACCGGCGTGTGGAAGGACCGGGACGAGATCCGCAGCCTGTGGCACTGCAACATGACCTTTACCCCCGCTATGCCGGAGGCCGAGCGCGCACGGCTGCTGTCCGGCTGGCACAAGGCCGTGGGCCGCAGCAGTGACTGGGCAGAGCATTAAAAGAATTTGTCTGGATTTTGACTACTTCCAACAAAAAATCACGAATTTGTGAATTGTCTGTTGACAAACCGTTGAGAAATGGTATACTGAAAGCATCCCAAGAGAATTGAGATGGGGATGCACTGTGCCACACGACCGCAGTGCGTCCCCATTTTTTGTTCCCATCGCACCCCTTGTCCGCCCGTTCACATCTGTTCCGGGGGCTGGTTCTGGAAGTGCAGCCGCCGGGCATGTCCCTGAAAAAAGAAGGAGGATCCCCATGAAAAGCACCGCAAAGGCCACCGAAAAGCGTTCGCGCACGGTCGTTGTGCTGGCGATCGCTGTGGCGTTGATGCTGCTGGGCAGCATTTTTGCCCAGATGTTCAACACCTCATTCTACAAGGTCAAGGTCTCCCGCATTTCCTTTGATACCGACTCCGGCACCCTTTCGGGCCTGTTGTACATGCCCAAGGGCGTGGACGCCTCCAACCCGCACCCCACCATCGTGACCACCCACGGCTACCTGAACAGTGCCGAGATGCAGGACGAGACCGCCATCGAGATGTCCCGCCGCGGCTATGTCGTGCTGGCACTGGATATGTATGACCACGGCCATTCCCACGGGAACGCCGACAATACCGGCGGCTTCTTCAACTTCTGGCCCACTTCGCTGTGGGATGCCGCACAGTACATGTACAGCCAGGACTACGTGGCCAAGGATGCACAGGGCAACGGTCAGATCGCGGTCAGCGGCCACTCCATGGGCGGCTTCTCCTCCGAGATGGCCATCTATCTGGATGAGCAGAACTACGCTGCCGCCGGTTACCGCATCATCAAGGCCGGTTTGAGCATGGGTGCCGATTACTCCTGGACCTCCTACCTGAGCCTGGACGAAGAGGCTGCAGTTGCCACCTTCGGCGGACGCACCATCGGCAAGATCTGCGGCCAGTACGACGAGTTCTTCTTTGCGGCCGACGAGCCTCCCACGAAGAGCGGCACCGTCTACCACAAGGACTATGTTGCCACCACCGCTGGCAAGACCCTGCTGGAGCAGGAAGCTCCGCAGGCTGACACCTGGTACACCGGCTCGGACGGCGGCCAGCGCATCATTTACCAGCCGCGTGAGATCCACCCCTGGAACCACTTCTCCAAGGCTTCCACCAAGGATGCCATCGAGTTCTACGCCACTGCATTTGCCGACCAGTCCGGTCTGGTGCAGAACATTGCTTCCACCAGCCAGATCTGGTACTGGAAAGAAGTCTTTGAGCTGGTCGCTCTGGTGGGCTTCCTGCTCATGCTGGCACCTCTTGCCCTGCTGCTGATGAAGCTGCCCTTCCTGTCCAATGCAAAGCAGGCCGTCGCAGCACCCACCCCGGCCGTCGGCACCCTGTCCGGCAAGCTTGGCACGATCAGCCTGTTCGTGGTGGGTATGCTGATCCCGGCCATCATCTTCCCCGCCGTATACGACGGCAGTCTGACCGCAGAGCCCATCCGCTGGATGCGCTACGCCAGTGACATTGCCCTGCTCCTGTCGGTGGTGGGCATCGTTCTGGCAGCCCGCAGCACCGAGGACGACCGCAAGACCTGGCTGTCCGGCTCGGTGTGCGTCCTGATCGCTTCCATCGTCCTGCGTGTGCTGGTGACCAAGAACATCTTCGAGACCAATGCCACCTGGCAGGGCCCCACCGTCAACAGCATCGTGACCTGGGCTCTCATCTGCGCCTGCATCTCCATCGTGACCATGGTCTGCGTCTACCTGTTCGGCGGCCGCAAGCAGAAGGGCATCACGCTGGAACAGTACGGCATTGCCGCAAAGCCGGTGTCTGTGGCTGCAGCCTTCTGCGTGGCACTGCTGGTGTGCGTGATCGCCTACGCCTGCCTGTTTGCCGTGGATGCCATCTTCAAGACCGACTTCCGCATCTGGACCTTCGCCTTCAAGACCTTTGAAGCCAGCGCCATCCCGGCGGCGGTCAAGTATATGCCGTTCTTCTTTGTGTACTACTTTGTCAGCGGCGCCGCCGCCATCTCCAACACCAGCAGCGAAAAGCTGCAGGGCGGCTGGGGCTACCTGCTGGCTGCTCTGACCAACATGGGCGGCATCCTCCTCTGGCTGGTGCTGCAGTACGGCACCCTGTTCCGTACCGGCGTTGCCTTCTACCCGGGACAGGCCCTTGGCGGCATCCTGCTGTTTGCGCTGGTGCCCTCGCTGGCCATTGCATCCTGCCTGGCCAAGTACCTGTACAAAAAGACCGGCAGCGTGTACGTTGCGGCCTTCCTGAATACCATCCTGATGACCATGATGACCGTGGCCAACACCGCGATCTATTTCCAGGCATAAGCACAACCGCAGACTGGGGCTGCACTTTACAGTGCGGCCCCTTTGTGCGATAATGAGAACCATCTGAGAGAAAAGGAGTCCTGCCCGATGCATCCACTTGCTGAAACTCTGCTGGACGAGCCGGTGATCGCAGCCGTCAAGACGGATGACGCTCTGACGGCCGCCCTGGCCTCGCCCTGCAGCACGGTCTTTCTGCTGGCGAGCACCCTGCTCAATGTGGGGGAGCTGGTCCGGCGCATCCACGCGGCCGGAAAGCTGGCCGTCGTGCACATCGACCTTGTGGACGGCCTTTCGGCGCGGGAAGTTGCCGTGAATTCCCTCATTGCGCTGTGCCACCCGGATGGTATCATTTCCACCCACCCGTCCCTGATCCGGCGGGCGCGCCATCAGGGCCTGCTGACCATCCAGCGGGCGTTCATCCTGGACTCCCTTTCCCTGAACAACCTTTCCGGCCAGCTGGAACAAGGCAAGCCGGACTTTGTGGAGATCCTGCCCGGCATCATGCCCCGGGTCATCACCGAGATCAGTACCCGCACCCGGGTGCCGGTGATCGCGGGCGGTCTGCTGCGGGACAAGGCCGACGTCATGGCCGCCATGCGGGCCGGTGCCTCGGCAGTGTCCACCTCTGCCCCGGAGCTGTGGGACATCTGAATCCCGGAAAACACAAAAATGCCTGACCGCTGTCGTTGGCGGTCAGGCATTTTTTATGGAAAGCAGCAGCGTTACGGGTGGCTCTTCCTGACAAGATCTTTGGTGTACAGGGCGCGGGTGGCGTTGAGCACGGCAATGACCATGACGCCCACGTCGGCAAAGATGGCTGTCCACATGCTGGCCATACCGATGGCACCCAGCAGCAGGCAGGCAAACTTGACCGCCAGCGCGAACACGATGTTCTCGTACACGATGCGCAGGGTGCGGCGGGCGATGCGCATGGCCAGTGCGATCTTGGCCGGGTCATCGTCCATCAGCACCACGTCGGCGGCTTCAATGGCGGCGTCGGAGCCCAGGGCACCCATGGCGATGCCCACATCGGCGCGG
>OHFL01001555.1_pt1 | contig 10076 bp, 10 predicted proteins | sample 1567491 | NCBI WGS metagenome assembly OHFL01 (sample SAMEA3879539, study PRJEB24766) | human gut metagenome | biome: human-associated habitat; feature: feces | place: USA | collected 1985/1987 | reverse complement strand
ACTTTTAAAAATTTATCTAATCTCATAATACTCTCCTATATCAGAGCGTGTTTAAAAAAGGAGGAACTATAAAGTTCCTCCTGTAAAAGCTTACGCGATTATGCGTTTACCATATCTTTTAAAGCTTTACCAGCTTTAAATTTCGGAGCCTTGGAAGCTTCGATCTTCATGATCTCACCAGTCTGAGGATTTCTTCCCTCTCTGGCAGCTCTCTCGCTGACTTCAAATGTACCAAAGCCAACTAACTGAACTTTTTCACCCTTCTTTAATTCTTCTGCAACAACATCGATAAGAGCCTTTAAAGCCTTCTCGCTGTCCTTCTTTGTTAATTCTGTCTTTTCTGAAATTGCTGCTACTAACTCTGTTTTATTCATTGTAAATCTCTCCTCAACAGGTATATTTTATTGGTCTACCCAATAAAATCATTTATAAACTCTTTTAATCCATTTGTCAATATAAGCCATTTATTTTAGTCATTTTCACAGTTTTCAAACGGTTTTGAGGCTTTTTAGCCACTAAATCTTGTTAAAAATGCCAATCTTTACTTATATCATTACTCCGGACCTATGTTTACTCTTTTCAATCTTTTCATTCAGTTTTCTGCAAGGTATAGCAAATAAAAGCCCAATCAGAAGCGATATTATCACATAAATACAAAGATATCCAAGATATTTCCAGTAATTAAGCTGGTATGAACCACCTACACATTCTCTCATTGCATTCATCGCATGCGTAAACGGAAGGAATTCATATATTTTCTGATAAACCTTAGGAAGCACCTCTATCGGGAATGTACCACCGGCTCCTGCTACCTGAATAACCATTATAACTACAGCCAGTGCCTCACCGACATTGCCCATTGCAACTGTGAGTGAGTACATAAATATTGTAAATACAAAGCTTGTAACCGATGCAGCAAACCAGAATTTAAACGGGCTTACGCACTGGATTCCTATATAATACAAATCGCCAAGCGTAACAAGAAGTGCCTGTGCCTGACCTATAAGGAAAAATGTTATATATCTTCCGAAATAAGCCTGATATGGCTTAACATCAGGATGCTCTTTCTGTGGTTTTACTCCCACATGTATAATTGCAACAAGAATAAGTCCGCCTACCCATATTGCAAGAACTGTGTAAAACGGAGCCATCGCAGAACCATATGTCGCTATAGGATATATTGCCTCTGTCTCAATCTCGACAGGTGATGCAACAAATGAACCAAAACTGTCCGCATCAAGTCCCAACACTTTCAAAAGCATATCATAGCTTCCGCTATTCTTTATATTATTAAGCTTTTCTATTGTTGAACTTAAATCCGTTTTGAGACTGCCAAGCATCTCTTTCGTATCTTTAAGATTCACACCTGCCGTCGAAATAGATGATGCAAAACTGTCTATATTGCCATCCGCTTTTGAATATATATTGATAACACTATCCATTATCTGTGAAATCTGTCCAAGACCGGCCGCAAGCTGGCTGGAAACACTTGAATCAAGTATATTTCCCTTTGATGCTATCTTCATAAGAGAATCTACTTTCTGCTGCTCAGCGATGATTTTTTTTGACATATCAGGTGAAATCTGTCCCGCTGCATTCATAGCAGACGATGCCGAATCTGTGACACTTATCAATGCCGTAAGTATCGTGTCATATGAATCAAGCTGTGTATTAAGCTGCTGCATTTTTGACAAAAGAATGTCAAGAACTGTCTGGCCTGATGTCATATTTTCATGATTTGCCGATGTATCAACTCCATCTGCCGCCTTTACAAATGTCTGTGCAATTGTACTTATAAATGTTGAGTTGACCTGCTGCTGAACTGCCGTCTTTGCCTTATCTGTAATCTTTGGTGCAATCGCATTCTTTTTCTGGTTTGTATAATAATCTATCTCGGGGTGTGTAACACTGTCTGTAAGAAAACTTACCATTTTCTTTGAAAAATCTTCCGGCATTACAAGTGCCGCATAATAATCGCCAGCGTAAACACCGTCTATAGCATCCTTTGTGCTGTCTGTAAACACCCATCCAATTGTAGTATTAGATTCAAGTGCCTCAATAATAGTATCACCCATATTAAATTGCAGACTATCCATAACAATTCCCTTATCATCAGATGCAACCGCTACTTTTATCCTTGAAGTTGACTCTTCTCCATATGGGTCCCAGTTTGAAAGAATATTAAACCATGCATACAATGACGGCAGTATTATAAGTCCCATCACAACTACAACCGCAACTACGTTTTTACTTATTCTTTTCCAGTCTGAAATAAAAACTTTGTATATATTTTTCATAGTCCAATCCTTTCTTTGAGATTTTCAATATCCTGTCCTATTACTTTCGGTCCGATAATTGCCTCTTTCTTTTTGTGTGATGTCACACCAAGTTCTTTCATACGCTCCTGCAGATTATAATCCATATACTCTACTGCAATAAGATATGTACAAAGTGCAAAAAGTGAAATTATCCAGAATACCAGATATACAATCTTTGAACTGTTCATTGTAAACATAAGCATAAGGAATATCAGAGGAATCACAATCATACATATCATGCCGACCCTGATTCTTTTTTTATTCTTCCTGTGTGATTCCGTATAATATTCCAGCATTTTATTAAATATAAGCTGTTCTTCCTCACCCGATTCCTCATATCTTCTTCAGTTTCACCGCCTATTATATATGAATCCACTTGTTTTTCTGACGCTTTTGTTATTTTATTATCCTGTGTTATATCATGTTGTGCTTTATCATCTTTTTCCTGCATGGCACGTTCGACTTCATTTCGTACCGCACTCTGTATAATATTATAAAGCTGACTGTACAATTCTTCGTCTTTAATGTCTTTACTCAAAGTATGCCTCCATATTAATGTCTGTGTTTGCTATATAAATTATGTATACATCCTTACATCATATCTGTATCATGCATACGTTCATGCATATAATGATTAAGCTTCATAAACGGTTTTCTTATAAATAATCCAAGTGCAAGTGAACCGGCGACAAATATAAGAAGTTCTCCTATGTATATCGCATAATCTGCCGAATACATGCCGCTTATTGTCTCTCTCATAGCATTAATCGCATATGGGAACGGGAAGTAAATATATACTTTCTGGAAAAATACAGGAAGAAGTTCTATCGGATATGTTCCGCTTGAACCGGCTATCTGTATTACTACCATTACTACCGCAAGTGCTTTTCCTATATCACCAAATGACACTGTAAGTGTATATATAAGAAGTGTAAATACAAAACTTACGAAGCATGCTGCCAGCATAAACAATCCTTTATGCAGACACTGTATTTTCAAAAGATACAAATCTCCCAAAACCGTTATTACTGCCTGTACCTGACCAAGCACGAAGAATAACAGATACCTTCCAAAGAACAGCTCATGGCTTTTAGCCCCGTTTGTCAGTTCATCTTTATCAGGGTGGACTTTGATAAGTGCTGTGAGAAGAAGTCCTCCAACCCACAATGCAAGTGTTGTATAAAATGGTGCAACAGCTGAGCCATAATTGGCTGTTTCATAAACCTGATGTGTTGATACTTTAACAGGTGAAGATAAGAATTCTCCATATGTAACAGGGTCCTGTGACAATGCCTTTGCAAGCATTTCAAATTTTTCATCACCATTAAGGCTGTCAAGCTTCTGCGTAAGGGTTGTTATTTTTTCTGTCATCCCTTTTATGATTATTCCTGTCTGGTCAAGCCCTATGTTCATTCCGTCAACAGTTGTCATAAGGCTTCCCATCATTGCAGATAAGCCGCTCATCTGCTGCGACATTTCCGTGAGTGATGTTCCTATTGAACTTATTGTTGTACCTATAACCGCACGCAGCGAATCAACACTCTTCCGTAGTGAATCCTGATATAATTTATCAAGTTCATCAATCTTTGTCTCACACTGTCCAAGAATTATCTTTAAAAGTTCCAATTTTGCATTTGTCATTTCTGCCGAATTGGAAACAAGAACTTTTGCCTGTTCAAGAAGTGCTTTTGTGACATTTTCAAGCTGTGTTATTGAGGCTACTGCTGCATTGATAACTTCATCATCCACAACACCTCCAAGCTGCTGTGAAATCTCCTGAAGCTGTCCTGCAAGCGTGTCATTTTGTGCCATAAGTGCATCAAGCAGATTTTGTGCACTGTTAATTCCTGCTATAATCTCATCGGTACCTGCATTATTCTGTACCGAATCAATCAGTTTATGTATCTGCTCTGACAGTTCCTTTGAAGTCTGTCTTATAAGCGATGACAACTCATCAATCTTCTGTATATACTCATCAGCCGCAGCAGATGTCTGCTCATGTATTTTCTGTGTTGTATCCGAACCATCAAGAAGTGCCTGCTGTACCTGCGGTATCTCATTTTTAACCTGATTAAGCGTACCCTGAAGTGCATTATTACTATTTACAAATGCTGTTATTGTTGTATTGTAACCTGAAAGATTGGAATTTAACTTTTTGAGACTTTCCGTCACACCTGATAATATGTCTTTATCCTCAGATAAAATCCCATCTGTGCTACCCATTGCTGTCTGGACTACAGTATCAACAAACTGTGTATTAATATTTTCCTGAAGTGTTGATTTTCCGGACTGCGTAATCTTGCTCGCAACTGCATTTTTCTTTTCATTTTCATAATATGTAACTGACGGATGCACAAGTCCGTTATCAATAAAATCAAACATATTCTTGCTGAAATCTTCACCAAGAACAATAGCTGCATAATATTTACCGCTCTTAACTCCATCAATTGCCTCATCATATGTTCCAAGTATCTGCCAGCCAAGACCTGTATTCTTTCTTAATGTATCAAGAACCTCTTCGCCCATATTTACATTTTTTCCGTCAGAATTTTTATATCCGGCATCCTGCGATACAACTGCTACTTTAATTGACGACGTATTGGCATACGGATCCCAGTTTGAATATATATTAAACCATGCATAAAGTGATGGAATTATGCACAAACCAACCGCTATAATAAGTGCAAATATATTCCTGGATAAGCCAACTAAATCATGCACAAATATTTTCAATACTCTTTTCATACATTCTCCATTTCAAATATTCTATTCTTTCTTAATAATCTTAATATGTTTCAAATTATACATCACAAAAATTTGTGCCGCAAGACATTGGTCAAAAAAAGCCATGCGGTACGTCGTGTATTCCACAACCGACATACTACACAGCTTCTTCATTTTTTTCTTAAATTTCCGGAAATCTATGATTCCATATGATGTCCAAGAAAATCTGATGCTACCATTACCATCTGTTTTTCCTGCTCACCAAATTGCTTCTTTCCATCTTTTGAAAGCATAATAACTGCACCGAGAACATCTCCATGACAGATTATCGGACTTATAATCTGCGAATTATATTCATTTTCAATTTCATCTGAAATATTGATATAATTTCTTTTATTGTCGTCAGACATGAAATTTTCCCTGTCATGCATAATCTGCTCAAGCTTGTCACTTACCGGCTTTTCTACAAGTTCTTTTTTTACTGTACCGGACATCGCTATTATCTGCTCTCTGTCAGATATACACACAACGTTGCCGGTCGTTCTTGCCAGCGACTCCGAATATTCCTTTGCACATTCCGCAAGTTCACCGAGCGGAGAATATTTTTTGAGAACAATCTCGCCCTCTTTATCCGTAAATATCTCCATAGGATCTGTTTCCCTGATTCTCAATGTCCTTCTTATCTCTTTCGGTATGACAATTCTTCCAAGCTCATCTATACGGCGAACAATCCCTGTTGCTTTCATATAATCCTCCAATCCAATATTTAAACAAGAGTGCATAATCACTCTTTTTTTGCTATATATTAGCTCTGGAGTTAGTATGTGGAAAAAGCCGAAAAATTATTCCTTTTAGTTGTTGAAACCTTGCCTGCATTAGAAAGTGCAGGACATCGATAAAAGCCATTCGATTATTCTTCCTTCTGCATAATTTATCTCCTGTTCTATGCTTCTGACATATTCAGAATAATCAACATGCTGCATCTCTTTTGAATGAAAATTTTGTTTGCAGTAGCTTTCTGGCCTAACCACTGCAAGTCTGGAACGCCAAGTGGAAATAAGCTCTTTACTTTGTGTTTTTTCCGCAATTTCTTCAAAAATTTCCGAAACCCAATAAAATTCTTCATATGTGCAATCTTTTTGAAAGAATTTTATTGTCTTAGCACAATCTTTCGTAAAAATTTCAATAGCTGCTTTCCAATAATCTTCAATCCAATAATCATCTTCATTTTCTGTTATACGGAATTGTGCAGCCTGTTTCATTGTTGTAAATTTCATTTTCTATGCCTCCTTTTAACTACGGAACTCTGGTCTGCATCAGGAAAATTTAATACGTTTTATTTTTACTTTCAATTTAACCACTTCCTTTTTTGTGTTTTTATCTATGCTCTAAGGATTTCGAGTAGATCAAAATAATAAAATGTACGGTTTCTACTCTTATTATCTGTGAACAATATTTTATTATCTATTAATTGTCCAAGATATCTATTAACACTTGTCATCGGTATTCCGGTAACATTTGCAATCTGCTTAGCATTTGTAACAGGATATTGATATAAAGCATTAATAATATCTACCATATTGGACGAACGAGCCATATTGCAAGCAATACTCATATGTCTACTATACAACTCATTTATATCCATAATAATCTGAATATATTTTTCACACTGCTTTGTAACTGTTGCAAGGAAAAACTTAATCCACTCATTCCAATCCATATTTATCCTGATATTGTTTAGCAATGTATAATATTTTATTTTATCTCTTTCCAATGCTTCACTTATAAAAAAACATGGCAATTCTATCTGCTTTTACATAGGAATAAGCATTCTGCCAACTCTTCCATTACCATCCATAAATGGATGTATGGTCTCAAACTGAGCATGCATTATTGCAGTTCTTACAAGCGGTCTATATTTGTCACTTGGATTATTAATATACTCTATAAGATTATTCATCAATATTGGAACATCCTCTGGCTTTGATGGAATAAATGTTATCGCATGCGTCCTATCATTTTTACCAATGTAATTTTGTTCCGTCCTGTACTGTCCTACCACCGATGGTTTTCTTACATTTCCCTGCATTAAAATCTTATGAATATCACAAAAAAACTCATTTGAAAAATCTCTTTTCTTTAAGGCTTCATGCCCCTTTACCGTTGCTACATAATAATTACTTACTTCATTAAGATTTTTGTCTTTATCATTAGGAACAACCTGATTTACAAGTACACCATCTAATGTAGCCTGTGTTCCCTCTAATTGAGACGATGCAAGAGCTTCCTTCTGCTGTAAAGTAGGCATAAACCATGAACTGTCCAGTTTACTATCTTTTATTTTTTCTTTATATACTTCCAATTTTGTTGTTGCATCTATCAATTCTTCAAAAAAATATGTCTGATCAATAAAAGTGTTGTCCAATGGCAACAAGCTAGCATTATATGCTTTATCCATAACTTGTCCTCCCTTTGCGTTCTAACTTTTGTACTCTGATTACATCTCTTATAAAACCACAAGCGAAAATATCCACAAAAATATCTCTGTTTTTCTCTTGTAATGGTTTTCATATAGCTACCCGGTTTCATAATTTTTTTAATTTTTTGAAACCGAATAAAAAAGTGTCTCCGACACTTCAACTCCCCTTCCCCTCACTCTTGAGGGGTTAGGGGTTTCTTTTTTTCTCATTTTCCCTCATAATAGTCTTATGAATATCTTGCAGAAAATTTTTACAGACCATTATGAAGAAATAAAATATACTCTCCATCCCAGAGACACCGAAATGGAAAATATCGAAAAGATGATCCATTGTGGGGATCCTTCCTTTGGCGGTGCCATGTATCATTGCCCCCATTGTGGCAACTTTAAATATGTCCCTTTCCACTGTCACAGTCGGTTTTGCCCTTCTTGTGGAAACAAATACAGCATGGAACGCACCACTTCTATGACTTTCAAACTCATCAACGTTAAGCATCGCCATTGCGTCTTTACCATTGATGAAAATCTCAGGGATTTTTTCCTAAAAGAACGCTCCCTTTTGGATTGCCTGTTCCATTCCGTTGCCAGTGTCATTTCCCGCATGTTTTTTGAACTTAACAAATCAAAAAATTTTACGCCTGGTTTTATCATGGTCTTACATACCTTCGGACGGGATCTGAAATGGAATCCTCATATCCACTGCCTTATTTCTGAAGGCGGTCTCAGTGATGACGGCCTTTGGCGAAATGTCCATCACTTCAATTACTCTTTTTTACGTTCTGCTTTCCGTACCGCTCTCCTTAATGAGATGCACCAACGGCTGGGCGATCCTTTCAAACAGATCAAATCCCTCTGTTATTCTTCTCATAAGAAGGGATTTTACGTTTATGCCAAGCCTTCCTCTTGTGATCCTGAGACTGCCATCAAATATATCGGACGCTATCTGGGGCGTCCTGTGATCGCCACTTCCAGGATCGACAAATATGATGGTTCTATGGTCACTTTTCATTACAATCGACACGAAGATGATAAATATATACAGGAAACGATCCCGGTTATGGACTTCATCAAACGTCTGATCCGGCATATCCCTGAGAAACATTTTAAAATGATCCGCTATGGCGGCTTGTATGCACGCCACCGCAAAACAGACCAGCAGCTCCATAAAGTCATTTCCAAACAGAAACGTCCCATTCTACGCAACTTTAACCATTGGCGGAATGCTATTCTTTCTTCTTTTGGTTATGATCCCCTGGAATGTCCCATCTGCAGGCATAAAATGGAGTTTTTGGAACTTTATTTTAACCATCAGCGTCTTTCCCTCGAAGAATTATATGAGAGATCTATGTCCCGATCTCGCGGAAAGCGTTCTTCTGCATAACTTTCTCTGTTTTTATGGTATAATTCCCTCATAGGAGGGCATTGCAATGAAAACAGATGTTGAGGCGCTGCGTAAAAAATACATGGATAATCCTCCAGAAGGACTTACTTCCACGGACATTCGCCATATGAGCGAGGAAGACCTGCTGGATATGGATTATTTTCTAAATGATGACGATCTTGATGAAGAATTTGGTGAGGAAGGTTTTTATCTTTTTTAATCCCTAGATCGTCTATTTGTGTTGCCCGCCTACCGGCGGGCATTTTTAATTCAAAAGAGCGCCGGCGGCGGTCTTTCCTATAAAGCAAAAAAGGACTTCCAAACGGAAGTCCTTCAGACTGTAGACAAAGACCTCGGCATTCCGCCGAGGATTTTTCTTTGAAAGAGGCTAAAAGTCAGTATTTTCAAGACTTTTAAGCCTCTTTTTGGTATAATGAAGATATCAAAAAAGGCGGTATTTTTATATGATGACTCAAGAAACTGAAAAAGTGAGAAAACAAATGCAGATCGTATGTATCGATGATCTTGTTCCACAGGATCATCTTCTGCGGATTATCGATAAAGCAATTGACTGGTCATTTATTTATGACCTTGTTCGTGATACTTATTCTGATGGCATGGGACGTCCGAGCATTGACCCTGTAACGCTTATTAAGATTCCTCTTATTCAGTATCTGTACGGAATAAAAAGTATGCGCCAAACCATCAAAGAGATTGAGGTAAACATGGCATACCGTTGGTTTCTCGGACTTGAACTTTATGATCCTGTTCCGCATTTCTCTACATTTGGGAAGAACTATACCCGTCGTTTTAAGGATACCGATTTATTTGAGCAGATTTTTCAGCATATCCTAGAAGAATGCTATCGCCTTAAGCTGGTTGATCCAACAGAAATCTTTGTTGATGCAACACATGTCAAAGCAAGGGCTAATAACAAAAAGATGCAAAGACGAATTGCACAACAAGAGGCCTTATTCTATGCCGATATGCTACGCAAAGATATCAATGCTGACCGAGAATCACATGGAAAGAAACCTCTCAAAGATAAAGACGATCATAATAAGCCAGGATCCGGCGGCAATGATAAATTTGAAAACTATACAGATGACATTCCACTAGACGGAAAAACCATCAAGTGCAGTACAACAGATCCTGAAAGTGGATGGTTTCGAAA
>OHFL01001546.1_pt1 | contig 10147 bp, 6 predicted proteins | sample 1567491 | NCBI WGS metagenome assembly OHFL01 (sample SAMEA3879539, study PRJEB24766) | human gut metagenome | biome: human-associated habitat; feature: feces | place: USA | collected 1985/1987 | reverse complement strand
GCGTCTTTCGTCTATAGTAGATGTACGGACCAACGACGGGGACATGCATAAATACCACGGCGCATTCAGCATAGGCCTGCTGACGGACAAACTGCATATCGAAGGCCCTATCTGGAAAGAACGGACCTCCTTCAGTTTCAGCGCACGAGCCATCCCCACCCTATTCTTCAAAAATCTCATTGTAGACAAAGACGACACCTATTCCGACAAATACAACTACTATTTTTACGACGTCAATGCAAAGGTCAACCATAAGTTCAGCGACCGTAGCCGCATCTTCCTCAGTTTCTACAAGGGGAAGGACCACTATCATTATGACAGTTACTACCACGGTGACAATTACGACAACAGCATTAAGAATTATTCCAAGGACAACAGCCATCTGAATTGGGGAAACACCATCGCCTACGGCCGCTGGAACTATGTATTCAACAGCAAGCTGTTTTGCAACACCACCGTCTCATACAACAAATATGAGATGGGGCTGGACGGAAACATGGAAGATACCTATACTGTCGCCAATAAAGTACAAGACAGATACTATTACTCCTCCAAGTTCAACTCCGGTATCCGTGACTGGAGTGCGCGTATGGACTTTGACTACACCCCCATGCCGCAGCACCACATCAAGTTCGGTGCAGAGTACATCCACCATACGTTCCGTCCGGGAATAGCTACCTCGAAAATACAAGATATAGATAATGGCGCCCTCCAGGAAGATACGGTTTACAATACCAGCAACAGCCATGCCATACGCGGACAAGAAATCTCCCTTTACGCCGAAGACAATTTCAATGTAAACGCCAGGCTCAGTCTGAATGCAGGTGTACGCACATCGCTGTTCCACACACAAGGGAAAAGCTACTATTCGCTGCAGCCCCGCCTTTCCGCCCGCTATGACCTCGGACAAGGATATTCTGCCAAAGCATCCTATACGTGCATGGCACAGTATGTGCATCTGCTGTCCTCTACTCCGCTGTCTATGCCTACCGACCTCTGGGTACCCATTACCAAAGACATCAGTCCGATGTATGCCAACCAGTTCTCCATAGGAGGCTACTATTCCGGACTGCCGGGTTGGGAGTTCTCCGTCGAGGGATATTATAAACAGATGAAACACATACTTGAATATCAAGACGGTGTATCCTTCTTCGGCACCTCTACCAACTGGGAAGAAAAAGTGGAAATGGGCGAAGGCCGCTCCTTCGGTCTGGAACTGATGGTACAGAAAACATTGGGCAAGACTACCGGCTGGCTGGCATATACCCTATCCAAGACCGATCACCGTTTTAAGAACGGTACCATCAACCAAGGCCGATGGTTCCCCTACAAATATGACCGCCGCCACAGCATCAGCCTCAATCTCAGCCATAAGTTCAGTGACCGCATTGATGCAGGAGCTTCCTGGATATTCAATACCGGTGGATGTATCACTATCCCCGAAAAGGCAACAATCATCATCCGGCCCGATGGCTCTATTGAGGAAACCGGTTACATCTCCCGGCGTAACAATTACCGCCTTCCCGCCAGCCATCGTTTGAATCTCGGCGTCAACTTCAACAAGAAGACCAAACATGGTATGCGTACCTGGAATATCAGTATCTACAATGCATACAATGCCATGAATCCGAACATCGTTTACAGCAAATACAAAAATGGATACAACGTATACTACGATGATTTCTACGAAAGTATTTATCATGGAAATACCGGGCAGAAGAAAGCTCAAACTGTCATCAAGAAAATAACAATACTGCCTTGTATTCCTTCTGTTACCTATACTTATAGATTTTAAAAACAAATCCGGCATATGAAAACAAAAATGAAATTACACCTTATTATATACATAACTATTGTAGGCTTCCTAACAGCCTGCGAAAACGAGATTCCTTACAATCCCGGACAACAAGATCCGCAAATCATCATGAACGCCTTGCTCGAAACCGGACAAGCTGAGAATGATGTCTATCTCCATTTAGGCGAGGGCTATAGTATTGAACATTTGAACGAAGCAACTCTTTTCCTCTACATCAATGGCAAAATAGCAGAAACTCCGAAAGCGGTTTCCCCGGAAGAAATTTATGGGCATCTGGAAGGAGAACTTGATAAGGACATTTATGAATCATTACTGAAAAGTATACGTTTCAAGAAATATCGTCTGACCAGCACACTGCATCCCGGCGACAACATACGTCTGGAAGCCACTGCCGAAAACGGAAAATACCATGCCAGTGCCGAAGTCACCGTGCCACAACCGATAGAGAGCCTGCACGTGGACACTTGCCTGGCCTACCTGCGCGAGTACAGCGGACAAACCCTTTACCGCCAATACAAAATTACATTGCAAGACCGCCCCAACGAGAAGAACTACTACCGGCTGGACATTTGGAATGACCGTAGTTACTATTGCAAATGGAAAGAATACCTGGAAGATGAAAACGGCAGCCTCATCAAAGTGGAAGACGAGGACGGCTCTTGGGCCTCCATACCCAGAGACACTACCATCCTTGCTCCCCGACAGAACGAAATCATCAACCGGGAAGATGTTATACTGACTGACGGCCACCCTGGCAACTATGATGATGAAGAAAATGAATTGTTTCCCACCATAAATAACAAATACAACATATTCAATGATAACACTTTCCGTAACTCTTATGCCACATTGAAAGTATACACCCCTCTCTACCAAGATTATTATCCGATAGAGGGACACTACTACGACCATATATCCCGCAAACAAACCATCACCGTACGGTTGCTTAGCATCACTGAAGCCGAATACCGCTATCTAAAAGCCTTAAACTGCCTGGATGATGGGGATTACGACGATGCTTTAATGGAACCTATCAGTCTGCCTTGCAACGTCATAGGTGGATTAGGCTTTGTGGGAGTCTGCTCTGAAAGCAGAGTAATCATAGAATTACCCGAAACTATTTGGCAATAACATTTTGACTAATAAAAATCCTTTTATCCATTACTACAAATATAAATTCAGTTAGTCCACATTACATTCGTATTACAAAAAGCATCTAAACAAAGCATTTTCACACTATAAAATTGATTTAAGTCAAGAAATGAAGGTATAAACTACACTTTTTTACGTATTCATTTTTGTGTTATAAAACATATACCTATATTTGCATAGGTAAAAAGAAAAAGCTAAGCGCTTAGAGAGTTTTCAATAGGTATTAGATTGAGATTAGTTTTTAGGAATAACAATTAAAAAGTAGGTATTATGAAACGTTTAGGATTAACATTAGTGGCAGCAGTCTGCCTGACTGCTACAACATTTGCAGCAGGAAACCAACCTACAACTGCAAAATGGGAAGGTAATATCAACATAACAAAGTTGAGCAAGTATTTGAATCTGGATTCCAACCAGCATGAAGAAGTGGCAAACATCTGCGAATATTTTACAGAACAGATGGAACGCGCTACAAATTCCAAGAAGAATCAGGAGAAGTTACTCCGTAATGCAGTTTATGGTAATCTGAAGTTGATGAAAAAGACTCTGAATGAAAAGCAGTATGCTGATTATGCCAGAGTATTGAACGTCACACTGCAGAACAAAGGTATCGAAGTGAAATAAACTTCGCTTCTGATAAATACGAAAATAGTATTTGATAAATAAAAAGGCATTGGACTTTAGAGGTTCAATGCCTTTTCTTTACGTCAACGCCACCAAAACCTGCGGCGTCAACTCCCTAACCAAATAATTCTTATACTTTCTGGAAACCAGCAGTTCCGTCACTTTGTCAAATGGTGGATAAAGCATGCATTTGCTATCCTTTATAATCATCAGATAATCAATATTGATAATATACGATTGATGTATCTGCACGAAACTGGATGAATATTGAGTAATCTGCTCAGCAGTCATTCCGCGACGCAACACCAACGGCGGCTGGTTGTTTAGTATCACCTCCCATTGTTTACGCTCGGAACAATAGCGAAAAAAGCCGATTTCAGCCGGACGCAACGCACGCATATCATTAGTTGGCGTAAATACGATAAATGTCTGTCCGGTATGCAACGGTGCACCAATGGGATATGACATTCTCTGCCCAGCCTCTGCCTGCTCTACAAAACGCGCAAGAATATCCCGCAACTCCTGCTCTTCAAAAGGTTTCAGCAGATAGTCGAACGCAGCCTCCCGGATAGCCTGAATCATGTACTTATCATAAGCCGTATAGAAAACAATCCGCATATTCCACGAAACACTGTCACGTATTTCCTGCAGTAATTCCATTCCAGTCATGTCCGGCAGTTCCACATCCAAGAACAACAAATCCGGCTGTACCTTGGCAATGAGTTTTTTCCCTTGTTTACCATTACGGGCAGTTCCTTTCAAAAAGAAGCGTGCATCCTTTCCCAATTCAAAACTCAGATTCTCAAGAGCCACCTCATCGTCGTCAACTATTGCAACCTTATATTTATCCATGTTCCTTTTATGTTTTTCTTCTCGCGAATATATACATAATCCTACTCCCATACAAAGCAATAGAAGGTCATTTACGGACTATTTGTCTGTAAATATGCCTATCCTTGCAAAAAACGAGATTAAACGGTTCTTTTAAATTCCGTAATCGTAGTTGTCAGGCAACCAGAAAGTCACCTCACATCCCATCTCACCACTCTGTAGAGAGACATTGTGCACTGAAACATCAATGGCCTCCTTATTCTTATTGTTGAGAATCTGAATGGTCTGCATAATGACTTTCATTCCCGTCCCCGTGCCCCGGTTCCGACTGTCCGGACGATAACCGCCACCATTATCCGTTATCTTTATACAGATACCGTTTCCCCGGCGGCAGACCGAAACCCAAAGATTACGTTCACCTTCCTTCTCGCGCAACGCATGCTTCACTGCATTTTCAACCGGAATTTGAATCATCATAGACGGAATCCTTATTTGCTCCGGCTGCACATCCTTTTCTATCTTCAGTTCCGAATGAAAATCCGGACCTAAAGAACGGCGTTCCAGATTAATATATGTTTTCACAAAATCCAGCTCCTCTGCCAAGGTTACACACAGTTGTTCCGCCAATTCCAGATTGCAACGCATCAGTTTTACCAGCGACGAAAGCTCTTGCTTTTCTTCTACATTCCGCTCCGCCATCTCCCTGTTCAGCACATTGAAGATGAAATGAGGGGACAAGCGGTTACGGATATTCTCCAGACGAAGTGTAGAGACTGTGCGATGATTCCGTGCAAGCAACAAAGCACGTTTCTTTTTGCTGTACAGATAAAGGAAAACCGCCGTCAATATAGATACAACAGCTACAGCAAACACGACAAACTGTGTCTGCCTCAGCACCAGCACCTCGTTTTTCTGCTCCTGAAGCAAAACCCGATGTGCCATCAAGGTAGAATCCTGCTGATAACGCAAAGTCAAGTCTGCCGTACGCATCCGGACACGCTCATTCCTGATAGAATCATCAAGCAGGTTGTTCCTCTGCAGATAGTGATAAGCCCTCTTGTAGTTGCCGGTTTCCTCGTAAAACTGCTGAAGGTATTTATTACGGATATGTACCATATCAGGGTCGATGCCCGGAGGGACTACACTCTCGGACAATAAACGACGTGCCTCTTGAAAGTCTTTCTGAAGCAGAGCCAATTCTATTTTCTGCGTATCGATATAATATAGTGCAGTACTTACCCCCATTTCCTCAAAAAAAAGTTGGCATTCATTTATATATTTAACAGCCAAATCAACCATATTCAGTTGAAGATAACAGTCTCCTAAATTCAACCTCCCCAGATTAAGTTCAAAACTCATATCATCATATCCTTCGACTAAATCAATAACCTTTTGGAAATATTTTATCGCTGTCTGGTAATCCTCCCTATAATAGTAAGAAGTCCCTCTATTATTCAAATAAATATATTTTTCATAAGGCAGCATATTGTCATAGCTTTCCCCTGCAAGATTGTAATAGTAATCACACTGTTCAAAATCACGCATGGTAACATATACTTGTGCCAAACCATAATAAATGGGAGGTTTCTTGGTAGAAGCCATATGCAAAGAGTCGCACATCAACAAAGCTCTCCTATACCAAGCTGCCCCTATGTCCAATTTTCCTAAACGGTTATTCGCATCAGCAAGATTCATCAAAATATCCGGCACCACTTCAATCCTAGTCCCTCTCATCCGTAATTCATAAGCCTTCCGGAAGCAAATTTCGGCAGAATCCATATTCCCAACGCGTGCAAAGATATTTCCCTTCATATTGAAACATTCGGATTCCAAATCTGCCATTTGAGAGGAACTATGCTGCCTTTCTATAAAGGCATGTATCTGTTGGATTACAATTTGCGCCGAATCAAGTTGTGAAGTAATCAAATATGTTTTCAGTGTCATTGCCAGATAATTATATTTGACCAAGCTATCCTTTGCCTCTTCCATCTTTTGAAGAGCCTTCAACCTTACCTTGCGGGGCACAATGGCCACAGAATCTCCATTTATACGGGAAAAATCCTCAAAAGCTCTCATCTCTGTGTATACGTCCTCTTTATCTCCGGGCGCACAAGCCCCTAGAAACACAAGCCCTAATATCCAATAAATGTAAAATCGAATTCGCTTATCCATCCTCTCTCCCATGTTTCCCGTAATTAGATTATTTATTCAATACATCTACAAACTTAAAATATTTTTGCGAAATACCATCAAGTATAAGGCGTATTTCTCAGCCATAAAAGAGCATACGTTACCGCTTTATTAAAATGAAACAAAAAAATCACATCATAGTACAATATTTAGCTATATAAGCCATCAAAAATAATGAATAGGGCATTCCAACGTTTGAACTGCCCTATTCACTATTCAAATACTTGATTTTATTTAATCGTCACCATCGTCGCCCCAAATCCATACTCCTGGAACGAAGCATCCTGATGGCGGCAGTCAGGATATTTACGTTTCAGCTCGTCCAGCAAGGCTTTACGCAACACTCCATCCCCCTTGCCATGAATAAAGACGATGCGTTGTTCGCGCTTTTTCTTGTATTGTTCCATCACTTCACGAAACTTGTCCAGTTGGTAATTCAATATTTCACTGTTGCTCATGCCGCAGGTGTCATCCAGCAACTCGCCGATATGCAGGTCAATCTCGACAATCCCATTCTTGCCCCCACGTTTGATGACCGTCTGCAGTTTGGATGGAGTATCTGCCGTTTTTTTCTGTATCAAAGCCTCCTTCAGTTCCTCTGCCGAAACATACACCTGCTTGGCAGGCTGGTCATTCCGGACAATATCATACACCAAGGCCGGTGTTTCAAAGAAAACCGTCTGCTGGAATGTATGCAGTTTATAGAACTTTACCATATCTATGCGGACTTCCACACTGACAGCCGGTTTCATTGTGAACGCACGGTTATCTTTGAATGCCACCAGCTGTACCATCACACGTTCACGGTCGTTCAACTCGGACTTTTCGAACTCCTCCAGCAGAAGTTTCGTATTCGGCTCTATCAAACCATGCGAACGGACTGTCCAGGACTTTCCTTCAGCACTCGAATAGGTATAATACATATAATAATTACTGTCGTTCACCAAATATGCCTCGAAAGGTGTAGTGCTGACAGCCTTGATATCCTCCGGAACAAAAGCCAGAAAAACATTCAGGATATCTCCGCCTTTCATCTCGGGCTGACGATAAACAGATATCTGCGGTTTCTCCAAACGGACCGTTTGAGGCTCTGAAACCTGAGACTCCATAGCAGACGGCCTTGCCGCAGTAGCGGTCGTACGCAATTGTTGCTCTTCTTCCCGCTTCTTCTTGGCAGCCGCTTTGGCTGCCGGAGTGGGGATATTATAATCATCGGTCTCTATCACCACACATTCGTTTATGGGCATCGGTATGTCAAAACCGTCGGCATCTTCCACCAACACGATGTTTTTCCCTTGAAATCCTGTCACAACACCACCCCCAACTTCGCTGAGGAAACGAACTTTATCTCCTATCTTCATAGTAACTTATCTTTTAGTTTGTCTTTTCCTACTTTCTTCCTGCAAAGTTAGGAATTATTTCCCTTATTCTTCAAATCTTCCCAAATATCCGTACCTTTGCAGCCGATATAATAAAGAGAAAGCCATCATGAAAGAAGACCCCAGACATATCAGAATCAGCGAATTCAACTACCCGTTGCCGGACGAACGCATTGCAAAGTTCCCATTGTCCGTACGTGACCAGTCCAAACTGTTATTGTATCGCCACGGAGAAGTTTCAGAAGACAGATTCACTTCACTGCCGGAGTATCTGCCATCGGGAAGCCTGATGATATTCAACAATACCAAAGTCATCCAAGCACGCCTGCATTTCCGGAAAGAAACGGGAGCACTGATTGAAGTATTCTGCCTAGAACCTATACAGCCGAACGACTATGCCCTCAACTTCCAGCAAACCGAGCATACCGCTTGGCTCTGCATGGTCGGCAACCTGAAAAAATGGAAAGAAGGCATGCTGAGACGTGAGATGACCGTGAAAGGCAAACCACTCACCCTGACCGCCGAACGGGGCGAATGCCACGGAACCAGCCATTGGGTAAACTTCCGCTGGAATAATCCGGAAGTGACTTTTGCCGACATTCTCGAGGTCTTCGGTGAATTGCCCATCCCTCCCTACTTGAACCGGGAAACCCAGGAAAGTGACAAGGAGACTTACCAGACTGTCTATTCCAAAATCAAAGGTTCGGTGGCTGCCCCTACAGCGGGACTGCATTTCACCCCACGCGTATTGGACGCATTGCGCAATAAAGGAGTAGAATTGGAAGAACTGACACTCCATGTGGGAGCCGGAACCTTCAAACCGGTGAAAAGTGAAGAAATAGAAGGACACGAAATGCATACGGAATACATCTCCGTCAACAAACGGACCATTGAGAAACTGATTGCACACGGAGGGCATGCCATTGCCGTAGGAACCACTTCGGTGAGAACCTTGGAAAGCCTGTATTATATAGGAGTAGCTATCAGCCGCAATCCCGATGCCAACCAGGAAGAACTGCACGTGCAGCAATGGATGCCTTACGAAGAGAAAAATGGCATCGGCACTATACAGGCTTTACAGCATATACTCGATTATCTGAACCGTCACCACATGGAAGCATTGCACACCAGTACGCAAATCATCATTGCTCCGGGCTACGAATACAAGATAGTGAAGAAGATGGTTACCAATTTCCACCAACCGCAAAGCACATTACTGCTATTGGTTTCTGCTTTTGTGAAAGGAGACTGGCGAAAGATTTATGATTATGCCTTGGAGCATGATTTCAGGTTTCTAAGCTATGGCGACAGTTCGTTGCTGATACCCTGAAGCCCTATCACAGGCATACCATCTTCCTTCCGCAGCATTAAGCGTTTTCTTCCCTACCATTAAGGCGTTTTTTACAGACATTTACTACGTCCCACTACGGCAGGACGTACGTTCCACCGTAGCAGGACGTACGTCCTATTGCAGTGGGACGTATATCCTGCTATAGTGGGACGTACGTTCTGTTGCAGTGGGACGTACTAACCGAACGTAGAAAAAAGCTTGGCCATATACAGAAAAAGGGTTAGCCTTGGGGCATGCAAGGCTTAGCCCGACAAACGGATAGCCAAACATGAAACAGCCTTTGCTGAACATATTCCATAAAAAAAGAGTATCACAGAAGAACTGCAATACTCTTTCAAATCTTTTATGATAACCGCTTATTCAGTATCCAAAGCCGATTCTGCACTTTTACCATTCGATGCCAAAGGAATAAGTTTCACCAAATCCACATCAAAAAACAAAGTAGAATAGCCCGGTATCGAACCGCTTCCGGCTTCTTCATAAGCAAGTTCGGAAGGAATATAAAGTTGCCATTTCGATCCTACAGGCATCAATTGCAGGGCTTCTACCCAACCGGCGATCACTCCGCTTACCGGGAATTCTGCCGGTTCGTTTCTGCGGATAGATGAATCGAAAACAGTACCATTGATCAGACGACCTTCATAATGACACTTTACCGTATCCGAAGCTTTGGGTTTCGGGCCATTGCCAGCAGTCAGGATTTTATATTGTAATCCGCTCGGAAGTGCAACTACGCCTTCTTTTTTCTTGTTTTCTGCCAGGAACTTTTCGCCTTCAGCTTTTGCCTCTTTTCCTTTTGCTTGC
>OHFL01001535.1_pt1 | contig 10214 bp, 7 predicted proteins | sample 1567491 | NCBI WGS metagenome assembly OHFL01 (sample SAMEA3879539, study PRJEB24766) | human gut metagenome | biome: human-associated habitat; feature: feces | place: USA | collected 1985/1987 | reverse complement strand
TTGTGCATCATCATAAAAATCAGAATTCCGCAAATCTACATAAATCATATTTTTCTCATTTCTGTTATTAATTTTTATATTGCAGCCAGACAGATATTTTACTGGCAATATGGATTATATTTCTTTTCATGGGCAATTGATGTGCTCTCACCATGCCCCGGAAATACAACTGTATCATCAGGCAGTAAAAACAATTTATCTTTTATGCTTGAAACAATATCCGAAAAACTTCCCGTTGCAAAATCTGTCCTTCCAACTGATTCAGCAAACAAAGTATCACCGGAAAAAAGCACAGATGCATCTTTAACATAATATGACACACCGCCTGATGTATGTCCCGGCGTATGGATTACTTCTATATCTATTCCGGCTGGATTAATATGTTGTTTATCTTTAATCCAGACATCTGCCTCAAGTGTTATCTTAGCTCCCATATGAGCCGAAAGATTCTTGTATGCATCTGCCAGAAGTTCCTTTTCATGCTCACCCGCGTACACTTTTATTCCATATTTAACGGCAAGCTGCCTTGCTGCACCTATATGGTCATAATGTCCATGAGTTATAAGTATTGCACATGGATGACATTTATTTTTTTCAATCAAAGCACTAATCTGTGGCTCATTGCCAGCCGGGTCAATTATAACTGCTTCGTCTGTATCTTTGTTTATCAGAAGATAACAGTTTGTTGAAACTCCCGGTATTACAGTATAATCCATTTTTATATTCATATTATTTCTCCAGTTTTTAATCAGCCTGCTGTTCTTGCTATATCTGTAACGCCTTCGATATTTCTAAGCTTTTCTACAAGCCTGTTAAGCTCATCTTTTCCATGTATGTCAAATCCAAGATTAATTGTTGCAATACCTTTCTTATTAACACGGCTGTTCATAAATTTAACATCTATGTTAGCTTCTGTAAATATTCTTGATATATCTACAATAAGTCCGGTTCTGTTACCTGCAAAAATATTAATCTCAGTGCTGTATTTATCAGCAGATGAATCAACCTGCTCCCATTCAGCCTCAATGAGACGTTCTCTCTCATTTTCAGGAAAATTAATAACATTTACACAATCTGTACGATGTATTGTAACACCTCTTCCTCTTGTTACAAATCCGACAATCTCATCGCCCGGCACCGGATTGCAGCACTTTGAAAATCTTACAGCTACATCATGTATGCCTTTGACTACTATACCGCCACGTGTTTTTTTATATTTATCTTTATTCTTTGCTTCCTGCTGTACAATGCCTTCCAGTACATCATTGTCAGTAACTTCGGCTTTCTTGCGTTTTTCATTTTCCTCAACAAGCTTATTGACAACCTGACCTTCCTTTAATCCGCCATGTCCGACAGATGCCAGAAGTGAATTCCAGTCTTTAAAGCCATACTTGTTAAGTGTCTTTTCCTGATTTTCAGGTTTCATAATATCAGAAAGAACAATGCCTTTTGTCTTACAGTAATTAGTTATAAGCTCCTTGCCCTTTAAAATATTATCTTCTTTTAACTCCTGCTTAAACCATTGATTAATCTTGTTTCTTGCCTGCGTGCTCTTGACAATATTAAGCCAGTCACGGCTCGGTCCTTTTGAATTCTGCGATGTGATAATCTCAACTCTGTCACCGCTCTTTAATTCATAATCTATGGTTACAAGTTTGCCGTTGACTCTTGCACCTACCATCTTATTGCCGACTGCACTGTGAATGCTGTATGCAAAATCAACAGGGCATGAACCGGCCGGAAGATTCTTGACATCACCTGTAGGTGTAAAACAATATATATTATCTGAAAAAAGATTCAAATCACTCTTAATAGAAGAAAGAAATTCTTTGTTATCAGACATCTCTGTCTGCCATTCAAGCATCTGGCGAAGCCAGCTAAGCTTTGCCTCTTCATTGGAAGGTGCACCGCTCTTGCCTTCTTTATATTTCCAGTGTGCCGCAATACCATACTCAGCAGTTCTGTGCATCTCATAAGTACGAATCTGCACCTCAAACGGCTGTCCGTTAGAAGCAATCAATGTTGTATGAAGCGACTGATACATATTAGGCTTAGGCATTGCTATATAATCCTTGAAACGTCCCGGGATTGGCTTATACATCTCATGTATTACACCGAGTGCGGCATAACAGTCCTTTACTGTGTCAACCTTGATTCTTACTGCAAAAATATCATAAATCTGGTCAAGTGACTTCTTTTATAATGCTCTTGATAAATGCTTCCCTGCCGGGTCTGTTGAGATTTACCTGCTCAACAAGATCGTTGTATACATCAGGCATAAGATATTTCATTGAAAGGTCGTCAAGTTCAACCTTAATCTTTGAAATACCGAGCCTGTGTGCAATAGGAGCGTATATTTCCATAGTCTCTCTTGACTTTTCAATCTGCTTAGCCGGTGACTGGTATTGCATTGTTCTCATATTGTGAAGTCTATCGGCAAGCTTTATCATAATTACACGGATATCTTTTGCCATAGCAAGAAACATCTTACGAAGATTCTCTGCCTGGACTTCTATTTTATCATGCTCATAGTTGAGCTGTGTAAGCTTTGTAACACCATCAACAAGAAGTGCAACTTCAGAGCCGAATTCTTTTTCTACATCTTCACTTGTCATAACTGTATCTTCAACTACATCATGCAGAAGACCCGCTATAATCGACTCCTTATCAAGCTCAAGTTCTGCAAGTATAATTGCAACACAAAGAGGATGAATTATATATGGCTCACCCGACTTTCTCTTCTGTCCTTCATGTGCCTTGTAAGCGACCTTATATGCTTTCTCAATATCAGATAAATCCGATGACGGATGATATTTTTTAATCTCTGTGATTAAATCCTGATAAAGCACCTCCGGGCTTGTGAAATCCGCAGGAGTATCCACCGGTCTCTCAACTTCTTTTGTTTTAATATTCTTATCCTGTTCAAGTACAATCTTTTCCAGCATACCATTACCTCCGCTTCATCATCAGCTCCAGCTGTGTCTCTTTCTAGTTTTAATATTAATTATATATTCTACCATCTGAAAATACAAGTAGTCAATTACTGTATAATCCCTTGTTTTTCACGAAAACTGAGCATTATACATACTGTAATAGAACTGTTTTTTATCAAGCAGTTCCTGATGTGTTCCCTGCTCTACAATATTGCCGTCTTTTACCACAAGAATCCTGTCTGCATTCTGTATTGTAGACAGTCTGTGTGCAATGACAAAGCATGTTTTATTTTTCATAAGTTTGACCATTGCACCGGATATATCCGCCTCTGTTACTATATCAACATTTGACGTCGCCTCATCAAGTATGAGCATTGACGAATCAAGAAGCATTGCTCTCGCAATCGTAAGCAGTTGTTTCTGTCCTTTTGAAATATTTGTTGCATTTTCAGTAAGCACAGTATCATAACCATCAGGCAGACTTTCAATATATCTGTGAATCTTTGCTGCTTTAGCTGCTTCTATAACCTGCTGCCTTGTAGCATTTTCATTACCATATGCAATATTTTCGTACACCGTTCCGTTAAACAGCCAGGCATCCTGCAATACCATGCCAAAGCCTTCGCGCAGGGCGCTGCGGTCAAAGTCCCGCACATCGTGGCCATTCAGGGTGATGGAACCGGAATCCACATCATAGAAGCGCATGAGCAGCTTGACCATGGTAGTTTTGCCCGCGCCGGTAGGGCCGACGATAGCCACCTTCTGGCCGGGCTTGACCTCGCAGCTGAAATCGTGGATGACGGTCTTGTCCGGGGTGTAGCCGAAGCGGACATGACTGAATGTCACCTGACCGTTGATGCAGCCGGGGTCGGCCCGGCGGGCCGGATCTGCCTGCTGATCCTCGTCCGGCTCGTTCAGAAACTCGAACACCCGCTCAGCGGCAGCGGCCATGCTCTGCAGCATGTTGGACACCTGAGAAAGCTGCTGGATGGGCTGGGTGAAGTTCTTGACGTACTGGATGAAGGCCTGAATGTCACCGATGGTAATGGTGCCGTTTGCCGCAAAAATGCTGCCCACGATGGCCACTGCCACGTAGCCCAGATTGCCCACAAAGTTCATAATGGGCATCATCAGGCCGGAGAGAAACTGGCTCTTCCATGCGGATTCGTACAGCTTATTGTTGGCGGCGTTGAAGTCGTTCAGCACCACGGCCTCGCGGTTGAAGGCTTTGACCACGTTGTGGCCGGAGTAGACTTCTTCCACCTGACCGTTCACAACGCCCAGAATGGCCTGCTGTGCCTTGAAGTATTTCTGGCTGAACTTGACCACGATGAGCACCAGCACCAGCGAGACCGGCAGGATCAGCAGGGCGATCAGGGTCATCTTCGGGCTGATGGACAGCATCATGACCAGCACGCCGATCATGGTGGTCACACTGGTGATGAGCTGGGTGATGCTCTGGTTCAGGCTCTGGCCCAGCGTGTCCACATCGTTGGTGATGCGGGACAGCACCTCGCCCACGGTGCGCTTTTCAAAGTAGGCAAGGGGCAGGCGGTTGATCTTTTCGCTGATCTGCTTGCGGAAGTCGTAGCAGACTTTCTGGGAAAGGCCGGTCATGAGCCAGCCCTGAATAAAGCTGAAGGCGCTGCTCAGCAGGTACATGCCCAGCAAAAACAGCAGGATGCGGCCGATATACACAAAGTCGATGCTGCCGGTGCCGCGCAGCTTGGCGATCCAGCCGGTGGCAAGAGCCGTGGTGGCCTTTGCCAGCACCTTGGGGCCTGCAATGTTGAAGATGGTAGAAAGAATGGCAAATACAATGGCGGTAACGAGCGAAAGGCGGTAGCGGCCAAGGTTGCGCACAAGCTGCAGCAGGGTGCCCTTGAAGTCCTTGGCGCGTTCGGTCGTCATGCGTCCGGGTCTTGGCATATCACTCACCCTCCTTTTCGGTATTCAGAGATTTGAGGTCCAGCTCCTTCTGGCTCAGCTGGCTGCGGGCGATCTCCTGATACTCCGGGCAGGAAGCCATCAGCTGGGCATGGGTGCCCTTGCCCACCAGGCGGCCTTCGTCCAGCACCAGGATCTGGTTTGCGTGCAGCACAGTGGAGATGCGCTGTGCCACAATGATAACGGTAGCGTTATCGGTCTGGGCTTTCAGTGCACGGCGCAGGGCAACATCGGTCTTAAAGTCGAGGGCAGAAAAGCTGTCGTCGAACAGATAAATTTTGGGGTCCTTGGCAATGGCGCGTGCAATGGAAAGGCGCTGCTTCTGGCCGCCGGACACATTGGAGCCGCCCTGTGCAATGGGGCTTTGGTAGCCCTGCGGTTTTGCGTCGATGAACTCGGTGGCCTGCGCAATGGCAGCGGCCTTTTTCACATCGGCATCGGTGATGTGCTCCCCGCCGAACTTCAGGTTCGAGTCGATGGTGCCGCTGAACAGCACGCCCTTCTGGGGTACATAGCCCAGCAGGTCGTGCAGCTGTGCCTGCGGCATATTGCGCACATCGATGCCGTCCACGGTCACGCTGCCGCCGGTGACATCATAAAAGCGGGGGATGAGGTTGAGCAGGGTGGATTTGCCGCAGCCGGTAGAGCCGATGATGGCGGTGGTCTCGCCGGGCTTTGCGGTAAAGCTGATGTGCTCCAGCGCATCGCTGTCCGCACCCGGGAAGCGGAAGCTCACATCGTGGAACTCTACCTCACCCTGCCAGTTTTCGTGCTCCTGCGCGGGCTTTGCAGCAGCTTCGTCCGGGTCGTTGATGGTGGCTCTGGTGCGGATCACCTCGTCGATGCGCTCCGCAGCCACACCGGCGCGGGGCAGCATGACGGCCACCATGGCCAGCATCAGGAAGGACATGACGATCTGCATGGTGTAGGTGATGAATGCGATCATCTCGCCCACCTGCATGGTGCCGTTGTCCATGGCCTTGCCGCCGAACCAGACGATCAGCAGGCTGGTGCCGTTCATGATGAGGGTCATAAAGGGCATCATGGCAACCATGGCACGGTTGGTGAACAGCTGGGTGCTCATCAGGTCTTTGTTGGCCTTGTCGAAGCGCTCCTCCTCAAACTTTTCACGGCTGAAGGCACGCACCGGCATGATGCCGGTCAGAATCTCGCGGCTGACGAGGTTCAACCGGTCCACCAGCTTCTGCATGATCTTGAACTTGGGCATGGCCACACTCATCAGGAAGAGGATGAGCAACAGCAGAACGGCCACATCCAGCACGATGATCCAGGAAAGGCCGGTGCTGCTGTTCAGCACATGCAGCACGCCGCCAATGCCCAGAATGGGCGCATAGGCCACCATGCGCAGCAGCATGACGCAGACGAACTGCACCTGCTGGATGTCGTTGGTGGTGCGGGTGATGAGAGATGCGGTGGAAAAATTCTCGATCTCTGCATTGGAGAACCCGATGACGCTGGCAAAGGTCTCACGGCGCAGGTCACGGCCAATGGCGGCGGACACACGGGAGGCGAGGAAGCCCACCGCAATGGACACAGCCACCATCAGCAAAGTCAGGCCCAGCATCTGGCCGCCTACGCGGTAAAGGTAGCGCATCTGCACATCGTGGGCGATGCCCTGTGCCTCGTATTCCAGCTGCACCAGCAGCATGGACTGGCTTTTGAGGTTCTCCATCAGGGTATCATCCAGACTGGCAAAAGCACCGGCCAGCTGCTGCTGAACAGCTTCGCGGGTGAAGCCGGGCATCTGGCTCATAGCGGCAAACTGGGCGCATACGGTGTCCAGATCTTCGGCAGTGGGGGTGACGGTCTCGCTATCCGTGGTGGTGCTCTCAGAGGATGCCGCCTGCATGTCAGCAAGGCCGGTCATGCCCATGGTGTCCTGCCCGGCGGGGGCGTTCGCTGCCTGCGCGGCGGCCATATACAGCACGATGTCCGGCGTGGTGACGGCATCCTCCAGCGCGGTGCGCTCGTCATCGGTCAGGTCGGTGCGCAGCTTCAGCACGCCGTCGTCCTGAAGATAATACCCGTAGGCGTTCTGGAGCGCATCGGCATCCTCTTCGCTCATCAAAAGCGTGAGGGCATCCAGCGTGCTCTGGCGTATCGTTTCCGGCAGGGGGCTTTCAATGCCGCCCTGCTGGATGCCGGTGTCCACGATCCTGCTGGTGTAGTCCGGCAGCGAAAGATCGCAGTACGCCTGCACGAACAGCAGCGCGAACACCACAAGACAGACGGCCCAGTGCCGGGCCAGCTGCTTGAAAATTTTCGTCATAGTTCGGTTCTCCCTTCGTTGTTTTTTGCTTCACGGGAAGCGTTTTCCGCAAGGATGGCGTCCATCAGTGCGCCGCGCAAAGTATTCATCTGCTGCACCTGCTCCGGTGTCAGCCGGGCCATCACGCAGGCAAAATAATCGCTGAGTGCATCCTCACACCGGGCACAGGCGGCGTAGCCCTCCGGCGTGATGCGCACCAGCGTTTTGCGCCGGTCAGCCGGGTCCGCTTCGCGCAGAACAAGGCCGTCCTGTTCCAGCTGGCGCAGGCTGCGGCTGATGGCCGGCAGCGGCTGGTGTGCCTCCCGGGCAAAATCGGAAACATACACCGCTCCGTTCTGCCCGCGGGTACTGATCGTGTGAGCCAGACCCTCCAGCATGGGAAAGTGGCATTTGGGACAGCCCCGCAGAGCCGTCTTCATGCCGGCCCGGGACGCCTTGCTCAGCTGTCCAAAAAAATGGCACAGACCGTGAAAGCTCGCGGCGGCTTCGGTCTCATTCAACATTCTATCCCTCCTCATTGCAAAATGTTTAACAGCTGTTAACTATTAACGCCTGACAATAATATTCCTCCGGCACCTAGAATGCAAGGGCAGTTTAGGATAATTTTAAAAAAGTTCACAAAAAGGGGAGAACGGCAGAAAGCCTGAACCGCCCGGCAGCTGCATAAATAGAATAAGAAACATTTCTGCGGGAGGGGCGGCGGCAGTGGAACAGAACCTGACAAGAATTTTTACACTTTTTGGCGGCTTGGCACTGTTTTTATACGGCATGGATGCGCTCAGCCACAGTCTGGAAACAGCGGCAGGCAGCCGCCTGAAAAGCCTGCTGGCCGCTGTGACCGGCAGCCCGGTGCGGGGCGTGCTGGCGGGGGCTGCGGTCACGGCGGTGCTGCAAAGCAGCTCGGCAGTCACGGTGATGGTGCTGGGCTTTGTAAGTGCGGGCCTGCTGACCCTGCGGCAGGCGGTCCCGGTGATCTTTGGCTGCAACATCGGAACCACCGTTACCGCACAGCTGCTGGCTTTCCGGCTGGAAGATGTGCGCGGCCTTGTGCTGCTGGCCGGGCTGCTGATCTGCTTTGCCTGTGCAGGGCAGAAGGGCCGGGCTATTGGCCGGGCGGTGTTCGCCTTTGGCCTGCTGTTCGAGGGCATTGCCGATATGGGCACTGCCATGGAACCGCTGGCGCAAAGCCCGGTGTTCGTGCACTGGCTGGGTCGGGTGCGGCAGCACCCATGGCTGGGGCTGCTGGCGGGGCTTGGCATGACCCTGACAGTGCAGAGCAGCTCGGCTACCATTGCCTTGCTGCAGAACTTTGCAGCCCGCCCCGGGCTGGACGGCAGCAGTCTGTTGGGTCTTGCGGGTGCGCTGCCGGTGCTGCTGGGCGATAACATCGGCACCACCATCACGGCAGTGCTGGCATCCTTGAGCGCAAGCCGGGACGCAAAGCGGGTGGCTGCGGCCCATGCAGTGTTCAATCTGACCGGCGCGGCGGTATTCTGCGCCGGTCTGCCGTTGTATGTGCGGCTGACGGCTGCACTTTCGCCCAAAGGGCCGGAGCTTGCCGTGATCGCCCGGCAGATCGCGAATGCGCACACCTTGTTCAATGTGGTGTGCACGCTGGTGTGGCTGCCGTTGACCCCACTGATGGTGCGGTTTGTGTGCCGCCTTGTGCCGGACCGGGCAGTGCGGTAAGTTTTTACTGGACAAACATACCAATTGCGCATATACTGAAAGGGATGAAACCTACCGCGGAACAAAAAGGAAACATTGCTATGCGACAGAAAATCGGAAGAGTGTGTATGGTGCTGGGCGCGCTGCTGATCCTTGCGGCAGCAGCCCTGCTGGCCTATAACAAGTGGGATGCATCCCGTGCAGACAAGGCCTCGCAGGAGGTGCTGGGCGAGCTGGAGCAGACCCTGAACGCTGCCATTGAGGAAAAGGCAAAATCGGATACCGTGGCACTGCAGCCGGAGCTGGACCCCACGAAGGAAATGACCGTGACCGAACTGAACGGCTGGGATTACATCGGCTATCTGTCCATTCCGTCCATCGGGCTGGAACTGCCGGTGATGAGCCAGTGGAGCTATGCGGGCCTGAAAATCGCACCGGGCCGTTACTCCGGTTCCACCTATGCGGATAACATGGTGGTCTGCGCCCACAACTATGCAAAGCATTTCAGCCCCATCAAGTGGCTGACCGAGGGCGCGCAGGTCTATTTTACGGATATGGACGGTATGCGCTGGACCTACGAGGTCTCCTATGTGGAAAACCTGCAGCCCACGCAAATTGAGGAAATGACCGAAAAGACGGAAGAATCCGATGAATGGAATCTGACCCTCTTTACCTGTACCACCGGCGGCAGCGCTCGGTGCGCTGTGCGGTGCGTGCGGACGGGCTACCCGGCGCTCACAACGGAGACCGCAGAATAAGATGCAAAAAATCCCCTGTGCACTGGCACAGGGGATTTTTCATATCCGGTATTCAGTGGGCGGTGCCCACCTTCACAGGGGATTACTTGCTCTGAATGTACTCGTCAATGGCCTTTGCAGCAGCCTTGCCTGCGCCCATGGCCTTGATGACGGTGGCTGCGCCGGTCACGGCATCGCCGCCGGCGTACACACCATCGCGGCTGGTCTTGCCGTCATCGCCGTCGGTAACGATGCAGCCGTGCTTGTTGGTCTCCAGACCCGGGGTGGTGGAGCGGATCAGCGGGTTGGGGCTGGTGCCCAGACTCATAATGACCGTGTCCACATCCAGCTCGAACTCGCTGCCCTTCTTTTCGATGGGGCGGCGGCGGCCGGAAGCATCCGGCTCGCCCAGCTCCATCTCAATGCAGGTGATGGACTTGACAAAGCCCTCGTCGTTGGCGTGGATCTCCACAGGGTTGCACAGGGTCTTGAAGATGATGCCCTCTTCCTCGGCGTGCTCCACCTCTTCCTTACGGGCGGGCAGCTCAGCCATGCCGCGGCGGTAGACGATGTACACGGTCTCGGCACCCAGACGCAGGGCGCTGCGGGCAGCATCCATGGCCACGTTGCCGCCGCCCA
>OHFL01001534.1_pt1 | contig 10217 bp, 8 predicted proteins | sample 1567491 | NCBI WGS metagenome assembly OHFL01 (sample SAMEA3879539, study PRJEB24766) | human gut metagenome | biome: human-associated habitat; feature: feces | place: USA | collected 1985/1987 | reverse complement strand
CGCCCTCCAGCTCGTTGTCCGGGCTGGTGACCGGCAGGGTGTCGATCTGCTTGTCGCGCATGATCTCCCATGCTTTGCGCAGGCTGGTGGTGCCGGGGATGCCGGGCATCTCGCGGTAGTCCACATCGCGGATCTTGGGGTTCACGTCGGTGCACATGCGCGGCGGCTTGACCCCGAACTTTTTGAGCACGAATTCGGTCTCCTGGTTCATCTTGCCGGCGCGGCGGGCCTCGCAGACAAGATCGCTGGTCTTGTTTTTCAGCTCTGCATAGGCAATGGCCGAGCAGATGGAGTCGGTGTCCGGGTTGCGGTGCCCGATGACCACGACTTTATGGGCTGTTTTGGGCATAATTCTCCCCCTTTTTTCGGGTCTGCTTCTTATCATGTTGTACGGCCGTGTGCTCCCTGCACGAACACACAGGCTGTGGATTTATTTTAGCACAATTATCTGCGGGGGTAAAGTAGAGCAAACGCACCCAGCTTCATTCTTTTTTGCTATTTCTTGTATACAACGTCTTGTAATTCTGCGCCATCCGCTGTATGATAAAGGTGTCTGAATCAAGTTCCTTTCATCCTGCGGAGGTTTTCCATGTCAACCACCCAAAAACCAATCAACCCGCTCTTCACCCGGCAGGCGCTGGTGGCACTGCTGCTGCCGCTCATCGCCGAGCAGGCCCTGAGCGTGACCATCGGCCTGGCCGACACCCTGATGGTGTCCTCGGTGGGCGAGGCCGCCGTGTCCGGCGTGAGCCTGGTAGACAGCTTCAACACCCTGATGATCCAGGTGATGAGCGCCCTTGCCACCGGCGGTGCCGTGGTCACCAGTCAGTACATCGGTCACCAGGAGCCCAAAAACGCCAAGGCCGCCGCCGCACAGATCCTGTTTGTGCTGGCCAGCTTCAGCCTGGTGGTGGCCGCCGTGGTCGTAGTGGGCCGCCACGCCATCCTGCGGGGCATTTTTGGTGCCATTGACGCCGATGTGATGGACTATGCCGAGACCTACTTTTTGCTGTCGGCCCTGAGCTACCCCTTCATCGGCCTGTACAACGCCGGGGCGGCCCTGTTCCGGGCCCAGGGCAACAGCAAGATCAGCATGCTGTCCAGCCTGGTGATGAACGTGATCAACATCGGCGGCAACGCGGTGCTGATCTACGGCTTCGGCATGGGGGTGCTGGGTGCAGCCCTGGCCAGCCTGGTGTCCCGGGCGGTGTCCTGCCTGGTGGTGCTGTGGCTGCTGCAGCGGCCCGGCTGCCCCCTGCGGGTGGACGGCCTGCGGGCCCTTGCACCGGACGGCGGCCTCATCCGCCGCATCCTGCGGGTGGGCATCCCTGCCGGCATCGAGAACGGCATGTTCCAGATCGGCAAGCTGTCGGTGTCCAGCCTTACCTCTACCCTGGGCACGGCGGCCATTGCGGCCAACGCCGTGGCCAACACCGCCTCCACCTTTTTGAACATCCCGGCCAACGCCGTGGGCATGGCCGCCCTGACCGTGGTGGGCCAGTGCCTGGGTGCCGGGGAAAAGGAGCAGGCCGTGTACTACTCCCGCCGCCTGCTGCTCACCGCCTACTGCGGTGCCTGGGTCATGAACCTTTCGGCCTTCTTCTTTGCCAACCGCATGGTAGTTTCCCTGTTCCATCTGTCCCCGGAGGCACAGACCATGGCCCTGCAGGTGATGGTGTGGTTCAACTTTGTGTCCCTGTTCTTCTGGCCGTCCAGCTTCACCCTGCCCAACATCCTGCGCGCCGCCGGCGACGCCCGGTTTACCATGGCCGTGAGCATCCTTTCCATGTGGGTGTTCCGGGTGGGCTTCTGCTATGTGATGGTGCTGAGCTTCCACGGCCGTCTGCTCTCCATCTGGATGGGCATGTTCCTGGACTGGGTGTTCCGCTCGCTGTGCTTCTTCGTGCGCTTTGCACGGGGCCGGTGGATGGAACAGAGCGTCATCTGACCCCCTGTGTTTTCCAAGCCGTCTGCACCCTTTGCGGGGTGCGGGCGGTTTTTCTTTTTTGCCCTGTGCAAGAAAACGCCGCGCTGGATCGTATTGTAGTCAGAAGGTTCTTTTGGGTGCCAATTTTACGCAGATTCTACAAATAAATCATTCGTTTTTTGACAAAGTTGTCACCTTTCCTTCTTGTTTTCGCAACAACGTGGGCGTATAATCTTTGAATGCTAAGAGTTTGCCCTGTCGCAAAAAGGAGGCTTTTTCCCATGAAACGCAACTGGTTTGCGCGCCACCCCATCGGGTTCATGGCGCTGTATTTTCTGCTGTATCTTTCCGCTTTCAACTTTCTGGAGACGCAGATCTCCATGCCCCGTGTCCTGCTGGTGCACTGCCGGCTGGACGATCTGATCCCCTTCTGCAAATACGCCATCCTGCCCTACTTTGCATGGTTCGCATGGATCCCTTTCACCCTGTTCTACCTGCTGTGGAAGGCCCCGCGCGAGGACTTCTGGCGGCTGTGCCTGCCGCTGTTCGGCGGTATGACCATCGCACTGGCCTGCTATGTGATCCTGCCCACTGGGCTGGACCTGCGCCCCTACTATGTGCCGGGCACCGATCTTTTTGCCCGTGCCGTTCGGATGCTGTACCGCACCGACACTGCCACCAACGTGTGCCCGTCCATCCATGTGTTCAACTCGGTGACCCTGATGCTGGCCTACCACCGCTGCCGCCTGTTTGAGGAGCCCCGCCGCCGCTGGATGCGTCCGGCTGCCGATGTGCTGTGCTTCTCCATCGTGTGTTCCACCATGCTGCTCAAGCAGCACAGCTGCATCGACGTGGTGCTGGGTGCCCTGCTGGCACTGGTGCTGGATGCCCTGTTCAACCGCGCCGCTGAGCGCAGCGAACAGCCGCAGATCTGGCACGCTTAAACGGATCCCTTCAGAATGCCCCGCCCGGAAACCGCCGGGCAGTGACCCACAAAGCAAAAGGGCGGTAGCGCACCGAAAACGTGCGCTGCCGCCCTTTGTTGTAGTTTGATTCAGAACAGCCCCTCCGGCAGGCAGACGTCCTGCTTGGGCACCTTTGCCCAGGAAAAACCTGAGATGAGGCTTTCCGGCGTGCAGGGCGCCGGTTCCGGCTGCAGGCCGTAGGCATAGGCCAGCTTGCCCACGATCTCCTGCGCGGTGTATTTTTCCCGCAGGTTCTCCAGGCTCTGGTCCCCGTCCCGCTTGGACAGCCGCCGCCCGTCCGGGGCCAGCAGCAGCGGGCAGTGGGCAAAGGCTGGAGCCTGCAGGCCCAGCAGACGGTACAGGTACAGCTGCCGCGCCGTGGAGGACAGCAGGTCCGACCCGCGCACCACCTCGGTGACCCCCATGCGGGCATCGTCCACCACCACGGCCAGCTGATAGGCGAACACGCCGTCCGCCCGGCGCAGGTAAAAGTCGCCGCAGTCCCGCAGCAAGTTCTCCGTGTGGGGGCCCATGCAGCCGTCCAAAAAAGTGATCTCCTCGTCCGGCACCCGCACCCGGTAGGCCGGGGCCTTCTTTTTGCGCTTTTCGGCGATCTGGGCGGCGGTCAGGTCCCGGCAGGTGCCGGGATAGATGACGTTGCCGTCCGAGGTGTGGGGCGCGCTGGCCGCGTGCAGCTGGGCGCGGGAACAGAAGCAGGGGTACACAAGGCCCTGCGCTTCCAGCTTTTTGTACTGCCCGGTGTAGATGTCCGCGCATTCGCTCTGGTAGTAAGGCCCGTGGGGGCCGCCGGTGCTGCCGCCCTCGTCCCACACAAGACCCAGCCATGCAAGGTCCTGCTCCAGCAGGTCCGCGTAAATGCGCGGGCAGCGCTCGGCGTCCAGATCCTCGATGCGCAGCACGATGCGGCCGCCCTGGCTTTTGGCACTGAGCCAGGCCAGCAGGCTGCAGGCCAGATTGCCCAGATGCAGCCGCCCGCTGGGGCTGGGCGCAAAGCGCCCGACCACAGCCCCGCTCACAGGCCCAGCTTCCACTGCCCGTCCTCCGGCTGGAAGATGGGGGTGTTGTAGTAGGCAGCGCAGGCATTGGCCAGATATTCCGCATCCTTGCAGCTGGCCGTTTCCATCGCCGAGTGCATGGCCAGCTGGCCCACGCCAATATCCACCATGGGCATCAGGATCTGGCGGCCCAGCAGGTTGCCCAGGGTGCTGCCGCCCGCCACATCGGCACGGTTGGCAAAGGTCTGCACCGGCACCCCGGCCTTTTCGCAGATGGCGGTAAAGGCGGCACCGGTCAGGCCGCTGGTGGTGTAAGTCTGGCGGGCATTGTACTTGAGGATGACGCCGCCGCCCATGTTCACCGGCAGCTTCTGGTCGCTCTTTTCCGGGTGGTTGGGATGGATGGCGTGGCCGTTGTCGGCGCTGAGCAGCAGGCAGTTGGTGCGGGCGCGGATGCTCTGTTCCTTCGTCACACCAAGGCTCTCCTCAATGCGGGCCAGCACATCGCTCATCAGGCTGCCCTGTGCACCCTGCCGGCTGGAAGAGCCCACTTCCTCGTTGTCGAACATCACCCAGATGTCGCCGCGGCCCGCTTCCTCACCGCGCCCCTGCAGGAAACCATACAGGGTGGCATAGGCACATTCCAGGTCGTCGATGCGGCCGGACATGAAATATTCGCCCTGCAGGCCCACACGCTGGGCCTTTTCGGTGATGCAGAGCACCAGGTCGGTGGCCAGGATGTCCTCTGCCTTTCCCCCGGCTTCGGCGGCAAGGGTGTCCTTCAGGCTGCCGCCCTCGGCCCCGAAGATGGGCTGCAGGTCCACCTGGGGGTTGTAGTTCAGGCCGGTGTTGGCCTCCCGGTTGAAGTGGATGCACAGGTTCGGGATGCAGGCCAGTGCCCGCTCCGGATGTACCAGACGGCTCTCCACGCCATCGGCGGTGCGCACCAGCAGGCGGCCTGCCACGCTCAGGGGCCGGTCGAACCAGGTGGACATCAGCATGCCGCCGTAGCCCTCCACCTCGGCGCGGGCAAAGCCGTGGTCGGCCCCGTCCAGCGTCTTGATGCGCCAGGTGGGCGAGTCACTGTGGCTGGCTGCGGCGTGCCAACCGGTGAGCGGGCCTTTGGGCATCCGCCAGGCCAGAATGGCCGAGCCGTTGCGGGTGGTGTAGTATTTGCCGCCGGGCACAAGGTGCCATGCCGCGCTCTCCGGGCAGTTCCGGTAGCCCTCGGCTTCCAGAATGGCCGCGGCGGCCGCCGTAGAGTGGAACGCGCTGACACCGGCGTTCAGAAACGCAAACAGATCTTCCATGGAAAATGCTTTGTTTTGCATGGGGATGCTTCCTTTCGCTTTTACTGGTTCTACTCATTATAAGCCCTTGCTCTGCAAAGGTCAATGCGTACAAAAAAGCCGCCGCAGGCGGCAATGCCTGCGGCGGCGGGAAAGCCGGCTGCTCAGTGCAGCTCCGGCCAGTAGCCCTTGTTGGCTTCGATCATATCGTCCAGAATGGCCTTGGCAACGTTCATGCTGGGCACAGTCTTATTCAGGGTAAAGGCCTGCAATACCTTCTCGTAGCTGCCTTCCACGCAGCCCTCCACCAGCAGCTTTTCGCTGTTGAGCTGCTGCATCATCAGACCCTGCTGGAACAGCGGGATGTTGTCCCGGGCAATGACCTCCGGGCCGTTCTTGCCGATGTAGGCGGGCAGTTCCACCATTGCGTCATAGGGCATATTGGGGATCGCACCGCGGTTCTCGGTGATGATGAGGAAGCGTGCCTTGGTGTCGTTCTTCAGCGCAGCGGAAAGATCTGCGATCCAGTCGCCGTGACTGCCGGCATAGAAGGTGTTGGCGTCCACCTCGCCGGTCTTGAGGTAGTGGTCGATGCCGTCGAACAGGTTCTTTTCGCGGGTCTCCTCCACCTCGTTGGCGCGGGTGTGGTTCGGGTCCGAATGCTCCACGAACTCCTTGGCCTGCAGATAGTAGTTCAGGTAGGTATTGGGCAGGTACTCCGGGAAGTTTTCCATGATCTCGTACTCGCCCTTCCACACATAGTACCAGCTGCCCTTGGTGTGGCGGTTCTGGCTGGCGGAGGAAGTCAGAGCACCCATGCCCTTGAGGTAGCTTTCCGGCAGAAGGATCTGGTTCTCCTTGATGTAGGCGCGCAGCTTGGGCATCAGATCCTCGCCGCGGTACTGGATGGAGGTGAACCAGCCGAAGTGGTTCAGGCCAAAGTAATCGTAAACGATCTCCTTCTTGTTCTGGATGCCCATGGCAGCTGCCACCACGTCAATGATGGCGATGGGCATATCGCAGATGTTGATGATCCGTGCCTTCGGGCGCAGTTTGCGGCAGGCTTCGGATACGATGGCGGCGGGGTTGGAGTAGTTCAGGATCCAGTAGTCCTTCTTGGCATACTTTTCCACGTCGTCGATCAGCTTGATCATGGGGAAGATGGTGCGCATTCCGTAGGCCATGCCACCGCAGCCGCAGGTCTCCTGTCCTACGCAGCCGTGGCGCAGGGGGATCTTTTCGTCCTGCTCCCGCATGGCGTAGCCGCCCACGCGCATCTGGGCAAACACAAAAGAGGCATCCGTGTAAGCCTGCTGCACATCGGTGGTGACCACCAGCTTGATGTCGGTATTCAGTTCCTTGTGCAGGACCCAGTCCACCACGACGGCAACCTTGTCCTGCCGCTCCTTGTTGATGTCGAACAGACGGATCTCGTCCACTTCCAGTTCTTCCCGGCGCAGGGCGATGGATTTGACGATACCGGCGGTAAACGTGCTACCGCCGCCAGCAATGGTAATGACCATAGTATAAACGCTCCTTTTTGTATTTCAGGTTTGCCCGGCGCATTCCGCCGGGGCACGGTAAAACGATTTACTGGTTTTCCAGCTGTGCCTCCACGGCACGCTTGATATCGGCTACCTGCAGACCGTAAACGATCTGGATATCGGTACCCTTTTTCACGATGCCGCTGTTCGGCAGTTTGTTGATGGCAGCTTCGTCCAGCTTTGCGGGATCCTTGATGTTTACCCGCAGGCGGGTGAAGCAGTTGTCCACCGACAGGATGTTCTCCTTGCCGCCTAGACCATCAATGACGCACTGCACCTCGGCAGCGTTCTTCACGCTTGCCTTCTTGGCGGGTGCTGCGCTCTTAGCGGTCTCGGTGCTCACCTCTTCCCGGCCGGGGGTGTGGATGTTAAAGGTCTTGATCAGCAGGGTGAACACCACAAAGTACACCGCGATCTGGCACAGCGCCAGCAGGTACAGGATGGGATAGTTGGTCTTATCTGCACCGGCAGAAAGGTTCATCAGCACCGAGCCAAGGAGGTTGGTGGTAAAGCCGGTGACATGGAAGATGTGCAGCAGCACGATGAACAGGCCGGAGATGCAGGCGTGTGCCACCCACAGGATGGGGGCAGAGAAGCAGAACATGAAGTCCAGCGGCTCGGTGATGGAAGCCAGAGAGGCGGTAAACGCCAGCGGCACCAGAACGGCAGCGGTCTTTTTACGGTTCTCCTTGCGGGCACAGAAGATGAAGGCCGCCACGATGCCAAAGTAGCCGAAGGTCTTGGTGAAGCCGGTGTACATCCACACAATGCCGTCCGAGAAGGGCAGACCCATGCTGTACTCCATCATCATTACGATATAGGAGCCGGTGTAGGTGGCATCGCCCACGGTCAGGCTGTTGCCCAGTGCAGAGAACTGGAAGGGGGTGTAGATGAGGTGGTGCAGGCCGGTGGGGATGAGGAAGCGCTCCAAAAAGCCGTACAGGAACAAGCCGAAGTTGCCGGAGGTGGCGATCAGATCGGTCAGTGCGCTGATGACGTTCTGCACCGGCGGCCAGAAGAAGCAGGAACCAAAGCCGAACAGGATGGAAAAGACCACCATGCAGGTAAAGGACCAGCGGTTGCCGGAGTAGATCTGGGTGATGATGCCCTTGAACTGCTTTTCACAGGTGCGGTTGTACACCCAGCCGCAGACCAGACCCAGCAGGATGCCGCCGAACACGCCCATATCCACCGTCTGGATGCCGAACACGGTGGACTGACCGGTGCCGTACAGACCCACCATAGGATCAGCCTCGGCCAGCATGCCCAGCTGGGTCAGCGTGACGTTGCCGGCGGTCAGGTACATAAAGTAGCTCATCAGGCCGATGATGGCAGCCTGCTGCTTGTTCTTTTTGGCAAGCGCCGCTGCGATGCCCACGCAGAACATCAGGCTGAGGTTGTTGATGATGACCATGATGCAGTTGTAGATCAGCTGTCCCAGCAGCTTGATGGGGGTCCACTGCAGAACGGGGATCATCGCACTAAGGCTTGTGCTGGTAAGCAATGCGCCCAGCACAAGGATCAGGCCTGCTGCCGAGATATACGACAGCGGTGAGAGCATGGCTTTGGAGAACTTTTCCAAGCCATTCATGACTTTTTCTTTCATCGTGTAATACTCCTCACTTTTTGACTTGACTGTTTGGGGATGATTTCTATTCCGCAGGGCTTCCGGACGCCCTGTTGAAGCGTTTTATCCTATGGTGTGTCTGAAAAGTCGAAAATTTAGTCTATTTCTACAAGCACAGCCGGATTTTGCGTTAAACAGCCTTGAAATCCACAAAGGATTCCTGCGGCTGTTTGCCTTAAATCCCGCTTGTGCTTGCGAAATATTCGTCATTTTCTTTGTTTTCAGATACACCTTACGATCTTGGTCAGGTGGATGAGCAGATAGACCTGCTCCTGATGATCCAGCTCGTAATCAAATTCCTGACGCAGATAGGCATTGATGCGCTGTAAGCACACCTCGTTGCGGCTGTCGCGCTGCAAAAGCACCGTGTACATGGATTCCAGCCCGGTGTCCTGCCACGGGGTGTGCCGCAGGATGCGCGCCGCCAGAAACTTGAGGTGCACGGTCAGGCGGATGGTCTCGAGGCTCTCTTCCTCAAAGATACAATGATAGGTATCGCAGATGATCTCCTTGACCGCCATGACGAATTTTACGGTATCATAAGCCAGCGCACCGTCCGCCGCACCGGCTACCAGATGCAGGGCAATGTAGCCCGCTTCGTCCTCCGGCAGCTGTACGCCGCAGAACTGCCGGACAAGCTCCAGTGCCCTTTGCCCCACCGCGTACTCCTTCGGGTACAGCATTCGGGTCTCCGAGAGCATGAGGTTGGGCAGAAAGGTGCCCTTTTCCACACGTTCCAGCGCAAAGCTGATGTGATCCACCAGCGAGATGGTGCTTTTGCTGCTGAGCAGGATGCCCTGCTCTTCTGCCGCCAGCGAGATGCGCTCGGCGGCCTGCATCGCCGCACTCCTCCGCTTCCATGCCGCAGCTTTTGTGAAAAAGAAAAAGGGCACAAGAACCAAAGGGATGCCGTTGCCGCATTCCCTCTGATGCTCATGCCTGATCGAACAGTTACACGCACTGATAAATTCAATTGTCTGCTTTGATTATACGAGCCAGCACAGAAAACGTCAATGCGTTGAACTGTCCGAAATTCAAGCCGCATTTTTGTATATCCTGCACAGGTCTGCTTGAAATTCGTCCTGCGCGGAACGATTGACAACGCCGGGCCCACAACGTATACTTAGGGTGTATCATTCCTGCAGCTCCGGCCCACCGCCGGGGCAAGACCAACGGAGGATCGACTTATGAAATTGAAATATATCCGTCCTTTGGCTCTGGCACTGTGCGCAGTGCTGCTGTGCAGCCTGTTCACAGCATGTTCCGGCACATCTTCCTCCAGCGAGCAGCCTTCCAGCGCTGCGTCCGCTGCATCGGACAGCGCGTCTGCATCGGCATCCACGTCCGACAGCGCCCTGCCGGACTCCACCACCCAGGCCAACACCGGCAGCCTGAACCCCGGCAACTTTGACGAGAACTCGGTGTTCTCCATCACCGGCACCACCGACGCCTTTGCGCCCTGCCTGGGCTGGGGCCCCGGCGTTTCCGGCTGCTCGCTCAAGTCGGTAATCGCGGCTGCCTCGCTGCTGCAGTGGGCCGAGAGCGCACACCTCTCTTCCCGCACGTCGGAGGCCATCCAGGACGCCTTCTACGACTGGTACGACAGCCTGTCCTCCGCCGATCAGGAGAACTTTGCCGAGGCCTGGACCATGATCGAGCCGGACGCACTGAGCCTGCTCAGCGACAAGGAGAGCATGACCGACCGCATCACGGACGCTGGCCTGGACCCGGACACCCTGCCCGGCTGCACCCTGAAGAACTGGCAGGCCCTGCAGAGTGTGCTGGACAGCTGCGTGCCCGCTGTGAACGGCGAAGAGTAAACGTTATCCCCCTGCATGGCAAAAGGCGC
>OHFL01001531.1_pt1 | contig 10224 bp, 4 predicted proteins | sample 1567491 | NCBI WGS metagenome assembly OHFL01 (sample SAMEA3879539, study PRJEB24766) | human gut metagenome | biome: human-associated habitat; feature: feces | place: USA | collected 1985/1987 | reverse complement strand
GTTTATCACAATCACAGTTGTGCGAAAGGATTATGAGGCTGCAAGGGCATATTTATCTTCCCTGGAAAGTAGTTTTATCAATAATTTTGCTGCGCTGTCATCGGCTATGATTCCATTGGATGCAAATGAGCGCATTCGTATATTAGACAGTTTTTATCATTTGGGGAATGAATCAGAATATGACTATAAGATGGAAGAAGCATTGTTACAGGGACATGGATTTAAAGATGAGCTTGCCTGCTCTGTTATGGATTTTGACAGCTATATTGATCGTTTTTATATGGATGATAAAGTTGGCTCTATACTATATCTGGATCCGGAATCGTATCCGACATCATTATCCGACACATTTTTTAAAGAACTTACAGAATTGCCAATTCATTCTATATATTCCATTGATTATGAGCCTATTCCACAGGATGTTGCGTTAAAAACATTAGAGGATAAGCTGATGGGCGTTGAAAATACGATCGCAAAACAACAGGATAAAAGAAATAAGCGAGGAGCATTTTCAAGCGATATATCCTATAAGGTAAGAAGAGAAAAAAAAGAACTGGAACATATGCTTGATGAACTTAGGGACAATGATCAGAAGATGTTTTGGGTTGGAGTAACTATGGGGGTGATAGAAGAGAATGAGGATAAATTAGAAACGCAGCTCACCGCCATCAATCAGGTGGTAGAAAAGGCATCCATGAGAGTCATTCCATATTATATGCGTCAGCGCCAGGCATTAGATACAGTTCTTCCAATTGGTGGAAGATATGTAGATATGATGAGAGCATTGTTTACTTCATCAGCTGCAGCGTTTGTTCCGTTCAATGTTGTTGAGATGCAGATGATGGATCAGCCATTTTACTATGGCATTAATCAGGTGTCAAAAGAACCTATCTGGGCAAATAGAAAAAAGTTAATGAATGGAAATGGTTTTGTTTTCGCTGTACCTGGTGGTGGAAAAAGTTTTACCGGAGCGAAAATGGAGGCGGGTAGTGTTTTTCTGAATACGGAAGATGATATCATTTTTGTTGATCCTACGCTGGAATATTTTGATGTTGCGGAGGCATATGGTGGTGCAGTGATCAATCTGGCAACATATACGGACAAATATTTAAACCCGTTGGAGGTAGATCTTGATAATCTGGATATAGATGATACAAATGGACAAGTTCGTGATAAATGCAGTTTTATGTTGGGGATTTGTGAACAGGCAATGGATGGAGAAATACTGCCAGAATACAAATCTATTATCGATCGTTCTGTTCGAAAAATGTATAAAAGGATTGCTGCACTTCCAAGAGAAAAACGTTCACAGCCGATTATGTCGGATTTCCTTGAAGTATTAAAAGAACAGGAAGAGACAGAAGCACGAAAAATAAAGCTTGTACTTGAGATATTTGTGGAAGGATCTTTAAATATTTTTAACCATCAGACCAATATTGATATTGAAAACCGGGTTTTAGTGTATGGTTTAAGGGATTTGGCAGGTGACCTTTCTGGTATGGCAATGCTGATCATGCTTGAAAATATCAAACAGCGAATCATAAAAAATGCGAAAAAAGGGCGTGCAACGTGGCTGTATGTGGATGAATTTCATGTATTGCTTGGAAAGCCATTTTCCAGAGATTATTTAATTGCTTTATGGAAGCAGGTAAGAAAATTAGGAGGACTTTGTACCGGAATCACGCAGAATGTTATAGAGGTATTAAAAGATCCGATGACTTCCACGCTTGTTTCAAATAGTGAATATACAGTTCTGCTTAAACAGGCTGCACCGGATGCGGCAGTTTTGGGGAAAGCATTGGAAAATATTAGTGAAGCCCAAATAAAATATACTGCAAATCCGAAACCTGGAATGGGTTTGATCAGATTTGGAAACGTGATTATTCCATTTGATAATGTAGTGGACAAGCAGAATCCTGTTTATGATATATACAATACGAATATGCATGAGAAAGCAGCGAAAAAGCAGGCGATGGTGGGATTTGAATGAAATTAGTGCAAAGGCAGGATAGACAAAAGTTACATGTCGTTAAAACGGGTTTCAAAGTAACTGGTGTAAGTGCAATACGGTATAAAGGAAAAGACATTCTGGTAAAGGGAAAGATATTTCGAAGTTCAGATGATATGAGAACGGATATGAATGAAGAGAATGATCATGGTGTCCTATCATCTGTAATTAAAAATATTTCTGACAGTTGGGTAAATTCTAATATAAAAAATAACCGGAAAGACAAAAATACATGGATAAAAGAGTTTTCTTCCCAAAGTTATGTCAAATCAGGATTTAATATCGCTGAAAGAAAACTAGAAGAAACAAAAACAGAAGACAAAAAAGATGTGAGGGTGCAGATACAGCCTGATAAAGAGAAAAAAGAATTGGAGGTTTGGAAAGAAGAACAGCGCCAAAACATTAAAACGGTATTTTCGCAGAAGCATTTACATAAATCAGAAATATCGGTTGAACCTGTACAACAAAAGCAACAGAAAATACATTCGGAAGATTTGGGCACGTCAATTGCCCTGTTAGCTACAGAACAAAGCAACAGAACGAAAAGTAAAATAACATTAAAAAATATGGCAAAATTTTGTAATGTTAACTTGCCGGGAGCGACATGTAAAGAAAAAGTTACACATAAAAAAGAAGATATTGTGAGAATGGAGGTGCTGGAGGAAGATATCATAGAACCATGGGTCTGTTCCGGAGAAGAAAGAGAACAAATCAGGAAAAAAAAGCAGTATAGGGGTGAATACATAAATGCAGTTGTAACGGAGAGTATATGGAGCCAAATAGCAGATAAAAAGGAAGGATATATAGATGGCGTAAAAAAAAGACTATTAAAAGAATATGTAATTCAGGAAATGATACATGATCAGAAAGAAAATGATCCAAATGCTCATTTTAAATTAATAGGGCAAATGATTACGCATGATGCTGCAAAAGCAATTGCAAAAATGATGAAGCTGGTTTTAACGCTGATTTGTAAATTGTTATTCGTGATGTTACCTGTCATCCTGATTGCCTCTGTGGTAGCAATGGTATTCGTAGGACTTTATATGAAGGCAGAAAGTCCTACAACATATTTTGATGGATATTATGATTCTATACAAGAGGTAAGAGAAAATCCTAAGTACATAAAAAATGTAATACAGGAAATGGAGCGGAATTTTGCAGGTAATATAGACTATTTTTTAGGCGTAAATGAATTGAATGAGGCGGTTTATGCGTATGGAATATATTCTGAAGCAGACGACATAGCTGCAGCTTATCTTGCTCAGATCACAACGGATCCCAATTATTCGAAACTTATAAGTATGGAAGTTGAAGGATATCCGGCATATTTGTTTATAGATACAGATCGGGAAGAAAAACTTTTAAAAAAAGTATTTAAACAGTTTAATTATACAAAAAAAGAAACTGTTAAGAAGAAAGTTACAAATGAAAAAGGAAAAGAAGAGGAAAAAAATGCCGAAAAGATGACGGTATATTGCCTGACCATAGAAAAGTGGAAGGATGAGTATGAAAAAGAACTTCCTGAAACTGCTCAGACGATATTGGCCGATCTGATGAAAAAACAGACATATATGAAACCGGAAGAGAACGATAATTTTGTTGCCGGAGAGGCGGTACCGATTGAAGATCTGATTATACCGGAAGGTGTAGATGAAAATCTAATTTATTTGGCAGGGTTTATCAAAGCAGAAGCAGGAAATCAGTCTGATATTGGAAAAACAGCAGTGGCATATGTAATTTTGAATCGAGCCGGGGGTGCATCAGGAAATATAAAGGGGGTATTGACAGCACCATATCAGTTTTCCTGTTATATTCCATATCATACGGTAGAAAAATATCTTTATGCATATGCAAATATGTCTCAGGGGCAACGGGAGACAGATTCATGTTACAGAGCGGCGGCAGGTGCATATTATGGAACCGCAGAAAATCCCATAGGAAGTATGAAGTATTATTGTAATCCAAAGTATTGCAGTGTCGGAGAAGTACGGCAATGGGAAAAAATCAGGGCAAGAAACTCTGATGAACAGATAAAGATCATTGGTGATCATGTGTTTTGTCAGAATTGCTGGTAAAGGAGAAAGATGAATAGAAAGCGAATAAGTTACCGGGAATTTATAGAACAGATAAAAGTAAAAGGAAATCTGTATATGCCAGTGATCGAGGGGAAAAACAAAATGTATCCGCTGATTGTAATGGAAAATCATGGAGAAAAAATCCGAACATCCGATGGCAGAATGCATCTTTCAAAAATGCCGGAGCTGGATATGTGGGTAGTTTATGAACGATGTGGCCAGGCTTTTGATGAAGTGACTTTAAAAAATATGTTGGCAGAATATACAGAGGAATATACAAGACAGGCAGAACTTGATAAAAAAGAACAGGAACTTTTGATGTGCGTAATGTCAAAGGTTCCAAAAGAACAGATATGCTGTGTTTTGATTCCGGAAAAGATAGGGAAAGATGTTTTGAAAACATATGCAGGAAGAAAGATGGAGTCAGTTTATCTGGTATATGCAGTTATTTTGGAAGAAGAACCCAAACGGATAAAGTTATCGGCTATTACCAATGAAATGCTTGAATATTGGAATATAAAAGAAGAAGAGCTGCATCGAATAAGTCTTTCAAACATGCCAAAACATTTACTTTATGAAATAAGTGAACTATATTCACAGACTGGAGTGGATGTTTATCTGGTAAAAGGTGAAAAAAATTATTTTGGATTAACGACGTTATTGTATGAGGACGGACCATTAAAGGATTTGGGAAATCAGTTGAACCAGGATTTATATATTTTACCTTTATCTGTGCATGAAGCAGTTATTTTCCCATATAAAGAATGGAAGGAGAATGAAATTTGTGAAATAGCAGAGCAGATGTCTGCATTCGGCGGATTTGTATGGCATTACAGCCTGAAATTAAATAAAATAGCTTTTTCAGAGAAAACGTGGAAAGAATATACAGCAGCATTAAAATATGGAATTATGGATGCTGCAGATAGGAGATAAGAAGAATGGAACTTACAGATGATGTAATGAATCAGGTATTAAGAGATGTGAGCAAAAATATTAGCAAAGAAAGAAAAAAAAGGGGACTATCCATGGCAAAGTTGGCAGAAATGTCAAATTTGTCGGTAAGTCATATTTCTAAACTGGAACGTTCGAGATGTGATATAGGTTTAAAGGCATTGTTACGGATAGCTGCGGCAATGGAAATGGAAGCTGATGAACTTCTTCCAGGTGATTTTGAACCAAAAGAAACCGAAAGAAAACTGACTGCTGGAGAAAAATTCGAACAAATTATGCAAGGGGCAGATCCACAACTGGTAGAAATGTTTTTGCGGATGGCGTTATATATGCGAAATAATTCTTTACATAACTTTTCCTAAAAGAAAAAAATTCGTGAAATCTTTTCTTTTATTCCATCGAAAATAAAAATTGCATGTCTTATACTAGGCAGGTGTAAGACATGTACATTGACAACTGAATATTTTGTGCAAATTGGAGAAAATAAAAAATATTTACAGCAGTTAAAAAGAGAAAAAAATGAGTTATCCACAAGAGAAAAATATGCATATGGGTTGTCCCCGAAAAACATGAGCAATAATAAAATGTATCACAAATATCAGGGAAAAAGCTGGATTTTGGGGCAATAAGTGGCAGTTATCCACAAAAAAATGGATTGGCAAAATGACGAATACATGCATAACTCTGATTTGATTTTTAATCGCATGACGTTTATAATAAAGAAAAGGAAAACAGATATAGTATACTGATCAAGGCAGCCGAAAGGACGGCTTTACCACTTAGATCTGCTCCGAGATTCGGAGAAAGGGGTGGTAGCATGGTTACATATAGTGACTTGTTCACATTTGTTATTATGATATGTGCCATCATAACGCTTGTCAGAAGTGTCAGAAATGATACCCATGATAAGACAAAAAAATAACCGTCCAGCTCCCTGACAAGATCTGACGGTTATTTCATGTAACTAAAGATTTATATATGCCGGAGCAGATAGGTATTTGCTTATCACCCGGCTGTCTTGATAGGTATATTATAAAAGTTTCCAATTCGTTTGTCAACGTCGTAAGTAAAAGAATCAAAAATAAAGGATAAAGGAGAATCAGAAGTTATGAGAGAGAGAGGAAGAAAGAACAGAACCAGTGCCACAATGCTGGCAGGATGGAAAAAAGCAGTCGTGCTCATGCTTGCACTTATCGTGTGTATCAGCAGCGTTGTAGTACCGCAGCCGGAAGAGGTATCGGCAAAACAGGCAGCATATCTGGATTACTATGGCAAAGATAAGCCCAAAAATCAAATCGTGTTTGCAACATCGGATGATGCCAAATGGCATAAAGCAAATGAAGGCTGCTGTAATGTTTCCAAAAACAATGGAACATACAATCATTATCACTGCATGAAAAAGAAAACTGTTTATGCAGGAGAGAAGTTCACGATTGTTCCGGTTGCCATGTTTAAAAATGGAGTGGTGGTAGGATCAAAAAACAGTAAAGACGGTATCAAATCCGGTGAACTGAAATACAAATCCTCGAACACCAGCATTGCAACAGTAAATGCAAAGGGTGTTGTGACTGTAAAGAAAAAAGGAAAATGTAAGATCACTGTGACATCCATCTATGATTCCCAGGTAAAAGGAACATTGAGTCTGACTGTAAGCAAGGGAAAGCAGAAAGCAAAGATCACTTTAAAAGAGAAAAAAGCATCCATCGTTGTCGGAAAGACAACCACTATCAAAGTAAAATCCTTTAAAGGGATCAGCAATAAGAACATTGCCTTTTCTTCCAGTGACAAAAAAGTTGCAACGGTATCATCCAAAGGAAAAGTAACCGGCAAGAAAGCAGGAAAGGCAACGATCACCGTAACTTCCCTAATCAACAAGAAAGTAAAAGCTGTGTTTAAGGTAACCGTAAAAACGGCGGATATGATTGATACGGACTATTCCGAAAAAGGAAAAGGTAAGATCGTCCTCGAAGAAGATAACGTGGTTCTGTACCCGGAAAAATCTTTTAATAAGATTTATAATCATTGTGGTGATGCAGAGACGCTTAAATTTTATGAAGAAGTTCTTGAGTACTATGGAAATGCATATAAAAGCATGGATCAGTTTATCGGAGAGCAGATTTTAGCACAGAAAGAAAAATACGGACAGGCACAGATCAAAGTAAAACGGATCACTGGTGTAAAGAACAGTGCTGTTTCCTATAAGTCCAGCAACACAAGTGTTGCTGCTGTATCTTCTACCGGTTTTGTTACACCAAAAAAGGTAGGAACCGCAACGATCACAGTTACATCCAAAGCCAATAAGAAAGTCAAAGCTGCTTATAATGTAACTGTCAAGAAAAATGACATGGTACTGGCAGTGGGATTTGATATGTACGATAATATCAAGTACTATGTAAAGAAACATGAGGATGGAACGATTGAAAACAGCACTTTGCCTGTTTCAACAGAATTTTTCTCAGCAGATAAAAAAGTTGCAGCATCAAGTGATTCAGCAGATGCTATTACAAGCAATAATAAGATTATCATGACCAGTAGTAATAAAAATGTATTAAGAGTAACGGAAGATGATCGTCTTGAGGTTATTGGGAAAGGATCAGCTGTTATTACTTTAAAAACAGCTGATGGACGTTGGAGTTATTCCTGGAAAGTGACTGTCAGCGATAAACCGACTTCTTTTGCTAAATATAGTACAGGTTTCACAACAGGAAGAGGCATAGATGAAGCTAGGGAAAAGGATGGCTGGGTAACAAAACTTTAAACAGCAGGGAAAATTTAATAAAGTAGATGGCAGTCTATTATAGGCTGCCATTGGAAAGTGAACTGCTTGGCATCTGATTACCTTGCAGTTCATTTTTTATTATTACGGTATTTTCGAAATGAAAATATAAATTACACATGACAAAAAAGTCGAAAGGAGATTTATGAGAAACAGGATAACACAATTAAGCAGATTTTTACTGCTCTGTGCAGTAATGTTTCTGGTCACCATGATCCCACAGAGTGTGAAAGCGATCACGGTAGAAGAAGCAGGAGAAGCCTATATGACGGATTCACAGGCGGGGGCAGGACAACCGCTGTATGGACGGTTGAATATCAACTATACCGGAAATACGAACTATGATACATGGTCTAACGATATTGTTACAAACTATAACACCTATGACAGTAAAAAAGACCAATATAAAGCTGCAGAAACGGTATTGAAAAAAGCAGACAACTCCGTGATTGGAAAGAAGATCAAAAACAACAGATCTGCAAAGCTGACAAAATCGTCAGGTGGGGATGGAACAGTACGGGCTGCATATTTGGTATGGCAGGCAAGAACAAGTGTAGACAGATCGACGACAGATGCAGCTGCTTTGGCAAAATCAGAAATCGCCTTTGTACTGCCGGATGGATCGGCAAAACTGATAAAGGCACAGTATGCAACTTATGATAATCGGTCGATCGATTATATAAATCAAAAAAAGGAAAATGGAGTAAATAAACAGTACACTTTTGTCAATATGTATGCAGATGTAACAGACATCATTAATAAAAGCAGCAAGATCTATGGAACGTATTCCGTATTCAACATTCCGTATTATGAACATATCGGTGGCGGTGAGGGCGCCGGAGGATGGCAGCTGATCGTTGTGGAAAACTGTGATATAACGGTTCCGATGAGAGCAGTACGTCTTAGAATGTCTGCGGATTTTAATATTGATGATGTTTCAAAACACGATGGAGAATGGGTAGAGAAAGATATCAAGACCGGAATGGTCACAAAAGTGAAGTCAAAGGCATATAAGGCGAATGATAAAGAGCCGTTAACTGGACAATATCTGACGATTTTTGTGTATAGTGGGAACACGGCAGTTAATCTGACAAAACTGAATCTGTATGCACAGAAAGAAACTGAAAAGTTTAATAAAAACAAACGGATTTTCGGACTGTCAAAGGAAGTGAGTCCATATTTATCGATTAATGGAGAGGCACTGTACGGTGAAGTAACGACGACAAGGGGAGATTTGGTTGATTTTACAATTCCCAAAGAGAGTACACAGCCTGCCTATGCAAATGATAAATACACGCTGCAGGCCAATACAGGGGATGAAACGCACTGGGTTACCATGTTTGTGACGGGTATTGCGGTAGATATTTCGGATAACTTTGCAGAAGGAGCTCAGGTTACGACAGTAAAGAGCCCGACAACAGCTACCGTTTCACAGAAGATTACCAATAAGACGCTGCAGTCTAAGACGGGATATTACAATGGAAAACTGGTTGTTACATTAGACGAAGCATTAACTCCGACGAATACAAAACCAAAACTCACGGTTTATAATAAGGAGGCTGATAAAACAACTACAGTTACAGGTACATGGAATGCGAAAAATCATACGGTAACATTTGCGGCTGATACACAGGGAAATTATGGAACAGATTATAAAGAAAGTAAATTTAAAAACCCAAGCAGAGGCAGTTATATCAGTTACAGTATCGACTGTACATATGAGAAAAATTCCGGAGTGGAAGAGTTTAAGAATGGATCTAAGCTGTCCGGTGATTTGAGATCACAAAATGTTGCAACGAGGACTACCATTGATGACATATTATCGGAAGAATCGACAGGAATTCCAATTTATGTACTCACTGTCAAGATCGACAAAACCACGGTCAATAAAGCTGTAACACAGGTATTTAATAATGGGACGGCGATCACTGGTGCCGGTGGCACAGTAAACAGTAGCAGCACGGTATCTGGTGATTATTACATGACATCGTATGAATTGCCGTGTAATGCAAACATTGTTTCCACACCGACTTTTAATACCGGCTGCGTGTTCAGCATGTGGACGGATCTCAATGAAAAGACTGGTGTTTCGACAAACTGTAAGGTTACATCTGATTATGTGAATGATAAAACCTATGCCTATGAGAGAAGCATGCCTGCTTATAACATGACCTTAACTCTTACCGGAGTGTTAGATGAAGCTGTTTATACCGTCCGCCACTGGAAACAGAAAACAACGGGCATTGCTTCCACACATGATGATAAAAATTACGAGCTTGCCGAGACAGAGACAAAGAAAGCACAGATCGGAAGCAAAGTAACGCCTGCAGTAAAGACATATACAGGATTTGACAGTCCGAAAACACAGACGAAAGCGGTAACTGCAGATGGAAAGATGGTCATTGATTATT
>OHFL01001514.1_pt1 | contig 10341 bp, 7 predicted proteins | sample 1567491 | NCBI WGS metagenome assembly OHFL01 (sample SAMEA3879539, study PRJEB24766) | human gut metagenome | biome: human-associated habitat; feature: feces | place: USA | collected 1985/1987 | reverse complement strand
CTGGCGGGTTGTATAAAAATATACGCCGGCTTTTCATCAATTTACGCCGGCTTTTGATGAAAATACGCCGGCTTTTTCACAAAAGATGCCGGGGATTTTGTTTCTTGCTTCAGATATGGCTGTTAACACTTTTTAGGTTGTATTCCTATTGGTTGATTATCAGTTTAAAATCGATGTCTTTTGGATATCTTTATCGAATTATACTATTCAAAAAAGAAAGAAAATTTTGGAGGGTAAAAAAATATGTCTATCTTTGCACCCGTCAACGCGGAAGTAGCTCAGTTGGTAGAGCATAACCTTGCCAAGGTTAGGGTCGCGGGTTCGAGTCCCGTCTTCCGCTCTTGCTTCCAAAATGGCCTCGTAATTCTTCGGAATTGCGGGGCTTTTTATTTATAGTATTCTCGTCTGAAAAACATGCCTATCTTTTTCTGAATTCATGCCTATGTTTTGATCATTTCATGCTTATGTTTTCATCATTTTATGCCTATGTTTTTTCTAAAAGATAATGGGGTAATTATCATTAGTTTGTATATTTGGAGAACCAATCTGCATTAGGCATTTAATTTTATTATCATGAAAAAGATTACAGCATTAATGATAGGCTTGTTTTGGGGGTATAGTGTTTCCGTACAGGCTGAAGAGCTTCCTTATAAGAATCCGAACCTTCCGATAGAGGAACGAGTGAATGACTTGTTAAAGCGAATGACCATTGAAGAAAAGTTCTGGCAGATTTATATGATGCCGGGCGATCTGGATGCCGGTAAAGAACGGTTTAAGGATGGAATCTTTGGTTTTCAGGTTTCGACGTTAGGAGCTGATGATCCGCAGATGCGCCAGATGCTTCAGTATAATCCGAAATTGACGGCTGCCGAAACGGTAAAGAAGGTCAATCAGATTCAGCGTTATTTTGTGGAAGAAACGCGTCTGGGTATTCCGGCGATTATTTTTGACGAAGCCTTGCATGGTCTGGTGAGAGGTGGAGCTACGGCTTTTCCGCAGGCGATTGCCTTGGCGGCAACATTTGATACGACTTTGGTGAGCCGGGTTGCTCATGCGATTGCTATGGAAACGAAGAGTCGGGGAATCCGCCAGATTCTTTCGCCGGTTGTCAATCTGGCGACCGATGTGCGTTGGGGACGCGTGGAGGAAACGTATGGCGAAGATCCTCGTTTGTCGGCTGATATGGGTGTGAGCTTTGTCAAGAACTTTGAGCGCTTGGGAGTTATCACCACACCCAAGCATTTTGCCGTGAATTCGGGTGATGGCGGTCGGGACAGTAATCCGATTCATTATACCGAACGCTTCTTGGAGGAAACGCATCTGGTCCCTTTCAAAGCTTGTTTTCAGGAAGGCGGTTCGCAATCGGTCATGACGGCATATAATATGTTGGATGGCACGCCTTGTACGGCCAACTCATGGCTGACGATCGAGAAGCTGCGTAAAGAATGGGGATTCGATGGTTTTACCATAGCGGATGCCGATGCCGTCGGCATTATTCATAAGCTGCATCATACGATTAATAGCTGGGAAGAAGCGGGTGCTACGGCAGTGAATAACGGCTTGGATGTCATCTTCCAGACGACATATGATGAACATAAGCCTTTCCTGGAGGCTTGCCGGAGTGGCTTGATTACCGAGGAAGCCTTGAACCGGGCTGTCGGTCAAGTTCTGAAGGCGAAGTTCCGCTTGGGATTGTTCGAGCATCCTTATATGGATGAGTCGGAAGCCGATCGTTGGAATGCCTGTGCCGAACATCGGGCGCTGGCCTATGAAGCAGCTTGCCGTTCGATGGTCTTGCTGAAGAATGAGCATCAGACCTTGCCTCTTTCTCGTGAAGTGAAACGGATTGCCTTGATCGGGCAGGATGCTGCTGAGGCTCGCTTGGGTGGATATAGTGGTCCGGGTGTAGATAAAGTGAGTATTCTGGATGGCTTGAAGAAGAAACTGGCGGGAAAAACGGAAGTGATTTACGAGGAAGGTTGCCGTCGGGTTAATCCGCAATGGCTGACGGTGCCGGCCGATTGTCTGTTCCAGCCGGATGGAACGCCGGGTTTGTCGGCTGCTTATTATACGAATACGAATTGGGAAGGAACACCGGCTCTGAAGCGGGTGGATCGGGCTGTCCAGTTTTCCTGGACGTTGTTTGCGCCTGATCCGTCGCTAGCTGTGGATTGGTTCTCGGTAGAATGGAATGGAAAACTCAAGTCGCCGGTATCGGGTGAATATCAGATCGGATTGGAAGGCAATGATGGTTATCAGCTGTGGATAGACGGGAAGAAGGTGATCGATCGTCCGGAGAAGGCTTCTTTCCGGACAGAAACGGTGCCGTTCCGGTTTGAATCTGGGAAAGAATATGAAGTGAAAGTCCGTTTCTACGAGAATACACGTAATGCCCGGATTCGTCTGGTGTGGAATGTTGGGGTAGTAAACGAAGATGCATCTATCGCAAAGGCTGTCAAGGCTGCTGAGTCGGCCGATGTGGCTGTCGTAGTGGCTGGTATTGAAGAAGGCGAGTTCCGTGATCGGGGTTATCTGACCTTGCCTGGTCGGCAGGAAGAATTGATCCGCCGGGTGGCAGCTACCGGAAAGCCGGTTGTGGTCGTACTGATTGGAGGCAGTGCCATTGTGATGTCGGAATGGCTGGATCAGGTTCCGGCTGTGTTGAATGCCTGGTATCCGGGCGAGGACGGTGGCAATGCGGTAGCCGATATTTTGCTGGGCGACGCGAATCCTTCGGGAAAACTGCCTATCACATATCCGATTGACGAAGCTCAGTTGCCACTGAATTACAGCCATAAGCCGACAGGTCGAAGTGATGATTACCTGAATCTGACGGGCGAACCGTTGTTTCCCTTCGGCTATGGATTGAGTTATTGTGACTTTGCTTATCGTGATCTGAAGGTGCAGCCGGCTGGAAAGCATACCTATCAGGTATCGTTCTCTATCCAGAATCAGGGGAAATATAAGGCGTATGAAGTGCCTCAGTTGTATATACGCGATAAGGTGGCGTCGGTTACACAACCTATTACCCGCCTGATTCATTACCAGTCGGTCGCATTGAATCCGGGCGAGACGAAGGAAGTATCGTTTCTGGTGGATGAAGATGATCTTTCGATGCTCAATCAGTCGATGCAGCGCGTGGTTGAACCGGGAGATTTCCGTTTGATGATAGGCCGTTCATGCAAAGACATCCGCTTGCAGGAAGTCATCCGGGTCGAGGAATGAGCATCGTTCATTCCCACCCGTATAATTCCCGGTAATTCGCCGGACGGTATTTCTTCCGGAAAGGCAGGACGCACATCCCGGTGAGGCGTTTGAACATCTTGTGGAAAGAGTTATAGTGCGTGAATCCGCATCGCCGGGCGATTTCTTGGTATGTGAGGTCGGTACAAGCCAAGTATTCCTGGGCTTGCATCAACCGGTATTGTTCGATGAGTTCCGTTGCGCCGAAGTTGGTCAAAATGCGCAGGGCACCGTTCAGGTCGGGCAGTGGCACGCCCATTTTTTCTGCCAGTTCGCTCGCGCTGCGGGTCTTTGTTTCGTACATCACGCGGATAGCCGTGTCCAAGATAATCGAACCGCTGGGCCGCACCTCGTGGCTCACGGGAACCTTCCGGGTCCAGCCTTCTTCGTTCGTCACACGCTTTTCCTTCAATACCGAGATGTATATCTCCTTCAGTGCGATGGGTCGTATCAAATAGTTCATGTCTCCTCCTTCGTTTTGATTGTCTGTTTGCGAATATACTAAAAATTCACGCAAGTTTATCTCCTTCTCTTTCTTTTTGGGGATATAAAAACCGTATTTATATCCCAAGTTTTGTTCGGAAGGATATACGCTGTCGCGCTATATCCCGAGTTTTGTTCGTAGGGATATATACTGTCGCGCTATATCCCAAGTTTTGTTCAGGAGGATATATATTGTCACGCTATATCCCTTTCTGTGGAAATCGGGATATATTCAGTGGGATGAGATAAAAAAAACACGGTAGCGTTTTTTTAAATGCTGCCGTGTTCATAGTAGAAGTCTATAATTTCGAGTGTGGCTCGTTGATTTTATTCCATTTCCTTGGCACGGAAAGCCACTGCATACAGATGCATTTGCTTGACCATCGCCACCAGACCATTCGAACGGGTGGGCGAGAGGTGTTCTTTCAGTCCGATCTTCTCGATGAAATACAAGTCGGCGTCCAGAATTTCCTGCGGTGTGTGGCCGGACAGGACGCTGATGAGCAGCGACACGATTCCTTTCACGATTACAGCATCGCTTTCACCTTGGAAGATGATTTTACCATCCACATAATCGGCTTGCAGCCATACACGGCTTTGGCAACCTTCAATCAGGTTACTTTCCGTTTTGTATCGTTCGTCAAGAGCCGGCAGACTGTTTCCCAGGTCGATCAGCAGGGAATATTTATCCATCCAGTCGTCGAATGCCGAGAACTCTTCGATCACATTGTCTTGAATTTCGTTGATAGTCATATTTGCTGTATTTTAAATTCGCTGCAATATTCGGGAAATATTCTGACATCTGCAAATAAGAAAGGCAGAGATTGCGTGGTGAAAAAACTTTCGGGCAAGGAATACCGATTCGTGGAATAAATCCGTATCTTTAGGCAATTCAACCATGAAAATAAACAGTATGTATTGTCGAAATCAATTGTTTCTGGCATGGGTGATGTTCATTCTTTGTCAGATCGTGCCGTTGCCCGTAAAATCGGAAGAAGCAGACAGTTTGAAACGGCATCGGTTGTCGCATCAGTTGGAGTTTAATTTAAGAGAGGGATATTTGTTGAACACGCATCCTTTCTTTGGTGGAGAGAATAAGTTTAACGAACCTATGCGAAGTGCCGGATCGGTTCATCTAAAATATGCATTCCGCTTTGATCCTCGTTCCCGGTGGGGAAGCCAATACCCGGATGTTTATCAGGGAATTGGATTGGCTTGTCATACCTTCCGGAACCGGGAGGAAATCGGTGTGCCGTGGAGTGCTTATGTCTTTCAGGGAGCGCCTATTGCCCGGCTTGCTCCTTCACTTACGCTGGATTACGAATGGAACTTCGGTGTTTCGTGGGGTTGGAAAAAATACGATCCGCAATTGAATCCGCGCAATATGGTGGTCGGCTCGAAGATGAATGCTTATATCAACCTGGGCTGGTTGCTAAACTGGCAGATCAATAACGACTGGCGTCTGACTGCCGGTGTGGATGTGACGCACTTTTCCAATGGGAATACGCATTATCCTAATGCCGGTGTCAATACCGTGGGCGGACGCGTGAGTCTGATCCGGACATTCGGAACACATTCGTATCGGACTTCTGTCGAAACACGGCGCAAAGCACGGGCGGAGATTGAACGTTATTTCAGCTATGATGTAGTTCTTTATGGTGCAACCCGGCGAAAGGGCATCATCTGGCCCGACGATCGGGTATTGGTTCCGGGAGCTTTTGGCGTTGCCGGCATCAATATCAATCCGATGTATAATCTGAATGCCTGTTTCCGGGCCGGTATTTCATTGGATGCCCAGTATGATGAGAGTGCAAACATCAAAGACCATGTGGTTGGAGATGATCGGTCTGCTGAGAATATCCGGTTTTACCGTCCGCCTTTCCGGGAACAATTCGGTGTGGGCTTATCTCTTCGGGCGGAACTGGTGATGCCAATCTTTTCCATCAATCTGGGAGTTGGTCACAACGTATTCTATCAGGGAGAAGACTTGAAAGGATTTTATCAGATAGCAGCTTTGAAGACCTCCATCACTCGTCGGCTTTTCTTGCATGTCGGCTATCAGTTGCGTAATTTCAAAGACCCGAATAACCTCATGCTGGGTTTGGGGTATCGGTTTAATGGGAGATAAGAGAGGATATAAATACAGAATTCACGGTAGACTTTATGCATGCCGTGAATTCTGTTGATATGGTTATTGATATTGATAAACGACTTCCAGTACGGTCTGTCCGACAGCCTTTAATACATCTTTGTCGATGTTCTTCATATTGTCGTTTTGCGTGTGCCAGTGCGCGCGGAATCCTTTTTCCGACTGCGGATCATAATTGATGATGTCGAGGCAAGGAATACCGGTTTCTTCAATGACTGCTTCATGGTCGTCTGTCACACCTCCACCATTGGCATTGATGAAGTATTTGCCGAAACCTAAGTTACGTGCTGTTTCCCACACTTTATCTACATAACGGGCAGCATGGCGCATGGAAATATATTCCTTATAGAATACGGCATCTTTGGCTCCAACCATATCCAGCAGAATGCCGAAATCGGCTTTGTAGCCTTTGATATGCGGATTCTTTCCCCAGAAACGGCTGCCAAGGCACCACGTTCCACTTTTGTAACCATACTTTTCTTCGGCAAAATCCGGAATACCGTAATCTTCGGCATCGAAGAAGATGATATCAATACCGACTGCCGGTGCTTTCTGTTGCAGCTGACGGGCGATCTCAAGCAAGACACCTACGCCGCTGGCTCCATCGTCGGCTCCGTCGATCGGCTTGTGCAGGTTTTCTTTATTCGGATCTTCGTCCGAGTATGGACGCGAATCCCAATGGGCAAAAAGCAGGATGCGCTTTTCACTTTCCGCATTGTAAGTTCCGATAATATTCTTCGACTCGAGTGCTGTTCCGTCGTAGGCAGTAAGCGTCATTTCTTGCTCATGTACTTGCGCACCGAAGCGTTTCAATTCGCTGGCCAGATAGTTCCCGCACTGTTTATGGGCGGAAGTATTGGGTACGCGGGGACCGAAATCAACTTGCCGTTGCACGAACTGATAGGCACTGTCGGCGTTAAATACGGGCGTGTTTGTTGAAGCTTGTGTGACCACCGGCTGGTTCGACGGTTGTTCACTTGCCGTTTCGGCCGGTTTGTTGCTGCATGACCAGAGGGCCGATGCAACCAATAGATAAAGAATTCGAATCATGATCTTGTCTGTTTTGAGTTTTTTTACTGTCTTGCAGATTGAACCTTGCGCATGACACGGAGGAAATTGCCACCCCATATCTGGCTGATATCTGCATCTGAATAACCTTCTTTCAAGAGATACATGGTGATATTGATCAACTCGTTGCTAGACCGGCAGCCAATCAGTTCGCCGTCGCCGTCGAAGTCGGAGCCGATCCCGACATGATTGACACCCACCAGATCGACGATGTGGTTGATATGCCGGATCGCGTCACTGACCGAAGCCTTTTCAGCTTCCGGATTGATGAATCCTTTGTAAAGGCATATCTGTACGACACCACCTTGTTCTGCCAATGCTTTGATTTGGGCATCGGTCAGATTTCGTGGGTGATTACACAACGCGCGGGCAGATGAGTGCGAGGCAATAATCGGATAGCGGCTGCAAGCCAGCACATCGTAGAAAGTCGATTCGGCTGCATGAGAAATATCGACCATGACACCCAACCGGTTCATTTCGGCTACTGCCTGTTTTCCCAGCGGACTCAAGCCTTTCCATTCGCCTTTGCCGCGGGCCGAGTCACATAGATCATTGTCGCCATTGTGGCATAAGGTGATGTAGCTGACCCCCATGTCGCGGAACTTCCGTATGTTGTCCAGATCTTTTCCCAGTGCATACCCGTTTTCGATTCCCAGGAAGATGGCCTTTTTGCCAGCCTGCTTCAGAAGAAACAGATCGTCGGGCGTGCGAGCAATGCCCATGCGTGTCGGATTCAGCTTTTCCTGGCGGATTACTTCTTTCAGGCGTTCTTCGGCATAGGCTGTCGCTTTGGCCAGAGAAGCATCGTCGCGTGCTCCTTGTGGAATATAAGCCACCATGAAAGTGGCATCAATCCGGCCTTCTTCCATAAAGGGTAGATTCACTTTCCCGCCTTGTTTCTCTCCGATATTGAAATGTCCCGGAAAGATCATAGGCGTGTCAGTATGCGAATCGATCGTGGCGATCCGTTGGTGTAACTCTTTTGCCTGACGGAAGATGCGGGCTTCTTCGATAAAGTGGTTGAAGAGCGCCTGGGCTTCTTCGTCTCCATGGATTGCCATCGCTTCCGGATGCCATTGAACGCTGAAGATGGATTTTTCCGGATGGCGCATGCCTTCATTGATTCCATCGGTTGCTACGGCAGTCTGCACAAACTCTGGAGCCAGATCTTTCACAGCCTGATGGTGGAATGAATTGACGGCAATGACACAGCCGTCTTCCAGTCGGACCGTATGCGATGCTTCTTCGCGTGCCATTTTCTGACTATGACGGATGGGCGGTTGTTCGGCTTGTGTATAAATGTCTTGATATAGCGTTCCGCCGAAGGCTGCGTTCAGCATCTGATGTCCCCGGCAAATTCCCATGATTGGGATTTGGCGGTTTGAAGCCAGGCGGATCAGTGACAAGTCATACCGGTCACGCAACGTATCCACATCCTGTAAGGCCGGAACCGGCTCTTCATTGAGGAAGAGCGGATTGATATCACAACCGCCACTCATCAGGATTCCATCCAGTTCTTGTACTACGGCACTCAGCACACACAAATCGGTTGTTGCCGGGATGACAACCGGCGCGCCTCCTGCCAGGATAACGGCTTGGATATAAGTCTCGGCCAAGCATGTCTGACCGTCTTTCCGGTTGGCTGATATGCCAATACGGGGTCTCGACTCTATCAATCGGTACTGATCGGCTTCTTTTAGAACAGAGGCCAGTTGATAAGAAGAATTCATCATTTACTTACTTCTTGATCGTTGTTATAAAGAATAAAGAGCCAGTAGAAATTTTCCCGATTGCGGTATATATTTCCAGCTGGCTCATTGTAGATTATAATTTGTGAGTTTATGAGCCGGCGGGCGGTCTGCCTGTCGACTTTATCCTCTTCTGTTACTTAGGCATCAATATTGGCATACGTAGCATTCTCTTCGATGAATTCACGACGCGGACCTACGTCTTCACCCATCAGCATCGAGAAGATCTGATCTGCTTCTGCTGCATTATCGATGGTGATCTGCTTCAATGTACGGTTTTCCGGGTTCATGGTTGTTTCCCATAACTGGTGATCGCTCATTTCACCCAAACCTTTGTATCGTTGTGTCTGGATCTGCTTTTCATCGCCACCACCATATTTCAGGATGAATGCCTGACGCTGCTGGTCAGTCCAGCAATATTCTTCTACTTTACCTTTCTTACACAGATAAAGCGGCGGAGTTGCCAGATATACATAGCCGTTTTCAATCAGGGCACGCATACGGCGGAAGAAGAAGGTCAGGATCAGTGTGGCGATATGGCTACCGTCTACATCGGCATCGGTCATGATGATGACTTTATGATAACGCAGCTTATCCATGTTCAAGGCTTTCGGATCGTCTTCCGTACCAATGGTGACACCCATTGCCCGGTAGATGTTCTGGATTTCTTCGCTTTCGAATACCTTGTGGTCCATTGCCTTTTCCACATTCAGGATCTTTCCACGCAACGGAAGGATAGCCTGGAACTTACTGTTTCGTCCCTGCTTGGCTGTTCCGCCTGCCGAATCACCCTCGACCAGGAACAACTCGCATAAAGAAGCATCTTTCGACTGACAATCGGCCAACTTTCCGGGCAGTCCACCACCGGTCAGAGGCGACTTACGCAATACTTGTTCGCGTGCCTTACGGGCAGCCTGGCGGGCTGATGCTGCCAAAACTACTTTCTCGACGATTGTCTTGGCTTCTTTCGGATGTTCTTCCAGATAATAACCCAAAGCTTCGCCGACAGCCTGGTCAACAGCACCGGTCACTTCCGAGTTACCCAGCTTTGTCTTGGTCTGTCCTTCAAACTGCGGTTCTGCTACCTTGATAGAGATCACGGCAGTCAGACCTTCACGGAAGTCATCACCCTGGATTTCTACTTTTGCCTTTTCCAACAGTTTGGAATCTTCGGCATATTTCTTCAGCGTACGAGTCAAACCACGACGGAAGCCTGCCACATGTGTACCACCTTCGATCGTATTGATGTCGTTGACATACGAGAATACACTTTCATTGTACGATGTATTGTATGTCATGGCTACTTCCACCGGAATACCTTGTTTTTCCGTTACGATATGGATCACATCCGGAATCAGTTTTTCCTTCGAGCGGTCGATGTAGTGCACAAATTCTTTCAGACCTTCGTTTGAATGGAAGGTTTCTGATTTGTATGTGCCGTCTTCTTTCTGCACCCGCTTGTCGGTCAGACGCAAGGTAATACCTGCATTCAGGAAGGCCAATTCGCGCAGACGTGTAGCCAAAATATCATATTTGTATTCAGTAACCGTGAAAATACTGCCATCCGGCTTGAACGTGATGGTTGTTCCGGTTGTGTCGGCGTCACCCACCATCTGCACGTCGTGCAACGGTTTGCCGCAAGAGAATTCT
>OHFL01001505.1_pt1 | contig 10382 bp, 10 predicted proteins | sample 1567491 | NCBI WGS metagenome assembly OHFL01 (sample SAMEA3879539, study PRJEB24766) | human gut metagenome | biome: human-associated habitat; feature: feces | place: USA | collected 1985/1987 | reverse complement strand
CCAGCCAGCTCAGGGCGATGTTGCAGCCGTAAACGGCGGTGAGCATGGCAGGGTTGTTGAAGCTCAGGCGGCTCTCGGCCTTGACGAACTGGTTGTACAGGCTCTCGCAGGCCTTGGTGTACTTCTCGTTCTCAAAGCCCTCGCGCACAAAGCTCTTGACCACGCGGATGGCGGACACATTCTCCTGCACCGAGGCGTTCAGGTTGTCGTAGTTCTTGAACACGCGGTCAAAGATGTGGAAGGTGGGGATCATGATGCTGGCCAGCACCACCACCAGAAAGACTACCGCCACCACGAACACCAGCGACAACGGGCCGCCGATGCCCACAGCCATGAACAGTGCGAACACCAGATGCACCGGGGCACGCACGCACATGCGCTCGATCATCTGGAACGCATTCTGCACGTTGGTCACATCGGTGGTCATACGGGTGACAAGGCCCGCCGTGGAGAACTTGTCGATGTTGGAGAAGGAATAGTGCTGGATGTTCTCATACATGGCATCGCGCAGATTGCCGGCAAAGCCGGTGGATGCCTCGGCGGCATATTTACCGGCCAGAACGCCCAGCAGCAGCGCAATGGCTGCCACAAGAAAGGTGAGCAGACCATACTTGACGATGGCGTGCATATCGCCCTTTTCAATGCCCAGGTCAATGATAAAGGCCATGATGGTGGGCAGCAGCACATCCATCACGGCTTCCAGGGCTGCAAAGAGCGGTGTCAGGACTGCGGCGCGTTTGTACTCGCCCAGATGTGACACGAGCTTTTTGATCATCTGAGTTACCTCCTGTTAATTTTATTTGTTTGGTACAAAACAATTCTATACAAAACAGATTTAATGTCAAGATGTTTGCAAAACTTTCGGAAATTGTTCATAATTAACATTTTCACAAACATCTTTTCGGCGTTTTGACAAGAGTCGAACACTCTTGCGTTATACTTGGGCGGGCCAACCGGGAGCTTTCCACGCAAATGCAAAGCAAAATAATTCTTCCGCTGAATATGGCCAGAGCGCATGCGGCGGCCATTTCAAATGGTTTACTTCAGCGCGTCCCGCAGCTTGTTCAGCAGCCGGAGCAGCTCGGCGTTTTCCTCTTCCGTCAGCAGATTGGCCACATAGTCGTCCGTCTGGTGGAAGGAGAGGATGGTGTTTTCATGGAAGCGGACGCCCTCTTCCGTCAGCACCAGCTGTTTCAGCCGGGCGTCCTGCGGCACGCTCTGGCGCTGGATGTAGCCCTTGCGCTCCATCAGCTGCAGGATGTTGGTCACGGTGGAGCGGGTAATGGAAAACTCCCGCTCAATGTCCCGCTGGAACACCTGCTCCTCCCGGTGCCGGTAAAGATACTCGATGATCCAGCCGTGCATCGGGGTGGCCTGCTCCACACCGTTGGCGCGGGCAAACTGGTTGATCTTGCGGAAGATCAGGTTGTCCACCCGGCGGATCTGGGCCGGGATGACCTGCGGCCCCTCCCAAGGCGGATCCCCGTGGTCTCTGCATTCGTTCTGTTTTTCGTCACACATACGATCGGTTCCTTCTGAATTGTTTTTTGCTCAAACTGTTTTCTATAAAACTGTTCGATATGAGACTATTGTAATCCCACTGTCCCTGTTTGTCAAGGGCAGCAAAAAAGACTTCTCCCAAAGGAGAAGCCTTTCCGATCTCTGTGTCACTGATTTTCTTCCACCCATTCCCGCACGCGGTCAGGGCGGTTGGTCACCAGGCAGTCCGGCCCCAGGGGCAGCAGGCTCCGGACAGCCTTTTCCGTGTCCACGGTCCACAGGGCCACCTTGATGCCCATGGCCTGGAGCTTTGGGATAAAGTCCGGGTTGCTGTAGGCGGTGTGGTATTCGCAGCTGACATACTCCGGCGCAAAGTCCAGGCTTTTGACATAGGCCACCGGGTTGTGCTGGTCGGCCAGATGCTTTGCCACCGCCTGCAGGCTCTCCCCGGGGAAGTTCGCCCGCAGCATGCTCACCTTGTCGTTCACCCAGCGGGTCATCCAGCCGTTTTCCTCATCCGGGTCCATGCCCGCATCCACCGGCAGGGCGGCCAGTTCTTCGTCCAGCGCCGCTTCCTCATCCTCCATGCCGTTCACCAGGCCCAGGTCCTTCCAGATGACCGGCGGCGGCAGCACCATGCTCTCGAATGCGCCGTACAGCAGCACGCCCACCCGCAGCTGGGGCATCAGCGCCTTGGCCTGCCGCAGCAGGTCGTGGTTGAACGAAATAAGTACCAGTCGGTCGGCGATGTCTGCCGCGCGGATGGCATCCACCACACCGGACACAAAAGCCGGGTCGTTGTCCATGGTGGATTTCATTTCCAGCTGGACCGCGCAGCCCTCCATGCTCCTGCACAGGGCCAGTGCCTCGGCCAGGGTGGCGATCTTCTCATCTTTATAGGCAACGTCCTTCCAGCTGCCGAAGTCCAGGTCTTTCAGTTCGCCCTCGGTCATGTCGTAGATACGGCCGGAAATATCGGTGTGCAGGTCGATGATATAGTCGTGGTGGATCACAAGGCCGCCGTCCAGCGTCTTTTGTACGTCCATTTCCACACCGTCCGCGCCGATCTCCATGGCCTTGCGGAAGGCCGCCAGCGTGTTTTCCGGTGCCAGATAGGATGCGCCACGGTGCGCAATGATCTGAGGTATCATAAGCAGAATTTTCCTTTCTGTACAGCAAAGCTGCCGCCTTTCAGCATACCCTATCCGCCGGGCTGTGTCCATCTGCGCATTCCACAAAAAAGCGGGTCGTTTTTTGTCTCATTCGCGCTGAAAGTACGACTTTTATCGTCAAAACGACGAATTCATCCGATGATTTTTGCGCACTTTTCACGAGAAATTTGCAAAACCCGGGGCAAATCTCTCCCATCTGTTTCTTTCAAACCGGCAGCGGGCATGGTACAATAGTGCTGTAAGGATGTGCCGCGCCCGGCGGCCGGAAAAAGGGAAATGGAGTGTTTGACTATGACTGCATTCAAGCCCATCAAAGAAGGCAAAGTCCGTGAAATTTACGACAATGGCAACAGCCTGATCATGGTTGCCACCGACCGCATTTCTGCGTTTGATGTCATCCTGAAAAATAAGGTGACCAAAAAGGGCACCGTGCTCACCCAGATGAGCAAGTTCTGGTTCGACTATACCAAGGATCTGCTGCCCAACCATATGCTGAGCGTGGACGTGAAGGATATGCCGGAGTTCTTCCGGCAGCCCCAGTTCGACGGCAACAGCATGCTGTGCCGCAAGCTGACCATGCTGCCCATCGAGTGCATCGTGCGCGGCTACATCACCGGCAGCGGCTGGGCCAGCTACCAAAAGACCGGCAAGGTGTGCGGCATCCAGCTGCCCGAGGGCCTGCAGGAGTCCCAGAAGCTGCCGGAGCCCATCTACACCCCCTCCACCAAGGCAGAGATCGGCGACCACGACGAGAACATCTCCTACGAGCGCAGCATTGAAGTGCTGGAAAAGCAGTTCCCCGGCCACGGCCTGGAGTACGCCACCAAGCTGCGGGACTACACCATCGCCCTGTACAAGAAGTGCGCCGAGTACGCCCTGACCCGCGGCATCATCATTGCCGACACCAAGTTCGAGTTTGGTCTGGATGAGGACGGCAACGTGGTGCTGGGCGATGAGATGCTCACCCCGGATTCCTCCCGCTTCTGGCCGCTGGAGGGCTATGAGCCGGGCCACGGCCAGCCCTCGTTTGATAAGCAGTTTGTCCGCGACTGGCTGAAGGCCCATCCGGACAGCAACTACGATCTGCCCCAGGACGTGATCGACAAGACCATCGCCAAGTACCTGGAGGCCTACGAGCTGCTCACCGGCAAGAAGCTGTAAGCTCTTTTTCAACAAGCAAAGCGCCCGCTGTGGAAAACTCCACAGCGGGCGCTTTTTCAGTTTTTATACAGCCGCCTCTGGCTCGGCCTCTTCGCCGGGCGCAGTGTCCTCTTCCGGCTCATTTTCTTCGTCCAGCAGATACTGCACTTCGACCTGCCGTTCCATCTCATCCGCGGTCCAGTCCAGCTGCACCGTGCCGTCCAGTTCCAGCGTGTACTGTTCCACACGCTGCAGGGTACCGGAATCCAGGCTCTGGCCCGGGTCGTTGTCCGGCGACCACACGATGCGCAGTTCATCCGGCTGCAGGGTGCCAGCCCGCACCGTACCGGCCACGCTGCGGCAGTCCCGCGCAAAGGCTCCGGTGCTGTCGTAGGGGCCATACAGCATCACGGTCAGGCTCAGGTGTCCATCACCCGGCTGCAGCTCCTGCAGGTCATCCACGCTGTTGGCGTAAAGATACAGGTCGGTGTACACATCCCGCAGGCGGAGGTCCGGGTTTTCCTTCCGGAGGGCCTCATACACCTGTGTGGTGTACGCCTTGCTCAGCTTCATCTCGTTCTGTCCGCGGGCAGGGTCGATCTCGCTCCACACCATGGGCAGAAAGCTCAGGCACATACAAACTGCGATGAGCCCCAGACAGACCAGCACCGAGACAAAATCGTACTTCCAGCGGCCCGGCCGGGCGGCGAAGAACAGCACCTCACATCCCAGCAGCACCAGGGCTGCCGCCGGGGCGATGCGCACCACCAGCTGCCAGTCAAAGCCCGGCACAAAGTAATAACACAGGAAGAAGATGCCCGCTGCAATCAGGCAGGCGCCCAGCGTCAGGCTGCCCACCCGGCGGCGGGGGGCGTCCTGCAGCTTTGCAGCTTCCGGCCGGGTTTCCGGCTCCGTCGCTGCCGTCTTATTCAGTTCGTCCATCGTCGCCCTCCGCATTCTCCGGCTGTTCCGGCTCATCGGGGTCCTCCGGGGTCACCGGGTCGCCCAGCAGAGCGCTGAGCTTCGGCATGGCAAAGTCTGCGGTTTCCTCCGGGGCTTCCGGTGCATCGGCTTCGGCTGCGGTGTACTCGCGGAAGTCCTCGTCCTCCGGTTCCTCTGCCTTTTTGCGGTGCACCTTTTTGCCCTTGGGGCCGCGCACCAGCCACAGGCCGCAGACGATGAGGGCCACGCAGGTCACGATCTGCGGCAGCTCATCCAGCATCAGGTAGATGGCGCGGAAGAAGGGGTTGTTCTGACCCCAGCGCCACATCACGTCGCCCAGCACCCACATGATGATGTTCTCATAGGCCGCCATGGCACCCAGCGCGATGAGGGCCCAGCCCAGCAGCTTGTGGCTGTCCATCATAAACTTCTGCATCCGCTCGTCCTGCCAGTTGAAGTGCACCAGATAGTCGTCCTCCGGGGCATTGTCGGCCACGATCTGGGCACGGAGATTGAAGGTGTCAAAAAAGCTGTACATCCACACGGTGAGGCAGCCCACGATCAGCGGGTCCAGCCCGGTCATCGAGCCTGCCATGATAAACAGGCAGAACATGGTAATGAGCGACAGGCCCCGCTTCATATACCCCTGATACATCTGGCCCGCGCCCGGGACAAAGGCAAAGAGAAAGGTCAGAATGCCATTTTTCTTCATAAATATTCCCTCATTTCTTCTGGTTGGAAACGGCAGCGTCAGGCTCTGCCGCAGATTCGTTTTTGCCGAACAGCAGGCTGTCCAGCGTGCCGGTCAGCTTCTGGGACAAGGTGGGCGCAGGCTCTTTATCCTGCACCGGCTTGCCCAGCTGTTCCGGCTGGGTAGGGGTCCGCTGGTCATCCTGCACCGGCTGGCCCAGCATCGGCAGCTGGTCCGGCTGGGTCTGGCTGGTGGAGGGCATCCAGGTCTTAAGGTCCCGGGTGCCTTCCAGGATCTGGGTCACAGTGCCGCTGCGCCACAGGGTCAGAGCCAGCACTGCCGCCACGGCGGCCACAGCGGCCCGGCCCCAGGTGTTCTGCATCAGCCGCACCCAGATGGTGCCCATCACAGCCCCGCGGGCGGAGCGCGGCGGCTCTTCCAATACATCGGCGGTGAGCAGGGCTGTGTACCGGTCCATGCACTTGTCGCAGTAGGACAAGTGCTCGGCGGCTTCCAGCCTGCCCAGCTCGTCCAGCTGCCCGCCGATGACGGCGTGCAGCCCTTCCTCGGTCAGGCATCCGTTCTGATCAAACAGTTCCATGTACGCTCCTCCCTTCCTGTTGTTCCCGGATCTGCTGTACCAGCATCTTTTTGGCCCGGTAGATCTGCGCGTTCACGGTTTTTTCCGGGCGGCCGCACAGACGTGCCGCCTCGGCCATGGTGTGCTGTTCCAGCAGCACCAGACGGCAGGGTGTCTTGTAGGGCTCCCGCAGATCCAGGATCATGCGGGTGAGCTCTTCCGCTCCCAGTGTGTCCAGCACCTGCTGTTCCGGCTCCAGGCCGGGCGGTGCCCCCTCCAGCGCCAGCACCTCGTCGCCCGGCGTGTTCACCCGGCGCACCCATGCGCTGCGTAAGTAATCCTTGGCTTTGTTGGCCGCAATGCGGGCCAGCCATTGCTTTTCAAAGCCGGACGGACAGCGGTCGATGGCCCGCCATGCCGCCAGAAAGGTCTCCTGGGTCAGATCCTGCGCATCCCCCACGTCCGGCACCAGCTGATGACAGACCGTGTAGACCAGAGACTGATATTGTTGCACCATCGCGCTGAATTCCAGTGTTGTCAACGACCTGCTCATCCTCCTTTCCGGCTGTGGAGGGCGGTGCTCTGCACGGCCCTTCTGTTGATTCAAACGAGACAGCCGCCGCATTCCCTGCACAAACCGCAGATTTTTTTGCAAAAAGTTTGTGTTTTGCCCGTTCCATGCTACAATGTGGTTATAGTATAGCACGAAAGGAGCCTTACCGCCATGCCTTCTACCACCCGTCAGGCCCTTCTGCAGGCACTGAGTGCCGCCGGGGGTGCCTATATCTCCGGCCAGCAGCTGGCCGGACAGCTGGGCGTGAGCCGCGCCGCCGTCCACAAGGCGGCCGCCGCCCTCACCGCACAGGGTTACGCACTGGAAGCCGTCTCCCGCCGGGGGTATCGGCTGCTGGGCGGCGACCCCTTCTGTGCCGAGGCCGTGGGCCCCTACCCCGCCCCGGTGCAGGTGTACGACACACTGGAAAGCTCCAACCGGACGGCCAAGCTGCTGGCGCTGGACGGTGCGCCCCACGGCACGCTGGTGCTCACAGCCCACCAGAGCGCCGGCCGGGGACGGTTGGGTCGTGTATTTGAAAGCCCGTCCGGGAAGGGCGTGTACCTCTCGGTACTGCTGCGCCCGGCGGTGCCGGCGGCCAGCGCCCAGACGGCCACCATCGGGGCCGCCGTGGCGGTGTGCCGGGCGGTACAGGAGCTGTGCGGGCTGGAACTGGGCATCAAGTGGGTCAACGACCTGTATTATCAGGGTAAAAAGGTGTGCGGCATCCTCACCGAAGCCGGCACCGACCTGGAGAGCGGGCGGCTGGAGTGGCTGGTGGTGGGCATCGGCCTGAACCTGACCGCCACCGCCGCCGACTGGCCCCCGGAGCTGGCCGAAAAGGCCGGCAGCCTGTACCCGGGCGGCCCCGCCCCCGTGAGCCGGGCCGCGCTGGCCGGGGCCATCGCCCGGCAGCTGCTGGCCCTCTGCCCCGCCTTTGACTGTCTGGACGAATACCGCGCCCGCTGCTTTGTGCCCGGGCACTGGGTCACCGTGTGCACCGGCACCGAGACCTACGCCGCAAAGGCCCTTGCCATCGACGAGGAAGGGCGGCTGGTGGTGCAGCGGGAGAACGGCCGCCCGCAGGCATTACACTGCGGCGAGGTGACCACCCGCCCGGCCCGGACCGAATAAGACGCAAAAAAGCAGCCTTCCCGGAATGGTTCCGGTAAGGCTGCTTTTGCCTTTTGTTTATACTTCGTCCAGTGCCTGGGCTTCCAGCACCGGGATGCCCTCGGCTTCCAGCACCCGGCGCAGGATGCCGGGCAGGCCGGCCTTCGGCACCTTGTTCTCGATGCAAAGGGTGATCACCCCGTTAAGGGTGGAGGCCTCCACGCACAGGGAGCCGCCCTCCGGCGGCACCCACACCCCAAAATCGGTGGTGTACTGCTCCAGCTCCGGCGTTGCCGGCATGAGGGGATTGCCCAGATAGCTGAACCAGAAATCTGCCGGGATGCCGCTGATGTACTCGCCCATCTGGAACACCCGCTGCTTGATGCGCAGAGGGGCCTTTTGCTGGTCCACCTTGTAGACCCAGCCCATCTGGTCAGCCATCCGGCGACGCTTGCGCTCCGCCGTCAGGCTGTCCTTCACGGCACTGTCCATCTGCTGCACGAACTCTTCCAGCCGGACGCCCTCGTGCAGGTCCACCCCACCCTGGAAGGAACACACGCAGTTGTACCGTGCGTTGGGGGCACCCATGGCGTCCCGCGTGTCGGCAGAGTAAGAATACTGGATGGTGTCCTTGCCCAGATACTCTCCCAGCGCGATGCACAGCAGGCCCATGAGGGCGCAGAAGGGCTTGACGCCGTTCTGCACGCCTTTGGCCACCAGATCCTTTTTGGCGAACCGGATTCGGATGCGGTGCATGGGCTCCTCGCAGGTGTCCACCACCTTCCGCTGCATCGTAGTCTCGTCCATGACCTGCAGCGGGTACTGCTCCACCAGCTTTGCGATGTCGTAGGCCGGGCTGCAGGGGATGGGCGGGTTTGCAAAGGCGGTACCGTAGCGCAGGTTACAGTACAGTTCCAGGATGCGGGTGAGGAAGGGCGATACCCCGTGGCCGTCCGCGATGAAGTGGAACCAGTCGAAGTACACGACGTTCTGTGCGCAGTGCAGGGCAAAGAAGTAGCCGTTCGTCTGCTCCGGCATCTCCCGCATCACGCTGTCCGGGTAGACAAGGCAGGGCTCCGAGTTCGGTTCCAGAAAGGCTTTGCGCTTTTCCCACACCAGCCGCACCCGGTAATAGGGGGCAGCTTCCAGCGCGGCATCCAGCGCTTGTTGCAGCAGGGCCGGATCCACCGGGTCCTTCAGGGTGAACTGATACCGGGGGCACACTTTTTCCCGGCGGAAATAGTACATGATGCCCTGAAAGACATACTCCGCCGAACGCTGTGCTGCTTCCATCGGCTCACCCGGCATTGGCTACCAGATAATCGGCCAGGTCACTGATGGTGACGAAGTTGCGCAGTTCCTTTTCCGGGATGCGCAGGCCAAAGGTCTCTTCCAGGTCAGCCACGATGGTCAGGATCTCCATCGACGAAAGATCCAGGTCGTCCATCAGGACGCTGTTCTCGTTGACATCCTCGGGGGAAATCTCTGCAACATCTTCCAGAATTGCAAGGATCTGGGACACGATCTCGGTTCTTTCCATAGTTTGAATCTTCCTTTCGTAGTTCCATTCAAGGCGGCTGCGGCTCTTTTCCAGTATTCCGCAGCCTGCCCGGTTTATTCTTACTTGCGCAGCAGCTTGCCGGTGCCGGTGCGGGGCAGAGGCTCCGAGGGCTTGTAGACCTTAGTCACCCAACGGGAGGTGGCCATGATCCACTGGCCGTTGTAGACGCCGCCTGTGTCTGCCTGGTTCACAAATTGAGTTCCTCCGGTGAGCCAGGAGACCACGTTGCAGTACACCTGCGGCGCCTCTACCTGCCGGAAGTTGGCGGGTACCACCCCAAACACTACCATGAACTCGGTGATGACCTCATTGGAGGCCAGCCCCAGAGCGGCGGGAGAGGCATCCAGCACATAGTTCTGCTGGGTGCTCAGGTTGTCGTACATGGTCCGGTAGCTGGGGTTCAGATTGGTCTTGTAGACCACCTTGTAGTTTCCAGGAACGTTATAGGTGCCGGTGACGAGCTTGTCCAGCCGCACCGCCTGGGTAGGCAGGGTGTCGCGCCAGTAGAAGGAGGTCAGACTGGTGGTGGAGTTGTTGCCGATGCCGCTGAAATCATAGCGGATCTGCTGGCTGGGCATGACCTCCACATAGCCGGTTTTCTTGATGGAGACGTTGGTGTACAGGCTCTTGTTGGTCATGGCCGCCTTGACAATCTGGCCGGCGTACTCGATCTCCACCTCGATGGGCGTCTGGTCCAGGCCGTAAAAGTCCGCTGCCTTGGATTCCACAATTTTGTACCGGCCCAGAGGCAGAGGCCGGGAGGAGGCAACGCCGTTCTTGTCTGTCTTGATGGTATCCACCAAATTGCCGGTCCGGGCGTTGTAGATCTCAAACTCCGTGTTGGGAATGGGCGTCCCGGCGGGCCAGCCATTCATACTGTTATAGTCTGCCGAGGTTTTCGTGATCTGAATCTGACCGGTGATGGGGGTATTCTTCCAGGTGATCTCCGTGGTCTCCCCAGACTTTACATAGACGGTCTTTTTCTCCGTGTCTACGATATAACCTTCGTTTTCCAATTCACGCAAATAAAAGCGGCCACTCTCCAACCCCTCAATGTAAACATAGCCTCGGTCATCCGAGGTGTACTGGCCAATGGGGGTGTTGGTATCATCGTAGAGCAGGAAGGTGAC
>OHFL01001504.1_pt1 | contig 10390 bp, 6 predicted proteins | sample 1567491 | NCBI WGS metagenome assembly OHFL01 (sample SAMEA3879539, study PRJEB24766) | human gut metagenome | biome: human-associated habitat; feature: feces | place: USA | collected 1985/1987 | reverse complement strand
ACCTATATGAGATGCGTGTATCAGTCGGATCGAATGAGTATAGAACAGTGCTGTTTGCAATTGATAACAGTAATGTCATATTATCAACAAAAATAATTCTACTAAACGGTTTCCTAAAGAAATCTACAAAGGACTATAGTAAGCAGATAGCCAAAGCAGAACGAATATTAAAAGGTTTAGCATTATGATACAGTTAGATGAAAATAAATTGGGAAAGCTCAAAACCACCAATCAGTCGCTTGATGAAAAATACGGGAAGCATGGTACGGCTACCCGTGAGGCTTTCAATGAAAAAGCAATGGCTTGGTATTATGGTGATTTACTTCGAGATCGTCGTAAAGAACTTAAACTAACTCAAAAACAGTTGGCGCAGAAGATCGGTAAGGAGCAAAGTTATATTGCTCGTGTAGAAAAAGGCGAAGTGGATATGCAATTATCAAGTTTCTTTCGTATTGCACGAGCTTTAGGAATTGAGTTTACGCCTACCTTCAACCCTATACGTTGAAGGAGCCGAAAGTTGCTATTCTTCGTTAAATCGAACAAAAATGTTTTTTGGATGTACATTTCTTACATTATGGGAGTAAAGAAAATTATTCCAATTATCTTTGCTAAATAATAAGGATAAAAGATAAGTTATGAATATACGGAAGTGTGTTTGGGGCATTTGCCTGTTGGCAGGATTGCAAGTATTACAAGCTGTTGAAAAGTCGGAGAGTGATTATTTATTGATCGGGAGTTATGCGCCGGCAGAGCGTGAAGGACTTGCTTTGTATCGTTTGAATCAAGAAACAGCTGATGTAGAAAGAGTCAGTGGTTTGGCTGGTATTTTGAATCCATCTTTTCTGACTCCTAATCCGGAAAAAGGGTTGGTGTATGTTGTGGGAGAAGGAGATACCGATGCCAACTCAACGGTTCATACGGTATCTTTGGATGAGCAGACAGGAACCATGCATCTGTTGAATACGCTGCCAACGTTGGGTGCGTCGCCTTGCCATGTCCGTTTATCTCCTTCGGGAAAATATTTGGTAACAGCCAATTATACGGGCGGTAGTTTAAGTCTTTTTTCGTTGGATGCAAAAGGATGTATTCATGCCCGGGAAGCAGTTTTGAAGTTTGAAGGGAAAGGTCCGAATAAAGAAAGACAGGAAAAATCGCATCTTCATTATTCCATCTTTAGTCCGGATGGAAACTATTTATTGGCCGACGATTTAGGAACCGACAAGGTATATAGTTATCCTGTTCATGAGAAAGCTCCATATATTCAGCAGGCTGAACGAATTGATAATCCTGTTCGACTGGGTTCGGGACCTCGGCATCTGTGTTTTCACCCGAATGGGAAATGGGCTTATTTGATCAATGAATTGTCGGGTGCCGTAATCTTCTTTACTTATCAGGAAGGACATTTACAGGAAAAGCAATCCATCCAGGCAGATGAGGTAGGAGCACAGGGAAGTGCCGACATTCATCTTTCGCCCGATGGTCGTTTTCTGTATGCTTCCAACCGATTACAGAATGACGGTATTGCTATATTCTCAGTATCCGAAGCAACAGGAGAGCTGACGAAAGTGGCCTATCAGCATACAGGCCGTCATCCACGTAACTTTATGATTACACCGAATGGACGTTATTTGCTGGTGGCTTGCCGGGATGACAACGAGGTACAGATTTATCAACGAGATCTGCAAACAGGGAAATTGCAGGATACCGGAAAAAGAATTCAAATGTCACAACCCGTTTGTTTGCAACTTTATAATAGCAATAAGTGAGTTTTTGGGCTTTTTTAAAGAAAAATGATCCATTGGCATTTGAAAGCCTGTCTTTATGACAAAAAATATTCCTATCTTTGCATCGGGAAAACAAAACCTAGTAAGACAAGATGGAAATACTAAAGCACGAATGTGGCGTAGCCATGGTGCGACTGCTGAAACCATTGGAGTATTATCATCAGAAATACGGGACCTGGATGTATGGTCTTAACAAGTTGTACTTGTTGATGGAAAAGCAGCATAACCGTGGGCAGGAAGGCGCCGGATTAGCTTGTGTAAAGCTAGAAGCGAAGGCAGGAGAAGAGTATATGTTTCGTGAAAGAGCCTTGGGAACAGGGGCTATTACCGAGATTTTTTCTGCCGTCCACGAACATTTTCGGGATTTAACACCCGCCCAATTGAACGATCCTATCTTTGCCAAGAACAATCTTCCTTTTGCCGGAGAGCTTTATATGGGGCATCTCCGTTACAGTACGACCGGAAAATCCGGTATTTCTTATGTCCATCCTTTTTTACGCCGTAATAACTGGCGTGTCAAGAATTTGGCCCTTTGTGGTAATTTTAACCTGACGAATGTAGATGAGATCTTTGAAGATATTACTGCAATTGGTCAGCATCCTCGTAAATTTGCGGATACTTATATTATGCTCGAACAGGTAGGACACCGGTTGGACCGGGTCGTGGAACATCTGTATCAGCAATGCGAGGCAGAAGGACTACGGGGTATGGATATTACGCATGCCATTGAATCCCGGATTGATCTGGGCGATGTATTGAAACGGTGTGTACCTACGTGGGATGGTGGTTTCGTTATTTGTGGTATCACAGGCAGCGGCGAGATGTTCAGTGTGCGTGATCCGTGGGGAATCCGTCCGGCGTTTTATTATGCCGATGATGAAATCGTTGTCTTGGCTTCCGAACGTCCGGTAATCCAAACTGTCATGAATGTACATGCTTGGGATATTAAAGAACTGAATCGGGGAGAAGCCGTATTTGTCAGTAAGGCCGGTAAACTACGGGTGGAACAGATTGTTGAGCCGAAGAAAAACAGTGCTTGTTCGTTCGAACGGATTTATTTCTCACGGGGTAGTGACATTGATATATATAAAGAACGGAAGAAACTAGGAGAGACATTGGTACCTGATGTCTTGAAAGCCGTAGATAATGATTTGGATCATACCGTATTCTCTTTCATTCCAAATACAGCTGAAGTAGCTTATTATGGCATGTTGGAAGAATTGAATAATTATCTGAACGGTATCAAGAAGAAATGGATTGCCGACAAGCGTCATCTCTTCCAGGAAGAAGAACTGGAACAGATTCTTTCTATGCGTGTCCGTACAGAAAAAGTTGCTATCAAGGATATTAAGCTGCGTACTTTTATTGCTGAAGGAAACAGCCGGAATGATTTGGCTGCCCACGTATATGATATAACCTACGGAAGTATTGTTCCGTTTGAAGATAATCTGGTGGTTATAGATGATAGTATCGTGCGCGGGACAACATTGAAGCAAAGTATTATCAGTATTCTGGACCGTCTGCATCCGAAGAAGATTGTGATTGTCTCTTCATCTCCGCAAGTCCGTTATCCGGATTATTACGGTATCGACATGTCTCGTATGAATGAGTTTATTGCTTTTAAGGCGGCAGTAGCATTGTTGGAAGAGCGGGGAATGGAAAACGTTTTGATGGATGCTTATCAGAAAGCCAAGAAGCAGGAACGAGAATCATTGGCAGAAGTCAACTACGTAAAAGAAATCTATGCTCCGTTTACAGATGAAGAAATTTCCTCGAAGATGGTAGATTTGTTGACTCCAGTCGGAACAAAAGCCCAGGTGCAAATTGTTTATCAAACAATAGAAGGTTTGCACGCTTCTTGTCCGAATCATCCGGGCGACTGGTACTTTTCGGGAGATTATCCGACGCCGGGTGGTGTACGGATGGTAAACCGGGCCTTTATTCATTATATGGAAGAAGAATATTTAGTCAAATAAACATACTTAATGTTATATGCAAAAAGATAGAACTGCAACTTTAATCCTGGATGACGGGACTGTATTTCATGGTTTTTCTTTTGGTGCTGAAAAGCCAGTGAGCGGTGAGGTCGTATTTAACACAGCCATGACAGGTTATCCTGAAAGTTTGACCGATCCTTCGTATGCCGGTCAATTGATGGTACTGACTTATCCGTTGGTAGGAAATTATGGTGTTCCGCCTCGGACCTTCCGTCCCGATGGTTTGTCTGAATTTATGGAGAGTGAACGTATTCATGCAGATGCAATCATTGTAAGTGATTACAGTCATGAATATTGCCACTGGAATGCAACTTGTAGTTTGGGCGACTGGTTGAGGCAGGAAAATATTCCTGGAATTTATGGAATAGATACACGGGCATTGACGAAGAAGTTGCGCGAACATGGTGTCATGATGGGACGTATCGTGATGGAAGATGTAAAAGATGTAGCGACCTATTTGCATGATTTCGGAAATTACGGAGCTGTCAATTATGTAGATGAGGTTTCATGCAAGGAAGTGATTACTTACGGAGAGGGAGCTGGCAAGAAGCGGGTTATTCTGGTGGATTGTGGCGTAAAGCATAACATTATCCGTTGTTTGTTGAAGCGTGGTGTGACTGTTGTTCGTGTTCCTTGGAACTATGATTTTACCCAGTTGGAATATGATGGAGTGTTTATCAGCAATGGCCCGGGCGATCCTGATACGTGTGATGCTGCCGTACAGAATATCCGGAAGGCGATAGCCGGCGATAAACCTGTCTGTGGTATCTGTATGGGAAATCAGCTGTTGGCAAAAGCTGGTGGAGCTTCTATCTATAAGTTGAAGTACGGACATCGAAGCCATAACCAGCCGGTACGGATGGTAGGAACCAACCAATGCTTTATTACTTCACAGAACCATGGATATGCTGTTGACAATAATACCTTGGGTAAAGATTGGGAACCCTTGTTCATCAATATGAATGACGGAACGAATGAAGGTATCCGCCACAAGACGAAACCTTTCTTCTCTTCTCAATTCCACCCGGAAGCTTGCAGTGGACCGACAGATACAGAAGCGTTGATCTTTGATAAATTTGTCGGTATGTTATAAAGAATAATCAGTACTAATTTTTGCATGAGAGTCGTTTATGAAAGATAATATCAATAAAGTCCTTATTTTAGGTTCGGGAGCACTGAAGATTGGTGAAGCGGGAGAATTTGATTATTCCGGAAGCCAGGCATTGAAAGCCATTAAGGAAGAAGGAATCCAGACGGTTTTGATCAATCCGAATATTGCTACGGTACAGACATCTGAAGGTGTAGCCGACACGGTTTATTTCTTGCCTGTCACTCCTTATTTTGTAGAGAAGGTCATTGAGAAAGAACGACCGGATGGTATTCTGTTGGCTTTCGGTGGTCAGACGGCATTGAACTGTGGTGTCGCATTGTATCAGAGTGGTGTATTGGAGAAATATGCCGTACGTGTATTGGGAACGCCGGTACAAGCTATCATGGATACGGAAGACCGCGAACTGTTTGTCCGCCGTTTGGATGAGATTGGGGTCAAGACTATCAAGAGTGAAGCCGTAGAAACAATCGAAGATGCGCGTCGTGCCGCTGCCGAATTAGGTTATCCGGTAATTATCCGTGCTGCATACGCATTAGGAGGCTTGGGTTCTGGTTTCTGTGATAATGAGGAAGAACTGAATGTATTGGCAGAGAAAGCCTTCTCTTTCTCTCCTCAGGTCCTGGTGGAAAAGAGCTTGAAAGGATGGAAAGAAGTAGAATATGAAGTAGTGCGCGACCGTTATGATAACTGTATCACGGTTTGTAACATGGAGAACTTCGACCCGCTGGGTATCCATACCGGAGAAAGTATCGTCATTGCTCCTTCACAGACTTTATCCAATACAGATTATCATAAACTGCGTGAGCTGGCCATCCGTATTATTCGCCATATCGGTATTGTGGGTGAATGTAATGTACAATATGCTTATGATCCGGATAGTGAAGACTATCGTGTCATTGAAGTGAATGCTCGTTTAAGTCGTTCATCTGCTTTGGCTTCCAAGGCAACCGGTTATCCGTTGGCTTTCGTGGCTGCTAAATTAGGATTAGGCTATGGCTTGTTTGATTTGAAGAACTCGGTGACAAAGACTACCAGTGCTTTCTTCGAACCGGCGCTTGACTATGTAGTTTGTAAGATTCCGCGCTGGGACTTGGGTAAGTTCCATGGAGTAGCACGTGAATTGGGTTCTAGTATGAAGTCGGTTGGTGAAGTCATGGCTATTGGACGTACTTTTGAAGAAGCCATTCAGAAAGGACTTCGTATGATCGGACAAGGCATGCATGGCTTTGTAGAAAATAAGGAACTGGTTCTTCCAGATATTGATAAGGCTTTGAGAGAGCCGACCGATCGTCGTATCTTCGTTATCAGTAAGGCTTTCCGGGCGGGTTATACCATTGACCAAATACATGAGCTGACTAAAATCGACAAGTGGTTCTTGCAGAAACTGTATCGGATTATTGAAACGGCCAACGAACTGGAGGCTTGCAGTAAGATTCAGGAAGTTTCGGATGATTTGTTGCGGAAAGCAAAGATTCAGGGATTTTCCGACTTCCAGATTGCCCGTGCCTTGTTGAAGGATAAAATGGAAGATACGGATAAGGCTACTTTGCAGGTACGTCAAGACCGAAAGTATCGTGGTATCGTCCCGGTTGTCAAGCAGATTGATACCTTGGCTGCCGAATATCCGGCTCAGACGAATTATCTGTATCTGACATATAGCGGAACGGAAAATGATGTCGATTATTTGGGCGATGGTCGCTCGATTGTTGTATTAGGTTCGGGTGCTTATCGAATCGGTAGTTCGGTTGAATTCGACTGGTGTGGTGTACAGGCTTTGAATACGATTCGGAAAGAAGGCTGGCGTTCGGTGATGATCAATTACAATCCGGAGACGGTTTCTACCGATTATGATATGTGCGACCGCCTGTATTTTGATGAATTGACATTCGAACGAGTGATGGATATCCTCGAATTGGAGAATCCGCACGGCGTAATTGTGTCAACAGGTGGACAGATTCCGAATAACTTGGCTATGCGTTTGGATGCTCAGCATATTCATATCTTGGGAACATCAGCTAAAAGTATTGATAATGCGGAAGACCGTGAGAAGTTCTCGGCTATGCTTGATCGGATTGGAGTAGATCAGCCACGTTGGAAAGAACTTTCATCGATGGATGATATTAATCAGTTTGTTGAGGAAGTCGGTTTCCCGGTTCTGGTTCGTCCGAGTTATGTGTTGAGTGGTGCGGCTATGAATGTCTGCTCCAATCAGGAAGAGTTGGTTCGTTTCTTGGAACTGGCAGCAAATGTATCCAAGAAGCATCCGGTTGTAGTCAGTCAGTTTATCGAACAATGCAAGGAGGTGGAAATGGATGCCGTAGCTCAGAATGGAGAGATCATCATGTATGCCATTAGCGAACATATCGAATTTGCCGGTGTCCATTCAGGTGATGCTACTATTCAGTTCCCGGCGCAGAAACTGTATGTTGAAACTGTTCGTCGTATCAAGAAGATCAGTAAGCAGATTGCGAAAGAATTAAATATTTCAGGTCCGTTCAATATCCAATACCTGGCGAAAGGAAATGAAATCAAGGTAATCGAATGTAACCTGCGTGCTTCCCGTAGTTTCCCGTTCGTGAGCAAGGTATTGAAGATTAACTTCATCGAACTGGCTACGCGGGTTATGTTAGGTTTGCCGGTTGAGAAGCCGAACAAGAATGAGTTTGATTTGGATTATGTTGGTATCAAAGCCTCTCAATTCTCCTTCAATCGTTTACAGAAGGCCGATCCGGTTTTAGGTGTAGACATGGCTTCTACGGGTGAGGTTGGTTGTATCGGTGATGATGCGTCTGAGGCAATTCTAAAGAGTATGCTGTCTGTCGGACAACGGATTCCAGAGAAGAATATCCTGTTATCAACCGGTACGGCTAAACAGAAGGTGGCTATGCTGGATGCTGCTCGTTTGTTAGCCAAGAAAGGATATAACCTTTATGCTACTGGCGGAACTCATCGTTTCTTCGCCGAGAACGGTATTCCGAGTACTTTGGTTTATTGGCCGAGTGAAACAGGAAAGGAACCGCAGGCTTTGACGTTATTGCATGAGAAGAAGATTGATATGGTGGTGAATATTCCAAGAGACCTTTCTGCAGGCGAATTGGATAATGGATATAAGATCCGTCGTGCTGCCATCGACTTGAATATTCCGTTGATTACAAATGCACGTTTGGCAAGTGCCTTTATCAATGCTTTCTGTACGTTGAGTATGGATGATATTCAGATCAAGAGCTGGCAAGAATATTAATGCTCAGTATATAGTATCAGATAGATAAGCCGCTGAAAGTTTCAGGTTAGCCTGACTTTTAGCGGCTTTTTATTTGATTATGATTGGATGATCAATAGGGAGAAATAAGGGAAGTCCGTTTGGGCTATTATTGCTGGGTCGGATATATATTTCTCTTTTTCCGTACCTACGTTCTCAAAGTAATGAAACTGGGCCTCCGGATGTTGGCGAATGCATGTATGGACAGCTTCGATGCAAGCCGATAGTTTCATAATAACCAGATTGTATCCCTGACGGATCAACTGATCCAACTCGTCGGATGTTACTGTTCCCGGAATCACCATCAGTCGTTCTTCCTGCTTGACGATATGTAATCCGCCTGTTGCTCCGGCTGCAATGAAAGCCGGTATGCCCGGAACTCGCTGCACACGGATTTGTTGCTTTTCCAGCTGATGGTAAATGTACTGGATGGATGTATAGAATCCGGCATCACCTTCTGCCACGATAACCACCTTTTTATCTTCTTGAAGCGCCCGGATGGCATCAGACAAAAGCTGATCGTAAGCTTCGATGGCTTTTTGCCGGTCTTTGCTCATGGGCAATACAAATGGATGGATCTTTTCTTCTTCGATCTCCAAAGCCCGTAGAATATGGGCGGCTCTGGAAACCTGTTTTCCTGAGGTAGTCAGCGTTGCCGGACAGAAGATCCGGTCTGCCTGTTGTAAAGTCTTTAAGCCTTTTAAGGTGATTAATTCGGGTTCACCCGGACCCAAAGAGACGAATGTAATAGTTCGATTCATAATTTATTCGAGTTGAATGCAAGTGCAAAAATCTTTATTTTACGGTTGATTCGCAAGTATCGGTTGAGTTTTTTATTACTTTTGTGCCAAGTAACAGGTGTCTGTTTCCTTCGTGAAGCAAGGAACAGATGAAAAGGGAATCGGGTGAAAGTCCCGGACAGTCCACGCTGCTGTAAGTCTTTATAGGATTCGAAGTAACCTCTGTTCCACTGAATAGTTGTCTATTCGGGAAGGAACTTCGAACGAGACAAAGTCAGAAGACCTGCCTGATTACTGATAATAACTTGGATGACTTCGTTTTCTGCGTGGTAATGGGAAGTGAAGGAAAATATTTAGACAGAATGACAATGATGAATGTAATCCGAATGGCAGGAGCCGTGTTGCTTCTTGCAGGAATAGCGGGCTGCTCGTCACGCCCGGCAAATGATCAGGATACGATATCGACCGGAAAAGCGGTAATGAAAACCGTATTTACTGAGAAGATCAAACCGGAATATGCGGAAGGATTTGAGATCCGTTACGAAGGTGATATGGCTTTGGTAGATATTCATGATCCGCAGTCGGAGAATGTAGCCGAATATCATTATGCTTTGGTGCGTCGGGGCGATGCATCAACGGTTGTTCCTGAAGGATATGAGAAATTGGAAATACCGGTACGGAGTGTGATTTGTATGACTTCCTTACAGCTTTCTAACTTTATTAAGTTGGGAATAACGGAACGGGTAACAGGTATCACGAGTACGCGCCACTTGTTCAACGAAACGATGAATCGCCAGTTGGAAAGTGGAAAAACCGTGAAGATCGGTATTGAAGGGAACTTCGACAATGAAGCGGTTATGAGTATGAATCCTGACTTGATTCTGATCTCTCCGTTTAAACGGGGCGGCTATGAAGCTTTGAAGGATGTCGGGATTCCATTGGTTCCACATTTGGGATATAAAGAAATGACTCCGTTGGGACAGGCCGAGTGGATTAAATTCGTTGGCTTGCTTTGCGGTATGGAAAAGGAAGCCAATGCTTGTTTCGAGGCGATTGAACAGCGATATCAGGAATTGAAGGCGTTGACTGCCGATGGTAAGGTGAAACGTCGGCCGGTTGTCTTTAGCGGAGAGCTGAGAGGCGGAAACTGGTATGCCGTAGGCGGAAAGAGTTTCCTAGCTCAATTGTTCAAAGATGCCGGAGCCGATTATTTCTTGAAAGATGATGAGCGATCCGGTGGTGTTACATTAGACTTCGAGACGGTCTATAACCAAGCGGACGACGCTGATTATTGGCGTATCGTGAATAGTTTCCCGGGAACGTTCAGCTATGAGGCATTGAAAGAGCAAGATCCTCGTTATGAGGATTTCCGTGCGTTCCGGGAGAAAGGAATTATCTATTGTAATATGAAGAACACGCCGTTTTATGAGAGTATGCCGACAGAACCGGAGATCGTCCTAGCGGATTTGCTTCATATCTTTCATCCGGATTTATTACCG
>OHFL01001500.1_pt1 | contig 10409 bp, 12 predicted proteins | sample 1567491 | NCBI WGS metagenome assembly OHFL01 (sample SAMEA3879539, study PRJEB24766) | human gut metagenome | biome: human-associated habitat; feature: feces | place: USA | collected 1985/1987 | reverse complement strand
TTGTATGAGTGTTGATTTTAGCTTTATATCCTAATTTATTAAATGTGTCTTTTTTACAAAAATTTCTTTTTTTCGTGAAATCAAAATAGTTAACAATATATAGTACGAAGAAAGAATACTTATACAAATAACCAAAAGCAGTATTGCCACCCATACAATTGAACTCGATTGTGAAATCTGTATTTGTTCTTTATATCCGGACATTAAAACATTTTTAAACTGTAAGTTATTTAACTCTAATCCATATTTTTTAATTCCTTCATTGATTGCTCTTTTATTTTCATTAGAATCATAGATACGGACAGGGTTTGATATTGCTTGCGTCGTTAAATATCCACTAAAGACTTTCAAATATTTATCATTAAGACAAACAAATACAGGATTTGTAAAAAATGCATGGTCTTCATTTGCCAATTGTAAACTTTCTGAGAATATTTGTTTCCTATTATCTTTATAATACTTGACACAAACATCATCTGCACTCATTTTAATATTTGAATCTGCGGAATAAATTTGTGTCTGCCCAAAATATTTCAAAGTAGCTTCTTTTTGCTTCATGCTCTCTGGAGCAAATATAACTAAAGAATCTTGATCAAAAAGTTCTTCTTTGCTTACACTTGAATCAAATTGTAACCGATCATAATAATTGTCATTTAATAGCATATAACCAAATTCTGTATCTGTATCCACATCATTAGGCATTTTTATTTCAGAAGAGAATAAACTTAAACCTTCCGTATCATACCAAAACGATTGTACAAAACCTGCCTTTGCAGATTTTGTTAAATCCATAAACATATTGGTTAAATTTTCATTAAATTGACTTGTTCCATTCATAAAGCTTTGCATTCCATCTCCAGTTAATTGGAAGGAAGCAAGCGTCACATAATCTTCTTGTGCCTGATAAGCTTCTTTAACCTGCATCTCTTTTATCATTCGACTTACTTCAGAAGATAATTGAGGAATGGTAAATACCAAACCTACAAAAATTGCAAATTTTATAATATAGCTGATATATAAAGAAATTCGAAAATCAAAGAAGTTTTTAAGCATATTTGATATTGAATATCGCTTTACTGTTATTAAAGTTAAAAATGATAGTCCAATCGCTCCTACAAATAAAATCAATTGAACACAACTAAGTTTTATAAAATAGAATAAATCCATCGTAGGAAATGCTATCTTTTGAATTGGGATACTTGCGATAAAAATGATAATTGGAGCAATTAACACATCCTTGTTTAGCTTTTTCCAAATATCAAAAGCTTTATATCCATTTAACTTATATACACTTATTTCCTTTAGTCTAGATATTGGATAGAATACACACATCAAGCAAAAAATAATTAATAGAATAGCTGAAAGAATAATTGTTAAAAAATATATCGTCCCTTCTCCAAAAGCAACTCTATAATCTGCTGAAACCAATTCATTTTTACTTTCATTTAAAAATAAAGACAATGCATTTAGAATATCTTCTTTGTTTTTATTACTCGAAATAATAGTATATTCTCCATTAATATCAGTAGACTTTGAGTTATAAAAATCACTTAAAGGCATAATTACAAGAGGTGTATCATTGAATAAATCACTAATGGTTCCCACTTGATTTTCTTGTTTTGTATCTATAGAAGCCAACCATTCATTTGAAGTAGTTGGTAATCGACCTGATTCTAACTTTACAGGAAGTCCTTCAAAGAAATCTTTTGTATAAACTCCCGACTTGTATATTATTTCCTTGCCATCTTCATATATTCGATCTGTTTTTATTATTGTTGCACCATATTGTGAATGAATGGATTTCAATTCCTGCAAGAATTCATCATACGCAACACTCGAATTCTTAACATAAATTTTATATGCATTGGATTTCATTTCAATTGTATTAAAGAATTCAATATCTTGAGTTTTCATATAGAATCCAAAAGCAACACTTGTTAAGATAGAAACAATGCTTAATAGAATTGCCATCGATTTTTTCATAAAATCCCTCATTTTATCAATCCATAAAAGGTTAAATTGATTTTCTTTCTAGACCGTTTTCTTCAAGTATATCTTACGGCCATTTAGATATTCTCGCTTTATACCATAAACACTACATAAAACAACATCTATTGTTTTGAACTATGTTATTTTATGAATTATTAAAATATAGAGCGAATATAATATCGCTCTATACAAATATCAATTATTCAACTCCATAGTAGAACGAGCAACTAGAATATTTTGTTAATCGAGCTTTGGCCCATGAGTTTGCTGGAGCTCTTGCCATACTTGGAGTAGCTTCAGGATGACTAACCGTGGCCGTATGAATTTTTTGACCATGCATATAGTCTGAATAAGAACCTGTGATGCCTACGCCATAGTTCCACTGTCCACCTACTGCAGGATATACCGTAGTTGCTAAAACAACTGATTCACTAAAGCATGTAAACAAAATCATAATAGTACAAACTAATTTTCTCATATAAAAACTCTTCTTTCTAAGCACTATTTTGATTTAAAGTCTAAGTCTGCATATAGAGTTCAAACAAAAATACTCTCAATTATCGTATCCATCGGTATGACCTCCCATTTTCTAATTTTTATTCATTATGAAAATACCTGATTATAAAGCATATTACATTTCATCAAACATTTGTTCAAAATAAAATCAAAAACAATTATTTATCTGTTTAATACTATAGATAACGTTATCTTTACTTTAATTATACATGTTTTGTGATTTTGCACAAGCGTTGATTGATTTTTGTTTTCTTGTTACTTTTTATAAGCTTTGATATAATTTTATAAAAAGGAGATTACTTCACTATGAATTATACCCAATTAACAAAAAGAGAAAGCCAAATAATGACTATTCTTTGGAATCATGATCAAGAGATGTCAGCCAATGATATTAAATTAGCTTCGGATGGATTAAGTATCTATACAATTTCTCAAGCCCTTCAATACCTATTATCAATTGGATACGTTGAAGTAACAGGAATAGGTAAAAATAAAAAATCGATTGCTCGATTATATAGTCCTTGTATTTCTGAATCTGACTATGTTTCCTCATTCATAAAAAAAGAAACTTTCGAAGAGATTGCTGTGCACTATGTTCAAAGCAGCAATGATATAGATGAAATTACAAAGTTAGAACATTTAATTGAAAAAAAGAAAAAAGAACTGACTGGTAAATAACATGAATTTTAGCATTTCTTCATTGTTCATAACACTGTGTGTTTCATTAGTCCTAATTGCACTCTTCAATTTTATATTGACGCACGAAAAGGGCTATCGCTTGTTTAGAGCAGATTTATTATTCGTATTAGTTGTCATTACTTGTTTTCGTTTGTTTTTACCATTTGAACTACCATTCACAAAGACAATTGCTCTACCTTCTATCATGAATCCTATAATGAGCTTTTTAAATTATGAGATATTTCATCAATTAAAAGTCTCACATATTCTAATTGTAATTTGGTTAATTGGAGTATTGATTGGTGTTGGAAGATATGTGCAGAATATTATATTGGCAAAAAAACTGGAAACGAAAATCATACAAAATTCTCATTGTTTCAAAGTTTCAGAATTTTTAGATTGCTTCATTTATCCTGATTATGACGTATATGTAACCAAATACGTTCCATCTCCAATGGTTTTTGGCTTCAAAAAATGCATCTTAATTCCTGAAATCAGTTTTACAGAACATGAACTAAGTAATATTTTAAATCATGAAATGCAGCATCTAAAGCAACATGACATACTTTTCAAACAAGTAACTTCAATACTAACAATCTTGTATTGGTGGTTTCCTCCAATATATTGGTTACAGAAATGTATCAACTTTTATATAGAAGTTCGAGCAGACGAAAAAGTTACAGAATCATTAAATCCGATTGATGCACTAGATTATGCAGAAACTCTAATAAATGTACAAAAGAAAATACAGTTTGCGGATAGTATTATATCAAATGATATTTCAGCTTATTTGATAGGAGAAAGTAACAGTATACTTTCGTATCGAGTGAATTATTTATTAAACAAACAAATCAAACAAAAGACAAATAAGTTCCTACTATTCTTCCTTTTTTTATTACCTATACTAACTAATTCCATAATTTTCGAAGCTTATTATGAAAATCCAAAAAATTTGAATGATACTTTATCTGAGCAAGATCTACTAAATAAGAATTATTTAATCCAGCACAAAGATGGGACATATTCTCTTTGTAACGGAAAAGAATCCTTTTTCATAGATAATCCAAAAAGTTTAATTGAATCCGGTATAAAAGTAGTGAAGGAGTAAATTTATGAAAAAAACAATTAATTCTATTTTATTATTAACACTAATTTTAAGTTGCAACTTTATTCAAACTATTTCTGTTTTTGCAAACGAAATCGGGCCAAATCCAGCCATTGAAGCAAGAGCAGACATCATAGAATGGAGATATAAGCTTGAAAATGGAAGAGTATATAAACGTCGTTATAATTACACTAAACAAAAATGGATTGGAGATTGGATTCCAGCATAGATTATGACGTAGTAACGCTTAAAAAATAGCCTAACATCGGAAAAATCAGAACAAAGCAAGACTAGCAGCAAACCAATAGTTAGAAGAAGTGAAATTTCTAGAAATCTATCTATTTATAAAATACATGAAGTACAAGAATCACAAAAATAGTTACACCACAGACTAAAACTGAGATATAAAATACACATTCAATTTCTCATCAGGAACACGCTCTCTATATTATTGGTATCAATTTGGTAGCAAGCCAACCTATAAACACATAAAAAGTGCCTTATATAAGGCACTTTTATTCATTTTATCTCTACTCGAACTCGACCAATTTTTTTGCATATAGGCCTGAAAGAGCGCATAAAATGGCTTGTTTTAAGCACTTGTAAACCACGGTTTGGAGGTGTTTTTTACCAATCTGTTTTCACGCGTTGTCACGCAGCTCACTCCTTTTACATAACCAGTGATTCGACTGGTATGGGAAAGGAGTTTTTATTATGGATAAATGTAAAGTAATTGCGATTGCAAATCAAAAAGGTGGCATTGATAAGACGACTGAAGCATTATATATAGCTAAGATTCTGAAAAATAGAAAATATCATTTTTTTGTTAATTCAGCATGTAGAATTCAGCCGTATTAGCCAAAAATGAAATTTTATTGATTTTGGCTAATATAAATTTTATAATCCTGTTATAAGCGAAAGATGGTGAATAAAAAATGAAATTAATTAAACGCGAACAGTATTTAAATAAATTAATCAATGTGGTAGGTACACCGGATATAAAAGTTATCACCGGTGTAAGAAGATGTGGAAAATCTAAGCTCTTAGAATCTTTTAAAACTTATCTAAAAAAAGAAATTTTAGATTGTAATATTATTCAAATAAATTTCAATTTGCCTAGTTATGAGCATCTATTAACTTATCATGCACTATATGAATATATAGAAAGTCATTATGAAGAAGGCAAAAACAATTTTGTATTTATTGATGAAGTTCAAATGTGTGAAGGTTTTGAAAAAGCAATAAACGGTCTACATGCAAGTGAAAAATACGATATTTATATTACTGGATCAAATGCATTCCTATTAAGTTCTGATTTGGCTACCTTGTTCACAGGACGTACATTTGAGATAAAAGTATATCCCTTTTCTTTTCAAGAATATTTAATCTATTTTAATTGCAAAGATCAATATGAGGCTTTCAACAAGTATATGATAGAGGGTGGTATGTCCGGTTCTTATTTATACAAAGAACAAGAAGCAAAATATGATTATATAGCAGATGTATTTGATACCTTAATCGTTCGTGATATAAAACAAAAATACAAAATTAGAAATGTACCCCTTCTAGAAAAAATCGTCGATTTTCTGATGGACAACATATCAAATTTATCTTCGGCTAGAAATATAACAAATAATTTAGAAAGTTTGAATGAAAAGGTGAATCACACAACGGTTTACTCTTATATGCAATATCTATGCAATGCATTTGCTTTTTACAAAATTAGAAGATATGACATTAAAGGGAAAAAATATTTATCTAGCAACGAGAAATATTATTTAAGTGATCATGCTTTTAGATATGCAAAACTGGGAACTAAAAACATGGACTATGGACGCATATTAGAAAATATAGTCGCTATCGAACTGCTTCGTAGAGGATATGAAGTTTATGTTGGCGTTCTATACAAAAAAGAAATAGATTTTGTAGCAGTAAAAAGAAATGAAAAAATATATATTCAAGTTTCAGATAACATAAGTGATGAAAAGACATTTGAAAGAGAAGTATCACCACTTTTACAAATTAAAGATGCATATCCTAAGTTAGTTATTGCCAGAACAAGAAATAACGAATATCAGTACGAAGGAATTAAAATAATAGATATTTCAGATTGGTTATTAAATAAATAAGACCATTAATAGAAATGCAGCTATTAAAAGTGGCTGTGAAAAATTTAAATTTTAAAATTTGAGTGACTTAGTCAATGACCAAGTTAGTGACCAAGTTACCCCCCAGTCACATCCTAAGTTAACATATCCAAAACATAATATTTAAGTCAGCAACTAAGATATTTCAAAGAAAGTCCAATTTACATTTCTGCTCCTTTTACATAACCAGTGATTCGACTGGTATGGGAAAGGAGTTTTTATTATGGATAAATGTAAAGTAATTGCGATTGCAAATCAAAAAGGTGGCGTTGGCAAGGCAACAACTACTTTAAACGTTGCAATAGGATTTTAAAAGTTTACAACAAGAACATCTTTAAAATTTCCGAACACTTTATAAAGGTAGAGTTCCCATTCTCAGTGCCATTAAATCTTTTATCTACCAACAACGGCGATATAAATGGCGATATAAATGGCGATATAAATAGAGTTCTGTTACTACTTGAAAAGCAACCATCTATTACTGCAAAGCAAATGGCAGAAGTGCTGCAAATTAGTCCTAGAAAAGTTAGCCGAATCATTAAAGAATTAAAAGAAAAAGAAATCATCGTTAGAATAGGTTCTAATAAAACAGGCTATTGGAAAATACAGCACAAATAAAAATTAAGCGTTGAAATTCAACGCTTTTTTAGACTTGTTATCAAACATGATTTACTAATCAAGTGAGTAAATAAATAAATGGCAAAGGCTTTTTATCATTATCAAGCATGATTCACTAGCCAAGCAAGCCAACAAGTAATATCCTCTCGCCCCTTTTACATAACCAGTGATTCGACTGGTATGGGAAAGGAGTTTTTATTATGGATAAATGTAAAGTAATTGCGATTGCAAATCAAAAAGGTGGCGTTGGCAAGACAACAACTACTTTAAACGTTGCAATCGGTATGGCAAGAAACGGGTATGATGTCTTGATTATTGATTTTGATCCACAGGGTGATCTTACAAGTTCTCTGGGATGGAAAACAAATGATGCATTAGAAAACAGCGTTTCTTCAATGCTCGATGATTATATAAATGACGAATCAATCCATTATGATTCCCTTATATTGAATCATCCTGAAGCTGTTGATGTTATTCCAGCCAATATCGAACTTGCAGACTTTGAGATGCGTCTAGTCAGTGTAATTAATAGAGAACAGACATTAAGTAATTGTATTGAACCTTTAAGAAGTAAGTATGATTACATTTTTATTGATTGCCCGCCCTCTTTAGGAATGCTTACCGTTAATGCTTTAGCTGCAGCAGATGAAGTATTGATTCCTGTACAAACGCAATACTTGCCGGCAAAAGGAATGACCAAGCTGCTTCAAACAGTAAATAAGGTACAGCGCAAGATTAATGACAATCTAAAGATCAATGGCATTGTTATGACACTTGCGGATTCAAATACCAATATTACTAAAAGCACTATCGAAACAATAAGAGATTCTTTCAGCAAGAATATCAAGGTGTTTGATACGATCATTCCCAAAGCTACTAAGGCAAGTGAAGCCAGCACTACTGGCAAAAGCATTTATGAATACGCAAAAGATTCTAAAGTAGCACTGGCTTATGAATCTCTTACAAAAGAGATTATGAACAAAGACAAAGAAAAACAAAGAAATGATTTCAGTCGATAGAAAGAAGATGAAGAAATGAAAAATAATCATGTTGAATTAAAAGGTACACTTACCAGAAATATAGAAGTGTCCAAATCACAAAAAGGTAATTCTTTTACAAAGTTTACTCTCAAATGCCTGAGAGACGATCAAGTAACACGTTTTGATTATGTTGGATGTATTGCATTTGGCGAGTTTGCAGAAAAGCTAGAAAAAGTCGGTACTAGCAACGCAAAGCTTAATATCATTGGCAACCTACAAACAAGTTCATATAAGAAAGATGATCAGAAAATCTATTCAATGAACGTTGTTGTAGAAAGCTTTGAATTATCAAATGAATAAGGAGGCACAGCATGCCAAAACTAGATTTAGGATTGCCAAGTTATGATTCCCTGTTTTCAACCGAAAAAGAAAGACAAGAATCTAGTGCTGAAAAGGTAATGAAGATTCCTATTGATAAGATATCTGATTTTAAAGGCCACCCTTTTCATGTAACGATGGATGAAGACATGGCTAAGCTTATTGATTCAATCAAAGAAAATGATATGTTGATGCCTGCCCTTGTTCGTCCTAAAGAAGATGGAACTTATGAAATGATATCTGGTCACAGGCGTAAGTTTGCTATGTCACAGCTAGGCAAAAAAGAAATGAATGTTATCATTCGAAACCTCGATGATGATCAAGCTACTATATTAATGGTCGATAGCAATATTCAAAGAGAAAACATCTACCCTAGTGAACGTGGCTACGCTTACAAAATGAGACTAGAGGCAATGAAACATCAAGGGAAGAAAGTAGATATTGATTTTGATAATGCAGACATTCCCGTTGAATACGGCAAGGCAACTTCGTGCCAAGTTGGCACAAAGCTTAGAAGCGATGTTGTTTTAGCGGACACAACAGAATTTAGTGCACGTCAAATACAACGATTTATTCGCCTCACCTATTTGATTGAACCATTACAGGAAATGGTCGATGGAAGAAATGAAGATAATATTACTATTGCGTTTAATCCTGCAGTAGAACTATCTTATCTAACTTTGGATGAGCAGCAATATGTTGTTGATTCAATTAACAACAATCAAAGAACCCCATCATTAGCGCAATGCCAAGAATTCAAACGGTTAAGTCATGATGGAGAATTAACTTCTGATTTTGTTAATGATACATTAGCTGAAGAAAAACCAAATCAAAGAGAAAAGTTATCATTTCAAATGAATGAGATTAATAAATATTTCCCAAAGAATCTTTCACCAGGCAAGAAGAAAGATATTATGATTCACTTGCTTGAAAGCTGGGCAAAGAAACGATCAAAAGAAGAAGAGAGATAATTGCAGATTCGATTGTCTTTTTTGTATCTATGATTGTAAAGGACTGTTGGAGGGGCAGTCTGACTTTGCCTGGAAGTGTGACTGTTTTCTCCCCTAAAACCCCTCCTACCTTCCGAAGAATTTATTTACTATCCGAAAATAAAAAAATGTTTCTAGTTATGAATAGTAAATATAAACTAGGTATTTTAGAGATAGTTAGATAAGAGAAAGGATTAATTATGAGAAAGAAAATAATTATAAGTCTTGTTTGTTTATTAAGTTTTTTAGGTATTACTACTTATTGTTTTGTAAACAGTAAAACGGATATCAGTGAACAAGTAACTGAAGTTAGTAAACAAGAAGTAAAAACAGTTAAGAAAGCAGTAAAATCTGAAGAAAAGAAGGATGCTGATGACAATGAAACAAATGCTGTTAGTAAACAAACATCAACAAAAACAGAAAGTTCAAAAGCATCCACCACAAGCAAAGATAAGACTTCATCACAAAACAAAACAAAGACTGCTTCTCAAGATTCAAACAATAAGAGTGAAAAGAAAGCATTGGACAACACTTCAACCAATCAATCTAATACGAGCATCAGCAAGCAAGCAGTAGTTAAAGAAACTGAAGGAGTTAAAACACAAGAAGTTGTTCAACAGCCAGTTATTGAATCTACACCAGTACCAGTAGAACCAAGCTATGCATGTCCTGGTGGTGTTGATCAAAATCAAGCATGTGATGTTATCCTGGATTCTAATTTTTACTACGCAACTTTTTCTTCGGAAAGTGAAGCAAATTCAAGCGGTGAATATTACTTAAATGATGTGATGTATATTGGCGAAACTGAAATTACAAACTATTCTGTTCAACCGGTATATCGAAACGATCACAGCATTGCTTATTACGGATTAAATCTTTGGAGCAATGGAAGTTTAATAAATTAGGTGGTGATAAATGAAAATGATTTTACTAGGCGAGATAATCTCGTCTTTTTTGTTGCAGCAAAATAAAGTGAAAGGAAAAAGAACATGAAAGATATATTAAAAAA
>OHFL01001485.1_pt1 | contig 10500 bp, 5 predicted proteins | sample 1567491 | NCBI WGS metagenome assembly OHFL01 (sample SAMEA3879539, study PRJEB24766) | human gut metagenome | biome: human-associated habitat; feature: feces | place: USA | collected 1985/1987 | reverse complement strand
AGCGAAGATTATTTATTCACAATAGAAGAAGTACCACCAAATTTGACGAAGAACCGTTATAACGATTCTTCTCTCCGGCTTCTGCAATATTTCAACGCCAACTCTTTTAAAATCAACGCTCTCAGTATGTGGGATTCAAAGACGTTGCTTTGTTGCAGCCGTTGGACAGGCATATACCTCGTAGACCTGCATACCGGAGAGCACAGACGGCCCCCTTTCGACTGCGGGCCGGAAATTACCACCATGATGACCGACAGCCGGAAAAGAATATGGATTGCCCCTTACAGCGGCGGACTTCGTTGCTATTCATACGACGGCAAACTACTGGCTTCGTACTCCACCCGCAACTCCGCCCTTAGCAACGACATCGTCCTAAGCCTCGCCGAAAGGGAAGGGCAACTGTGGATAGGAACAGATGGCGGTGGAATCAATATCCTCACCTCCGAAACCGGGGAAATCTCCCAACTGGAATATATCCCGGGACGTGAAAACTACTCTCTCCCCGCCAACTCCATTCTCTGCCTGCACAACGACCACAATAACAATATATGGGCAGGAAGCACCTGCAACGGATTGATCAGCATCCGGGAAGTGTTCATGAAAACCTACACCGACGTAGTCCCCGGCAACGACCGCGGACTAAGCAACAGCACCGTGCGAAGCCTTTACCGCCAATCGACCGACAGTATCTGGATTGGTACGGACGGCGGCGGTATCAACCTCTTTAACCCGCGTACCGAGAAATTCACCCATTATCTTTCTACCTGGAACGATAAAATAGCGTTTATCAGCGGATTCACTCCCGGAAAACTACTGATTTCCCTTTTCTCCAAAGGAGTATTCATATTCAACCCCGCAACCGGGGAGAAACAGCCTTTTACCATTGTCGACAAAGAAACTACGACACAACTTTGCAACCGGGGTAAATCGGTCAACTTATATCAGAACACCCCCAACACCGTGTTATTACTGGGCGACCATGTCTACCAGTATCACCTGAAAGAAAAGAAATTCGACAAGGTCACCGGAGAAGAAGGGAAAAGTATTGTCGGCACGCTCGTCCCCTTCAAGCACGAGAACAACCGGACTTACATCAACGATTTCAAACATATCTACGAACTGCACGATGGGGATTCCTTGCTGCAAACAACCTTCGAATGTTATCAGGATACCGTAATCAGTTCGGCGTCACACGACGAGCACGGCGATTTCTGGATAGGAAGCAATTTCGGCCTTATCCACTACAACCCCGTTTCCCAAAAGCAGACGCACATCCTTACCAACCTGTTTACCGAAGTCAACATGGTGCAATGCGACCAGAGGGGCAAAGTATGGATAGGTGCGGATAATCTGCTTTTCGCCTGGCTTATACAGGAACAGAAGTTCGTTCTCTTCGGAGAGTCGAACGGAGCTATCCAAAACGAATATCTGCCCAACGCCCGGTTGGTAAACAATGAGGGGGATGTCTATATCGGCGGTGTAAAGGGTATGCTGCGCATTGACGGCCAGCTGCTGCTGAATACATCGGAAATGCCGGAACTGCAACTGTTGGATATTATCATCAATGGTGAGCCTGCACAGAACAAACTATATAGTCATCCGGCAGCAATCTCTGTCCCATGGGACAGCAATATCACCATCCGAATCATGTCGAAAGAAGAGGATATCTTCCGTAAGAAAGTCTACCGCTATCGGATAGAGGGGCTGAACGACCAGTATATCGAATCGTACCAGCCGGAATTGGTAATCCGGTCGTTACCACCGGGCAATTACAAGATTATGGCTTCATGCACAGCGAAAGACGGCAGCTGGATTCCCAACCAGAAAATACTAGAACTAACCGTACTTCCGCCATGGTATCGCACGTGGTGGTTCATTCTCGGTTGCACCATTCTCATTGCCACCATAATCATCGAAACTTTCCGCAGAACATTGAAACGTAATCAGGAAAAACTGAAATGGGCGATGAAAGAGCATGAGAAACAGATGTACGAGGAAAAGGTACGTTTTCTTATCAATATCAGCCACGAACTACGGACTCCGCTGACGCTGATTCATGCGCCACTCAATCAGATTTTGAAGTCGCTCTCTTCCGGAGACAGCCAATATCTGCCGTTAAAAGCCATCTACCGGCAGGCACAACGGATGAAGAACTTGATTAATATGGTGCTCGACGTGCGGAAAATGGAAGTAGGGGAGAGTAAACTGCAAATTCAGCCTCATCCGCTCAATCAATGGATTGAACACGTTTCGCAGGATTTTATCAGTGAGGGGGAAGCAAAGAATGTGCATATCCGCTATCAGCTCGACCCACGGATAGAGAAAGTCAGTTTCGATAAGGACAAATGCGAGATTATCCTAAGTAACCTGCTTATCAATGCCTTGAAACACAGTCCGCAGGACACGGAAATAACGATTGCTTCGGAACTGCTGCCCGAAGAAAACCGGGTGCGTATCTCCGTCATCGACCAGGGATGTGGACTAAAGCAAGTGGATACGCACAAGCTCTTTACCCGCTTCTACCAGGGAACGGGAGAACAGAGCGGAACAGGAATCGGCTTGTCTTACTCCAAGATTCTGGTGGAACTGCACGGCGGCTCTATCGGCGCACAGGATAATGAAGAAACCGGAGCCAGCTTTTTCTTTGAGTTGCCGTTGAGGCAGGAACCGGAAGAAATCATCTGCGAGCCAAAAGCTTATCTGAACGAGTTGATGATGGATGATAACAGCGGGCAGCCGTCCGCGAAAGAGGTATTCGACACCACTCCATACACTATTCTCGTAGTGGATGACAATCCGGATATGACAGACTTTCTGAAAAGAACGTTCGAAGGATACTTCAAACGGATAATTATCGCCGGAGACGGGGTGGAAGCCCTTCAACTGGTCAGAAGCCATGTCCCTGATATTATAGTCAGTGACGTGATGATGCCTCGGATGAACGGGTATAAACTTTGTAAAACGATTAAAGAGGATATCAATATCAGTCACATCCCAGTCATTCTGCTAACTGCCAGAGATGACAGGCAAAGCCAAATAAGCGGTTACAAGAATGGAGCGGACGGCTATTTAAGCAAACCTTTCGAAGTGGAAATGCTAATGGAACTTATCCGCAACCGGTTGAAAAACCGGGAATATACCAAGAAAAGGTATCTGAATGCAGGATTAATCCCCACACCGGAAGAAAGCACCATCAGCCTGACAGACGAAACATTCCTGATTAAACTGAATAGTATCATCCAGGAAAATATAGAAAATTCCAATCTGGGCATTCAGTTTATCTGCCAGGAAGTAGGATTGGGCCGTTCTTCGCTTTATAACAAACTGAAAGCACTTACAGGCATGGGAGCGAACGAGTATATCAGTAAGCTCCGTATAGAAAAAGCTATTACATTGATATCCGGCACGGATATGCCCTTCTCTGAAATTGCAGAGAAAACCGGGTTTACCACTCCGAGTTATTTCAGTACGGCTTTCAAGCAATATACCGGGGAAACACCCAGTCAATATAAAGAAAGAAAAAAGAAAGGTCTGGCTGATAAATAATACCATCATTATTCTTTATGCTGGCTGAAGTTTCCGGCTGCAAGCCAATTCGCCGCATATTGACCGATATTGACCGATTAACAAACGGGCTGCCACAGAATCACTTCTCCGGCAGCCCTTCTTTCATTAAATTAGAAAACAGAGAGTATGATACAGTTTATTCCTGACCTCCTCCTAAAGCACGGTATAGGTTAATTAAACTTTGTATTTCAGTAAAATGATTGGCCGTCTGCGAGAGTTGCGCACTAAGCAACGACTGCCGGGAGGTAAGCACTTCCAGATAGGTTGTATTACCATGCTCCATCAACAGAGTAGTGCTTCGCAGAGCCGTTTGCAGGGAAGTGATCTGTTTATCCAGCAAGATTCTTTTTCCCTGACTGGTTTGATAGGCAATCAACGCATCATTCACCTCACTACCGGCATTGAGCAACGTTTGCTGAAAACCGAGCGCCGCTTCTTCCTGTTGCGCACGGGCAATGCGGTATTGTGCCACCACCTGTCCTCTGTTAAAGAGCGGCTGCGTAAGCGAACCTACCGCCGACGCGAGAAACTTACCCGGATTGATAATCATCGCCCCGGCGGAGTTTGTCCATCCGGCACTCCCGCTCAAAGTGATGGAAGGATAGAAAGCCGAACGTGCCGCATTGGTGCCATAGAACGCCGCTTCCAACGTCCGCTCTGCCGAAGGACATCCGGACGGGAAGAAAGCATCCGTACAGGAATTCCTATCGAGAAGTCGGCAGGAAACTGTTGCTTTGCCAATACACCACGCTCATAGTTGCGTGGCGTCTCCGCCAATAATAAGGCAAGACTGTTCTCCACCTGATTGATCTGCTGCTGCAAATCGAGGACCGAACCCTGCACCTGATAATAGGCCGCCTCCATCTGCGACACAGCCGATTCGTTTGCCAATCCGGCATTCATTAATGCACGGGTGGACGCAACGGTTTCTTTCCATGCCTCTTCCGTCTGACGGGAGATGTCGAGTTGTTCGTCCAGCATCAACAGGGTGTAATAGGTATTGGCGATACCTGCTATCAACTGCGTACGGACTGCCTGACGGTAATCCTCGCTTTGAGCATAAAGCGCTTTCGCCTGTTTCTTGGAGTTGCGCATACGCCCGAAAACGTCCAACTCCCAACTGGCAGTAACGGGCAACGAATAAGTCTGCGTAGCCTTCTGCGTATCGAAACTGCTCACTGTTCCCTGCGGAGCAAGCGCAAAAGCGGGCAGAAAAGCAAGTTTGGCGGACATCAGTACGGCCTGTGCTTCTTCCACACGGAGCTGGGCAGACTGATAGTCGGTATTGGTCTGCAATCCCACTTCAATGAGGGATTGCAGATAAGGGTCGGTGAAGAGTTCCCGCCAGTCCATATTACCCAGACCGGCAGTGTCTTCGGTCACCACTTCCCCGCCGTAAAGATCGTCGGGAACGACAGTGGCGGGTTCGTATTTGGTATAGATGCCACAACCGCTCAACGACAGACTGATGGCAACTAATGTGATGATATTCTTCTTCATTCTTTCTTTCATTTATTTACGTTCGCGTTCAACTTCACTCTTTTCTTTCTCTAAAAGCACCTGCACATCTGGTTCCTCTTCCATCGGTTTACGGATTTTCTCCTGCAAAAACTCAAAGATGATGTAGAAAACCGGAACGACAAAGAGCAATGCCAGTGTCCCGACAGCCATACCGCCCACAACACCCGTACCCAACGAACTGTTGCCATTGGCACCTGCACCGGAGGAAAACATCAGCGGAAGCATACCGAAGATCATTGTCAACACCGTCATCAGGATAGGACGCAAGCGGACTTGTGCGGCAGAGTAGGCAGACTCCACAATACCCATTCCCTTGCGGCGACGTTCTATGGCGTACTCCGTAATCAGAATGGCTGTCTTAGCCAGCAAACCGATCAACATAATCACACCTGTCTGCAGATAGATATTATTCTCCAACCCGAGTATTTTGGCGAAAAGGAACGACCCCATCAGCCCGAACGGCACGGAGAAGATAACGGCAAACGGTATGAGGAAACTCTCGTAAAGACAGGCCAGAATCAGATAGATAAGGAAGATACAGATGGCGTAAATGAAAACCGTCTGCGCACCGCCGCTACTTGCTTCTTCGCGTGCCATACCACCATATTCATATCCGTAACCTGCCGGCAAAGATTGCGCAGCCACTTCTTCAATCACTTTCTGCACCTCGCCGGAAGAGTAACCGTCGGCAGGATTCACATTGGCGGTGATGGTGCTGTAAAGATTGAAACGGTTGGCCGTTTCCGGTCCCAGCACTTGTTTCAGCGTCACGAACTGGCTCACCGGAGCCATCTGCGTACCATTGCGTACAAACATATTATTCAATGCCTGCTCGTCGAGGCGGTATTCAGGCGAAGCCTGCATCATCACACGATATACTTTACCATACTGGTTATAGTTGGAGATATACGCGCCACCACAATAACTACCCACCGCATCGAGCACCGCACTCGGCGAAATTCCTGCACGCTTACATTTGGCAGCATCCACTTCCACCGATATCTGCGGGAAGTTGATAGCATACGATGTATAAGCCATCGCTACCTCCGGACGCTCGTTCAGAGCACCAAGGAACTGTATAGCCGCTTCATAGAACGTAGCCAATTCTCCACCCGTCATGTCCTGAAGGTTCAGTTCGAGGGAGTTACCCATACCGTAACCCGGAATCATGGCAGGCTGGAAGCTGAATACCTGCGCTTCCTTTATCGCCTGGAATTGTCCGTTGAGGCGTGACACCACAGCATCCGAGCTATGCTCCTTGCCCTTTCGTTCGCTCCAGTCTTTCAGGCGGATAATGATCGTACCGTACGAAGTTCCCTGACCGGATATCAGTCCATATCCTGCTACGCGGGCGTAGTGTTCTATTTCGGGCGTATCTTTCAGGATATTTTCCAGGCGGTCCATCACTTTCGTGGTTTCTTCGAGCGTGCTTCCCGGTGAAATGCTGACATTCACCATAATGACACCCTGGTCTTCCTGCGGCACAAGTCCCGTTTTAGTGGTACTCATCAGGTAAACCAGCAAAGCAACGGCAACAGCCAGTGAAGTCCACACCATCCAGCGATGGCGGATGAAGAACATCACACCTCTCTTATATTTACCCAATACGGCATTGAACGAAGCATTGTAAGCTGCACGTACCCGTCCGTTGATGCTCTTGGCGCTCTTGGTTCCGTCCGACGGACGCATCATGATGGCGCACAAAGCGGGACAGAGCGTCAAAGCCGAAATCATCGAAATACCTACGGCAGTTGCCATCGTGATACCGAATTGTGTATAGAACACGCCCGAAGTACCTCCCATGAAGGTTACAGGAATAAACACAGCCATAAATACACAGGTACAGGAGACAATAGCCATCGTCACGTCGCCCATTGCATCTTTCGTGGCAAGATAGGCAGACTTATACCCGGCATCGAACTTGGATTGCACGGCCTCCACCACCACAATGGCATCATCCACCACCGTACCGATAGCAAGTACCAAAGCAAACAATGTCAGGATATTCAAGCTGAAACCCGCAGCCACCAGACAGGCAAACGTACCCACCAACGACACAATGATAGAGATGGAGGGAATCAGCGTACTCTTCAGATCCTGCAAGAAGAAATAGACCACGAGGATGACCAGAATGATGGCAATAATCAGCGTCTCCACCACATTGTGTATGGAAGCGAAAAGGAAGTCATTCGAACTCATCATCGTGACGAACTCCGTTCCTTCCGGCAGATTCTTCTCCATTCGCTCTATCTGCGTAGTGATTTCTTTGTTGACAGCGGTAGCATTGGAACCGGCTGTCTGGAATATCATATAAAGAACGGCAGGCTGACTGTCCATCTCACTGCGGAAACTATACGTCATCGTACCCAGCTCCACCTCTGCCACATCTTGCAGGCGAAGTATCGAACCGTCTTCCCGCGAACGGACAACCGTATTCCGGAATTCTTCCACGCTTTTGAGGCGTCCGCGATATTTCATCGTAAACTGGAAAACATTCTTCGAGCTTTCGCCCAATGAACCGGTAGGAGCTTCAATGTTCTGCTCACCCAATATGGCGGTAATGTCCGACGGAACCAGTCCGTATTGTGCCATCCGTTCCGGTTTCAGCCAGATACGCATACTGTATGTATCACCCAGCTCCATCACGTCTCCCACTCCTTCAATACGTTTAATCTGGGGAATGACATTGATGTCCAGGTAATTGGCAAGGAACGTCTGATCATATCGACCGTCCGTGCAGACCAAAGCGCCAATCTGCAAGAAGCTGGTCTGCCGCTTCATCGTGCTGACGCCGACTTTCGTTACTTCAGCCGGAAGCAATCCCTGCGCTTTCGCCACACGGTTCTGCACGTTGACTGCCGCCATATCGGGGTCCGTGCCCTGCTTGAAATAAACCTGTATAATAGCCAAACCTGCATTGGAAGCACTGGAACTGATGTACATCATGTCTTCCACACCGTTGATACTCTCCTCCAGTGGCATGATGACACTGTTCATCACTGCCTCGGCATCGGCACCCGTATAACTGGCAGTTACGTATACCGTTGGAGGCGCAATGTCAGGATATTGCTCCACCGGCAGTGTGAAGAGCGAAATAAGCCCTATGGCCAGAATCAGTACGGAGATGGAGATAGCCATCACCGGCCGTTTTATAAATATATTTCCTTTCATAATCAGTCTCCTTCTTATTTAACTTGCATGCCTTCGCGCACCAGTCCGGCGCCTTCCGATACAATTTCATCACCTGCTTTCAGTCCGTCCAGCACCACATATTCGCGTCCGTCATTGTTTGCGGCCACTGTTATCAGGGTAGATACAGCCTTTCCGTCCACTACCTTATATACAATCGTCTTATCCTGCATCCGCACGGTGGCCGTCTGCGGAATGGCGATACAGTCTTTATAAATGCTCGGCACTACCACCGTGCCCGATGCTCCGCTATGAAGCAACCGCGATTCGTTGGGAAACACCACGCGCGCCACCACAGTACCCGTTTGCCGGTCGATGACGCCGCTGATGGATTCGATGATACCTTTCTTATCATAAACCGAATTATCATTGAGGCGCAGTTCCACTTCCGGCATGTTCTTCAACGCTTCGTCCATGTCGCCATACTGGCGGGTGAGGGAAAGCAACTGATTCTCGGTCATGGAGAAATAGACATACATATTAGAATTATCGGATACGGTCGTCAGTGGTTTGGGCAAACTGGCGCTGACCAACGTCCCCACCCTATAAGGGAGCGTACCTACCATTCCATCTGCCGGACTCTTCACTTCTGTATAAGAGAGGTTATTGGCGGCATTCACCTGCTGCGCCTCGGCTTGGGCCAACTGGGCTTTCGCTGTCAGCAGGCTGTTGTAGGAAGTCTTTAAGTCAAACTCGGAAATCACCTTCTGGGCATAAAGCTCCTTCTTGCTGTCATATGTCAGTTGCGAAGTGGCCACGCCGGCACGGGCAGCTTCCACATTGGCTTCTGCTGTGCGCAAGGCTGCCAGATAGGGCACCTGGTCGATAATAAACAAGACTTGCCCCCGACGCACGGTCTGTCCTTCCTCCACACAAAGTTTGGTGAGTGTACCGGACACCTGCGGATAGATGTCAATGTCCTGCCGTCCGCGGATGGCTGCGGAATAAATTGTCTGCAGTTCTTTGTCGGTAGTCGAAATAGTCATCACCTGATATTCCGACTGGGGTTGCACGACAGGCGCGCTGCCGCAGGCTGCCAGTGTTGCACTACAGATGACGGTCATCATCTGTTTCATCATACTCTTTTTTGTTATCATACTTTTTATCTTAAAAAAATAATACGTCGGCTTTCTCTTTCATTTTTTAAGCCGGCAGCAAAGGTATGCCGTTTTTGAACAACCATTTGTTTCATTGAAGGTACACGACTGTTCATTTTCGGAACATGCCATTTAACAATCCAAAAAGAACTCGTACCTTTGTAACCGCAAATCATAAGCAATCTAACATATGAACCCATTACTGACTACCAAACAAGAAACGTTCAGAGCCGGAACAGACAAGCTGGAATTCTTCCGGGAACGTCTTCTGAAAATGAACAATGGAGCACTGATGTTCTGCACCCGTGGAGAAGCAAATATCACAATAGATTTAAGAAAATATCATATTGTACCCAATACGCACATTACGCTGCTTCCAAGTTCCATTATTTCACTGACAAGTGCGAGTAAAGATTTCCTGGTGGACTTCTTTGCCTATTCCGAGACAATGTTCAAGACGGCATGCTTCCGTTTAGAGCCGCCCTTCATACATTTTATAAAGGAGAATGCATGCTATACGCATACCGAAGACGAACCGGTTCGTGCTATCACAGGACTCATCACGGCAAGCAATGCCATCTACCGCGATTCTGAAAATCTGTATCGCGAAGCCATTGCACAAAACCTGCTGCAAATTTTCTTTCTCGACACCTACGACAAGGTTCAACGTTACTTTACGGAAGAGCAAATCAATGGCAGTAACCGGAAAGAAGAATTGTTCAAAAAGTTCATAAATCTGGTACATACGTACTGTACTACCCAGCGGGATGTCGCTTTTTATGCTGACCAACTCTGCATTTCGACCCGCTACCTATCTGCCATCACCAAACAAGTGGCAGAAGATTCTGCCAAAGAAATCATTGACGAAAACCTGATATTGGAACTGAAAATGGCACTGCAATCCACCGGCATGTCACTGAAAGAGATTGCCGACAAATATCATTTTCCCGACCAGTCTTTCTTCGGACGATATTTCAAGAAACACACGGGAATGTCACCCAAGGAGTACAGAGCAAAGAAGAACTGAGGTATGAGCATGCATTTATCCCCTTCTCCTCTGCCTCTTTAGTATTTTTTTAGTATATTTGATACAGTCTGAAGTTATTTATTTGACTGTAAATAGATT
>OHFL01001479.1_pt1 | contig 10527 bp, 10 predicted proteins | sample 1567491 | NCBI WGS metagenome assembly OHFL01 (sample SAMEA3879539, study PRJEB24766) | human gut metagenome | biome: human-associated habitat; feature: feces | place: USA | collected 1985/1987 | reverse complement strand
ATTGATGAGGTAAAAGAGAGAGCGGATATTGTAATTGGTTCAAATGATGAAGAGGGAATTGCGGATTTTATTGAGAATGAAATATTATAGATATGTACATGGAGAGGAAATATGGTGGAAGGGAACTGATCATTGCATTGCCGGAAAGCTTTGTGGATTATGAACCGGACAAGCTGTTGAAACTTTTTACGGAACACTTCAGACAAAATTACGGTGTGGAGTGTATCGCCGCTTTGCACCACAACAAACGTAAGACCAACTATCATATCCATCTTATCTTTTCGGAGCGAAAGCTACTTGATGATCCTGTGGAGAAGATTACCACAAGGAACATGTTTTATGATGAAAACGGAAGGCATGTGCGAACCAAAAAAGAGATACTGGATGAAGCTGGTCAGCTTCGAAGCGGTTGCAAAATTATTCCCAAGGGAGAGGTGTATGAGCGTAACATTTTTACCATCAAGGACAGCCGGTTTAAGAGCGACAGTTTCCTTGATGAAGTAAAGCGTTCCTATACAGACCTTATCAATATTTATGTTCGGGATGATAAGGAGAAGCTGAAAGTATTCGATAAGAATAGTGTGTATCTGCCCATGCAAAAGGTTGGAAAAAACAATCCAAAAGCAGAGCAGATAGAAGCGGATAATCGGGTTCGTACCATGTGGAACCAGACGGTGGACAGGGCGTTGGTCAGCGGTGTGCCGGAGGGACAGATTTTAGAAGTGAAGCAGAGTGAAATCGGACAGAAAGCAAAGGCTTCTATTCAGAAGTCGGGGAGAAATCCGGTACTATTCAAAAGCCTGATTATGACGGCAATATATGCTTTGGAGCTTCTGATTAGTAAGGTGTTTAAGAGAGCTTCAGAAAAGGCTGATAAGGTGACTGAAACGTTTGTAAAGTCAGAGCCAGAGCAGATGAAAGTTTGGGAAGTCAATGAGCCTAAGATGGCGAAAAGTGAACCAATACCGGAAATGCCGAAGAAGTCCGAGCTTGCTTCCAAGTATCCAAGAATTGCGGATATTTATAGTAAGCTGGAAAAGCAGAATGAAGCTATCTATCATAGGGAGCAACAGCTTGCAAATGTGGAGAAGGAGATTGCAGAAACGAAGGGGATTTTCAAGGGAAAACAGTGCAACAAGCTTCAAGAACAGGCGGAGCAGTTAAGAGCACAGATAGCCAGCATGAAGCAGTATTTATCAAGTATTGTGCAGGGTTATGGTTATAAAAATGTAAAGGAGTTCTTGGCTGAATACAGAGCTTCCAAAGCTGAATACAGCGATTATCAGTCGGCAGTTGCAAGGTGGGAACAGCAGACCGGAAATAAGGCAGAGTCGGGTAGCTTAAAGGCGAGGTTGCAGCGGAAGCAACAGGAAGTGAAGGAACAAGAAAACAACAGACAGAGCCACTATTACAGGAATGACAGAAATAGCAGATAGACAATAGTTTTATGTGAGGTATGAGGCGGAGTGTAATGCTCCGTCTTTTATAAATTATGATGCGAAATAACTGATGTTATGATATAATTTAAAAAGACAATTGGTAGAGGTGAAAACATGTCTAAACTGATAATACTTAGGGGAAATTCTGGTAGTGGAAAAACAACAATTGCAAAAGAAATTCAAAAGAACTTTGGCAGAAATACTATGCTTATTTCACAAGATGTTATCAGAAGGGATATGTTAAGGGTAAAGGATGGAGAAAATACAGAGGCGATATCTCTTATGAAGGAATTATTGGCATATGGTAGGGAACATAGTGATATTGTCATTTTAGAAGGAATTATGTATGCGGATTGGTGTAAACCTTTATTTGAGTTAGCTATCCAGTTATATGATACGAAAGTATATGCGTATTACTTTGATATTCCTTTTGAAGAAACATTGAAAAGACATCAGACAAAACCAAACTGTAACGAATTTGGGGAAGAAGCAATGCGTAAATGGTGGAGAGAAAAGGATTTTTCAGGTGTATTAATGGAAAGAATTATTACATCTGAAAAAGATATTCAGGGCATTGTGAGTGATATTTGTGATAGTGTTTTAAATAGTTAAGTAATAAGTTGCTGAATTAAATCATTAGATGTGGAGATGGCGTATGATAAAAGTATTCTTTCTGGATTTTTATGGAACAGTAGTTCATGAAGATGGTGAGATAATAAAGAAAATTACACAGATAATATACGATACTGGCGAAGTGGAGAATATGTCAGAGATTGATGCGTTTTGGTGGAATGATTTTCAAAATATGTTTACAAATTCTTATGGAGATTGTTTTGAGACACAAAGAGAATTAGAAAAGAAGTCCCTTAAGCATACATTGATAAAATTTGGTTCAATTGCTGACGTTGATAGATTAAGCAATTATATGTTTGAACATTGGGTAAAACCGCCTATTTTTGAAGATTCATTAAAGTTTTTTGAATCCAGTCCAATTCCAATTTATATTGTTTCAAATATAGACACTGCGGATATTTTGAAAGCAATAGAGTTTCATGGATTGACTCCGACAGATGTATTTACATCAGAGGATGCTAGAGCGTATAAGCCAAGGAAAGAACTGTTTGAGCTTGCATTGAGAACTACGGGACTGAAGGCTGATGAAGTAATCCATATTGGAGATTCTTTGTGTAGTGACGTTAAGGGTGCTTCGTCAGTTGGCATTAATGCTTTGTGGCTAAACAGATTTGGTAAACAGATTCCTAATGGAGTAGAAAGTATATCAAGTTTACTAGGTGCTTTAGATAAAAATCTTCAGTCTGATAATAGATTCTGACTGTAGAATATGGGAAAGAAATTAGGACATTACATACGGATTGAGGTGGAGGTTATTTTGGAGTATAGAGAAGTACAACGAATTGCAAAGACAACTATTGAATATGCAAAGACCATAATAAAGCCTGGAATGAATTTGTTACATTTAAGAAAATTATGTGAGCAGAAAATGTTAGAATTAGGGGCAGATTCTTTCTGGTATTGGGATATTGGAGCCTTTGTATTTGCAGGAGATGAAACTACGGTATCGGTATCCGGAAAACAGTATGTTACAAGTAATAGGATTATTACAGAAAACGATATTGTGACAATTGATTTAAGCCCTCAGTGTGGAAATATCTGGGGAGACTATGCCAGAACAATAATACTTGAAAATGGTGTGGTAGTAGATAGATGTAAAGTTTCCAATGAAGAGTGGAAAAACGGCTTGGCAATGGAAGACAGACTGCATCATGAATTAGTGGAGTTTGTGAGCAAAGAAACAACATTTGAAGAACTCTATTATCATATTAATGAGATTATTTTGAAGGAAGGTTTCGTTAATCTCGATTTTATGGGAAACTTAGGGCATTCAATTGTGAAAGATAAGAATGAACGTGTATATATAGAAAAGGGTAATACTCAAAAGATAAGTGATGTAGAATATTTTACTTTTGAACCGCATATAAGCATTCCTGATTCAAGCTATGGATATAAGAAAGAAAATATTTATTATTTTCAGAATGGGAAACTAGTTGAATTATAAAACTCGCACCAGTGGTGCGAGAAATGGAGAAGTGCATGGGAAAGAATGAAATTGTGGGATATGAACCACTTGTGGATGATTTAAAAGATTTGATCCATAAAAAGCAGTATCAGGTTCTGAAATTAATCAATTCAGAAACTATAAATTTGTATTGGGAAATTGGAGAAGAAATTTATAGACAGCAGGAAGAAAATGGTTGGGGAAAATCAATTGTTCAAGTACTCTCAACAGAATTGCAAAAAGAGTTTCCCGGAGCAAAGGGATATTCAGCAGCCAATCTGTGGCGAATGCGTAATTTTTATTTAACTTACCGTGATTCTGAAAAACTCGCACCATTGGTGCGAGAAATTAGCTGGAGCAATAACATCATTATTATGGAAAAGTGTAAGGATGATTTGCAAAGGGAATTTTACATTCAGATGGTGAAAAGATATGGATGGACAAAACGCATCTTAACTAATTTTATCGAAGCACAGACCTATGAGAAATATTTGTTGAATCAGACGAATTTTGATTTAACGCTTCCGGTAGAGCAAAGTGTAAAGGCTAAGCTTGCGGTAAAAGATGAATATACATTTGATTTTGCGGAATTGTCACCTGAATACTCTGAACACGAATTAGAAATGCAATTGGTAAATAACATAAGAGCGTTTTTGATAGAAATGGGTGGAGATTATACATTCATCGGAAATCAATATCATCTGATGGCAGGAAGCAGGGATTTGTATATTGATCTATTACTTTTTCATAGAAGGTTGAGAAGTCTGATAGCCATAGAGTTGAAAATAGGTGAATTTGAAGCAGAATATGCCGGAAAGATGCAGTTGTATTTGACAACGTTGGACGAGCAGGTCAAATTGCCAGATGAGAATCCGTCAATCGGAATTATTATTTGCAAGAGTAAGGATAAAACTTATGTAGAGTATGCGTTGAAGAATATTAATGCTCCGATAGGTGTGGCTACATATCAGTTAAGAAATACGTTACCGGAAGAGATGAAAGCAATGTTGCCAGAGCCGGAGGAGATTGTTAAGAGGTTGAGGATATTCGAAGAGATATAGTTCAATTATTGGAAATATAACTAGAAATTGAGACGGTTATGTGATTGGTATATATAAAGAATAATAGAAGAGGAAATTACGAAGGATGTTATTAGAAAATATTCATGGTGTAATTAGGCGAATAGATTATACATTAACGGATGCTGACATTGATATTTGGGCTCAACAATGTATTTTGGCAGTAGAGAACGAAACATTTGATTTTTCAACAAAGGTAAAAGAGGTTTTTACACAAAGCGGAAAAAGACGGGTTATTTACCATTATCCTAAATTATCGGTTGAAAATTTTATTTGTCATTATTTGAAGAAGCGTTTAGATAAAGTGTTTAAGATTGAATATGCAAGTAGAAGTAAGATTATAAACTTGCTCTTTAACACAATACCAGCACTAAAGAACATGAACGATTTTGTAATAATCCGAGCGGATTTTAAATCATTCTTTGATAGTGTATTATCACGCTTTGTTTATGAAAAATATGTGTTGCCATCATTATTACCTAGGGGAGATAAAGATATATTAGAAAAGTACATAGATGAATATAAGTATTGTTATGCAGGATTATGCCTATCCAATGGTATGACAGAGATAGTGTGCCGAGATTTTGATAAGAAATTGAAATCAAGGTTGACATCATACGGTGTGTTCTTCTATGAACGTTATGTGGATGATATGCTTATTATGTTGAATAGCCATGTTACACAAGATGAAATCATTGATATCATTAATACGACAATAAGTGAGATCTTTGGTACTTGCCCGGTTAGATTAAGTACATCACCAGGAAAGTTTTCATACATATCAAGGAGAGGGCTGTTAGTATTCCAGAAATTCAATTTTTTAGGATATGAGTTTTTTATTAATGAATTTAATGGGAATATTTCGTTTCAATATGGCATTACTGAGAAGAAGAGAAGTCGATATTCCAATATAATTGAACGTGCTTTTGCTCAATATGCAGTAAATCACGATGAAGAATTGCTTAGACAAAGAATTAAAATTTTTTCTTCACGAGTTGTAATAGCAAGACAGCTGATGGGGACTTCCTTTGATTGGCTAACAAAGGGAGTGATAGCAAATTACAATGAACTTCGAAATTATACCGGCTATCTCCATAGAGACACCAAAGAGTTTCTAGAGAATTTATATTATATTTTGTTAAGAAAATACCATTTGAAAAGACCATATTTTATTCCTAGAAAATGTAATGAGGAAAGTATATATAACCTTTTTTCTAATATGAAGAGAAATAGAACACTTCTTTTTGAAGAAAATATTGGCATTCCAAAAGAGGTTCTTTTGGCCTGGATGTTAAAGATTGATGCTAGTTATTCAAGTCGAGGAAAAGACTATTATAGAATTGTGATAGACTACCTTGAAAAAATAAAAATAGAATAGCATCCCCCGAAAGAGATGCTATTCAAATACAACGTATGGTCTTCGTATTGAAGGTACTTTGTATAGCTGACGTGTGTAATCCAAAGGATTACTTGAACATTAAATGCTCAATAATTATTATTAATCAAAATGGGGATAAAGTCAATGAATTTAAATAATATAAAACGAAATCAGTTAGATTACTTATTGACGGATATTTTGCCAAATGAGTTATCAGATAGATTTACTTACTCACATTTTTATGAATATTTGATAGAAAGATCAGATGAAGTAGAACAAATGTATAAACAGCTTGAGGAAACTAAAGCAAAGGCTGAAGGAATGTTTCAAGGGAAAAAGTGTTGGGCATCAATGCCATTGAAATATTCAATAATGAAAGAATTACATACTGTGAGAGAGATAAGTTTAGTGCAGCCGCTTGCAGCACTTGAAATGTTATTATTTGTTGGTATATATCAAAAGGAGTTATTGAATTTATTGGACAAGAATGCTTGTTTTTCTCTACGATATCATCATAGAAATAATGATCTTTGCTATAAAAATAGAAACAAGTCCGTCATAAGGTATTTTAGTGAGGAAAGCAAGCAGGCAGGAAGAGAAGTAATTGAGCAAACAGGCATGTTTTTTAATATTCTGCCATATAAATCGATTTCTGCGTTTACATCATCGGAAGAATGGCTTGTGTTGAATAGTAAATATGCCTATTTTATTAAAACAGATTATAAGGCTTGTTTTGATAGTATATATACGCATACATACACATGGTTAATTGGCAAGGATTCCATTGATACAAAGGAATTTGACCATAATTCAAATATTTATTCTACCATTGATAGAGTATTACAGAACATAAATGCAAGAAGATCAAATGGCATAGTTGTTGGACCGGAATTTTCGAGAATGATTGCTGAGTTAATGTTGCAATTTATTGATGTTGGTGTTAATAGTAGACTTTTAAATTCGGGAGTTATTTGTGGTCGGGATTATAATGTGTATAGATATGTGGATGATATTTTTATATTTGCAAAAACAGAAGAGTTAGCTAATTTGATTGTAGAAATGTATTCTGAATTAGCAAGAAAGTATTTACTAAGATTAAACGAATCAAAATTATATAGAAGTAAAGTTCCTTTTGTTTTAGAAGGTTGGTTAATTGAAGCCAATTTGTTTACAAATCGAATATGTGAAATGCTTTTTACGACTAAAGAAGAGCAAAAAGCATATGTTGAACGAGAAATGCAGATGGAAAATGATAATGTACGACCATATTTGTTGAAATCGCATGTTATTCGGTATGGATCGAAATCGAAACAATCGATAATGAATCAATTAAATGAGATTGTTTGCAAATATGAAACTAAGGATAGAACATTGATTGCATATTTTCTTAGTGCTATATTAAATCATGTTGGTAAGAATAAAGATAAGGTGCGAATTTTTAAGAAAGATGTATCTGAATCAACAGTATTCAGCTTCTTGGATCTTGTGTTTTATGCATATTCTTTTTTCCCTAACTATAATAATACGCAGAAACTTTTGTCAATTATTAGTTATGTACGTGATGAGTATGATATTTTTAGTAAATCTCGGAGCCTTCAGAATTTGTTAAATAAATATGCATTTGTATTTGAAAAGGCAAATTTGAATGATATTGTTGATTTATTTTTGTTCTGTGCACAAGCTGAAATTGAAATCCCATATGTGGAGGAAGAAAGGATTGTTAAAAAACTGTATGAGAAAGACGATCCTATTCTTTGGGCAACCTATTTATTGTACTCAAAGTATAATGAAAAATATTATAATGACATCAAAACAACAATTGAGCAAATATTAGCTAAACGGATTGAAGCGATTAGGGTACAAAAGTCAATTTTTGAGTATAGAGAATTCTGGTGGGTGTTGGTATTTAACAAATGCCCGCTATTGTCATCTACATCGCAAATACTAATTAATGTAGTAATTAATTCCCTTCCATATACGGGAACAGGAAATAGAAATTGTGCAGACATTGCACTAGATGTTTTTGTGGATTATTTGAAGAATAATGGTGAACAATTTTTTGAGTGGGATATGTCAAGGAAGGATTTCCTTCGTACTATTACTTTTAAAACACATGAGAAAAGTATTTTTAAAAATTATAAGGAAAGTGTTGCTTCTTTGGTATGGGGAAGTATATAAGTTGACATAGGAAGGATTGAGACATTTAAAAGAAAACTTACTGTTATAGAAACATAAAAAAATTAATGCCACTTGAAGATTAAATAATATGAAAAAATACATAAAAGAATTAGAGAAGATTTTTGAAGATGCCAATAAATCGTTTTTAAGAAAAAATGCTACGTTGTTCGAAACACGAGTTTCTGAAAGAACTTTGTGTGGAGCTTTGATGATAGAGCTACATGAAGTATTGAAGGGAACAAAGTTTTCGGATTATTTTGTAGATGTGGAGTACAATCGTAATATTGGTGGAACATTAAAAACATTGAAAAAGACCATTCGCGGCTTGGATGAACAAATTGTAACAATCAATTGTGATTTGATTGTGCATAGTAGAGGGCAAAATGCAATGTGTGACAACCTTATAGCATTGGAGATGAAAAAGTCAACAGGAAGGCAAGTTGACAAGGATAATGACAGAAATAGGATTGAATGTTTAACCAAAAGCCCAGAACAAGATGTATGGAGTTATGGTGGTAAAGCATTACCTGAGTATGTTTGTGGATATGGCTTAGGTATTTATTATGAAGTGAATTTTAGAAGAAAAATTATTTTGGTGGAGTATTACAAGGAAGGTTATTGTTATCGCCAGTACGAGATAAAAATAGAGTAAGAAAGATGGCCTTTTTGTAAAAAATGAGAGGAGAATGATTGTGAAGTGTTTTGTTTCAAGAGAATATAATTTAGCTCCTACTATATTGAATCAGATTCAGGAAGTTCTTGATGAATTGAAAATTCAATATTTTGACATATACTCACAAGATTACGGTACGGATATTTCTTCAGGAGTAGTAAAATTAATTTCGAGTGCAGAAATTGTTATAGGAGTGATAACCCGAAACTCGACTAATGTTTTATATGAAATTGGAGTGGCAGTAGGAATGGGAAAGGCAGTATTTCTATTGCTTGATGATTCAGAAGAAATACCTTCGGATTTATATAATCTGACATATATAAAAATCAATGATAATCTTAGAGAAAATCTTATGTTGCCATTAAAATTTTTTGTGGATAAAAAAAGGGAGAAATCTCAGATTGATTATACAAAATATTATAAGAAAGTACTAGAAACTGAGTTTGCATCCAAAGATATCTATGTAGAAAGAGCTAAATATATTAGGGAAAATAGGGACGGAGCTGAATTTGAGCGTTTAGTTGCTGACTTGTTTGCGGAAATAAAGGATCAATATACAACAGTGAAGTTTCAACAAACAGAAAAGAATGAAGAATATGATTTTGCTGTTTGGGTTGATGAATTGTTTGGAAATATCGTGAATCCTATTAAATTTGAATTGAAATTAGGCGATATGTCTTTGAAGAGAATAGAAGCGCTAGTGAATAAATTGGCTAGGCAGACGAAAAATCAAGAACTTATTATTATTTTGTGCTGCGGTAAGGTGGAAAATTATTTAAATACAAATTCCAATGTTTTGGTAATTGAGTTTGAGGATTTTTTGGATAAAATAGAAAAATATGGTTTAGCACATGCTATATGGTATTATAGATGCTTGGGTGCTCATGGAAGGAGTTGTGAATAATGATTCCTTATGATACAGATAGAATTAAGCAGATTATGGATGAGAGCCAAAGTAGTAATTCAACATACGATAAAGGGAAAAAACTCGAGGATTTGGCATGCTACCTTTTTGAGAAGCTGCCTGGAATTACAATTGCGAAAAGAAATGCAATGAATCAATATGATACAGATGAGATTGATGTATCAATATGGAATGATAAGTATGAAGATGGTTTGCCATTTATCAATAACATTTTTCTCGTGGAATGTAAAAATTGGAGTGGTTCTGTAGGAAGTGTAGATGTAAACTGGTTTGTAACTAAAGTTGAAGATAGAGGTTTGGATTTTGGAGTTTTGCTTGCTACTAATGGTATTACAAAAGAAAGCAATGAAATAAAAAGAGCACAGAGTATTTTGTCAGGATATTTGAGAAAGCATATTCGTATTATTGTCATCGATAAAGAAGAAATGCTTAGTTTAAACAACACAGAAGATATGGTTAGGATGATAAAAGGCAAAATCTGTGAATTGGTTGTTAATGGGTAAAATATGTTGTTTTATTTGTTTGATTTGATATAATATATTTGTGGCAACACTTTGGCAACAGAAAATCAGTAAGCCAAAATAAAATATGTAATAGAAGTAAAAAATTGGCATTTTCGCAGCGAAACCTAAACAAAATAGTTTAATGTAAAACAACAACTTGCCGAGTTTGAATAACGGACTAAAATGCCGAAAGCCTGTATTTATGCGGGTTTCCGGCATTTGTTTTATCAAATGGCTCTGGTTTGGCTCTATTTGTGGGGAGAGTAATGGAGTTA
>OHFL01001478.1_pt1 | contig 10527 bp, 8 predicted proteins | sample 1567491 | NCBI WGS metagenome assembly OHFL01 (sample SAMEA3879539, study PRJEB24766) | human gut metagenome | biome: human-associated habitat; feature: feces | place: USA | collected 1985/1987 | reverse complement strand
TGTCGGCATCATAATTGATTTCCTCGATCGAATAAAATTTCTCGCTCAAGGCAGAAACCCGTTCGATCAGTTGCATATATTCATCCGATTCATAATCGGTACGGGTTTCGAGTTGATGGTTGATCGCATTAATTTCTGCTTCCATTTCATGCAGATGCGCAAAAGCCTGTGCTGTTTCTTCGAAAACGGTACGTCCGTCTTCTGTCATCAGATGTTGGGGCAAATAGGCAATAACCGTATCTTTCGGTGCAGAAACTTTTCGCGAACACCTGCCAGGATTTTCAGCAAGGTTGATTTGCCAGCTCCGTTTTTCCCCATCAGGGCGATCCGGTCTTTTTCATTAATTACAAAAGATATGTCCTGGAAAAGTGTACTTCCTCCAAATTCAACTGTCAATCCGTCTATAGAAATCATAAATAATTAGATGTATCGTAATGAGTTTGCAAAGATAGTGATTAAGAATTAACAATTGAGGGATATGTAGGAAAAGTTAGAAGATTTTGCTTTTGGTCCTTGGGAAAAACAAATATATATGAATGAGTGCTTATTTTCTTTGTAGATTTAATTAAATGATTGTTTTATTGGTGTTTATAATCTTTAAAACTTAGTTCGGGATGAACTTTCTTGATTTTAATCAAAAATAATCACATTTAAATTTGCTTTATAAAGCTAAATGTAATACGTTTGTAGCGTGAAATGACAAATAATAATACTTATGATGAAGTGAGAGTAAAGTAGATAGCTAATGAACAGTTTATAGAGTTAAATGTCGATTGCTAAACTAATACTCCATTGTTTTTGTGGGTGTATCAAAAATAGTTATTGATACAAGAATTTTCCCTGATGAATTTTGTATTACGTACAAGAAAGACCAAGAACAAGATTATTATTTGATAAGATTTTAGAAACGGAAACAAAGATAAAACTAAGGTTATGATAAAGCGATTGTTATTTACATGCCTTTTATGTGCTATTTCTTTTACAGTCATGGCACAAACAGATCTCCAAAAGGAGAAAGGGGCTATCGTGGGTATTAAGACCAATGCATTGTATTGGGGCACAGTGACTCCAAACTTGGGGTTGGAATTTCGTCTTGCCCGACATTGGAGTCTGGATTTGGAAGCTGGCTTGAATCCTTTTACCGGAAAAAATGACGATGGAAGCTACGGAAAATCCATCAAACATCTCAGAGTTCATCCCGAACTACGCTATTGGTTTTGTGAAACATTTCACGGCCATTTCTTGGGATTACATGTACCTTATTTGATTTATAACGTGTCTGACATCAAATGGTTGGGCACCGAGAATGAACGCCATCAGGGATGGGGCACGGGTGCCGGTATCAGCTATGGGTATAGCTGGGTTTTAGGCAAGCACTGGAATATTGAGGCCACATTGGGTGTCGGCTATTTGTATCTGGAGTCGGATAAATATCCTTGTGCCAATTGTGGAACTAAGATGGAAACCGTCAAGAAACATTATGTAGGCCCTACGCAGGCAGCTGTCAGTGCGATTTATTTATTTTAAAAACGTGTAAGGTATGAAAAAGCTCTATACATTCATCTATATGTTGGGGTGTACGTCTTTCTTGTATGCCCAGAATCCGGAAGAAGGTACTTTTTTAGTAAAGGAGAAGAACGCCGAACGTGTAGGAAATGATTTGGTGATTACCCTGAAGGCCGACATCAGTTCGCTGCAACTCTCGCGTAACCAGTCGTTGGTTTGTACACCCTTGATAGAGAGTGGTGACAGCATCCGGGCGTTAGACCCGATTATTATCAACGGAAAAGTGCGCCACATCCTGTACGAACGCATGGAACGGACCGATAAGAAGGAAGTGGAAATTAGACGCTATAATGATACAGAACAACAGGTAGATTACCTGGTCCGTACGCCGTATACTGATTGGATGGAAAAAGCGGAAGTATCGATGGTGATGGACGATTGCGGCTGCGGTTGGAAGGCATTGAGCCAGAACAAAAGCCCGCTTTTCGCATTGAATTTTGCCGAGCCTGTCGTTATCGACCCAATGCTGGTGTATGTGAAACCGGCTCCCGAAGCGGTGAAGGCCCGCCATTTGGACGGCAGTGCTTATCTGGATTTCCCGGTGAACCAGACTGCCATTCATCCGGACTATCGGAACAACCCGGCCGAATTGAAGAAGATCCAGCAGACGGTCGAAGCGGTAAAGAACGATCCGTATGCAACGATTACCAGCTTGTCGATCAAAGGATATGCTTCTCCCGAAGGTACGTACAAAGGGAATGCTTATCTGGCCGAAAATCGCGCCAAGGCTTTGCTGAATTATGTGAAAGACCGCTATGACCTCTCGGGCGTAAAACTGTCGGTCGATTTTGAGCCGGAGGACTGGGAAGGCCTGGAAGCGGCTGTAGAAAAAGGCAATTTGCCGGATAAGGAAGAATTGCTGGCCATCATCCGTGCCGACGAACCGGCGGATTGGGATGCCCGCGAATGGAAGTTGAAAACGCTAAATGGGGGTACTTCTTATAAGGTTTTGTTGCGTGATGTATATCCAGCCTTACGCCACTCTGATTATCGGGTAAATTATAATATTCGCAACTTTACGGTGGACGAGGCAAAACAGATCATCCAGTCTGATCCTTCGAAGTTGAGTTTGAACGAGATGTTTATGGTGGCCGAAACGTATGAGGCGGGTAGCGAACCATTCAACGAAGTATTCGAAGTGGCGGTCCGCATGTACCCAGATGATCCGGTATCGAACCTGAACGCGGCGATCAGTGCCATCAATACCCGCCAGCTCGACAAGGCGAAACGCTACCTGGCCAAGGCCAACGACTGCCCCGAAAAGCAACTGGCCGAGGCTTCCATCCTGATGCTGGAAGGGAAGACCGACGAAGCCCGTACCTTGCTCGAATCCTTGCAAAATGAGCCGAATCTAAAAGAAGCGATAACGAAGAATCTGGAAATGATCCCATAAGGATAATTGTTTGGGGTTTCAACCCCCATGAATAAGAGATTAGATTTTAATAGTAACAATTTAAATAATTTGGTATGAAAAAGAAGTTTTATTTAGTAGGTATGCTGGCAGCCGGCTTGACCTTTGCCGGTTGTACGGATGACATCGATGATGCGACTGGGAGTGGAGGAAATACCACTGTTGGAGATGGCTATGTAAAAGTAGCGATTAATTTGCCGACTACTTCGGGAAATTCAACAAGATCTGCTAATGATGATTTTGATGATGGGCTAGTAGCCGAATATCATGTGAATGATGTGATTTTGGCATTGTTCTATGGTGCAGATGAAAGTTTGGCAACGTGTGAATGGGCTACGGATTTGACAACCTCATGGAGTTTGGTGGGTAATACTACCGATAATATCACTACTAAATCGGAGTTTGTTGTGAATGAAGTACCTAAACCTGGTGAAAATGAAAATGTATATGCCTTTGTCATTGTTAATAATTCTGGCTATTTTGATGTATCGGACAATAAATTGACGTATGCTGCAGCAGGTAGTAATTTAACTAATTTTGAAGGAACTTTGAGTGGGTTATTTACAGCATCTAGCGTTGATTTGACTAAAATTGCTTCTACAACATCTAATGAAGGTAAGGGTAATTTCATGATGACGAATGCACCGATTTCAGATAAAGCAAGTGTTACGAGTGGAACATCATGGAACCCTACTATCTCTACATTGGTTAAAGTTAATGTTTATGATGATAAGCCTACAGCAGAAGATGCGACTCCTACACCGATTTATGTAGAACGTGTGGCTGCAAAAGTACAAGTAACAGTTGAAGGAGATGACAATACATTAGATGTATCAGGTGATACTTATAACGGGGCTACAGTAACATTCGATAATTGGACTTTACAAAACACGAATAAGAAAACTTATTTGGTACGAAATGTGGGAACAGGTGATGGTGCTGCTTGGAAAACTTGGATTGGTTATTTCAGTGAGGTGACAGGAGCAACAGATAAAGAGAATCGTTTTGTAGGAATACAACCTGGACCTTACCGTACTTATTGGGGTATAGATCCGAATTATACAACTGTTGAAGGGAATGATAATTTAGGTGTTAATTTCAATATTATCTCACAAGGAGTTTCAACAGGCGATTGGTTGGATCCTGGAGACGTTACCTATTGTGCCGAAAATACAACTGAAGCACGAGCCATGGCACACAATCAATTGACAGGAGTACTGTTGAAAGCAACATTTAAACCTTCTGGTGCAGATGAAGGATCTAATTTCTTCACATGTAATGACATTTCTACTATTTATACGGAAACTGAAATGATAGCAGCATTTACTGCAGTGTTAGCATCTAGTGAAGGCAATGTCTTGGGAGACGGTGAATCTATCCAAATTAAGAGTAATGCGGAAGCGGCAACAATCAATGACAGTAATGGTCTGAAGGGTGTGTTTGAAGTTAAAACATCTAGTTCACCAAAAGATTTGACAGACGGTCAAGCCTCTGCTATTCTGAAAAAGTATGCAACAATAAAGTTCTACAAAGGAGGTGTAACATATTATTACACATCTTTGATTAAACACTTTGGGGATTACTATACTCCTGTAGCTGGAGGTATTGATGCACTTACTTCTTATTCTGAAGGTAATCATTTAGGCCGTTACGGTGTTGTCCGTAATAACTGGTATGAGTTGAATATTACTTCAGTAAGTGGTCCGGGTGAACCGGAAATTCCGGAAATTCCAGAGGAACAGGCAGATAAAGAGCATAGCTACATTAACACAGAAATCAACATCCTCTCCTGGGCAAAACGTCAACAGGACGTAGAATTATAACAACATCCGGTTTCAACCGATGTTACACAACCCTTATCTCCTTGGCCGGAGGTAAGGGAACAAAAGCCTCGGCAACAGAGGCAAAGCGATCTTTTATAGGATGGATTGTTGCGTCGGGTTTAAACCCGGCGTTAATGTGGTTTGGAGATATGGAAATGATGTGATATATTTGCATAGTTGTAAATCCCAAAATCTTATAGCTATGTCATTTATCTGCATCAAAGTCCATTGTGTATGGGCTACCAAGTACAGGGAGCCATTGCTCCAAGACCCTTCCCTTCGGAAAGCCTTGTTCATCCATATTTACAAGAATGCGCACGAGAAAGGAATCTATCTCGATACGATTGGAGGATGGATAGACCATGTTCATTGCCTGATCTCCCTGCGAGCTACCCAAAGCATTGCCCAAGTAATGCAACAGCTCAAAGGAGAATCTGCCCATTGGTATAATTCATTAGATCGGGGTTTAAACCCCGATCTGAAATGGCAAACAGAATATTTCGCCCAATCGGTAGGAAATGACAGATTGGAAATTGTGCGCAGATATATCCGAAACCAAGAATCCCACCACGAACATCGGGGAAAAGGATGGGAAGATTGGGAATTAATGAATCTGTCAGATTGAAATCCAAAGAATCCCAGATTTCAATCCGAAGAAAAAAGAGGATAAGCTCCGGGTTTCAATCCAGAGAAAAAGATAACAAGCTCCGGGTTTTAACCCGGAGAAAAAATGAGGGTTTCACCCCAGAGAAAAGAGGATAACAAGCTCCGGGTTTCAACCCGGAGAAAAAATAGATATAAATTATGAATAGGAGTTGGTTTAGTTTATTGAAAATGGTTGTGTTGGCCTTCGGTTTGACGGCCTGCGAATACATCCATGAAGATCTGGAGCCTTGCCCCATGGGGTTGGACCTGACCTTCCGGTATGATTATAACTTGCAGCGGGCGGATATGTTTTCCGACCATGTGGGCGGAGTGACGGTATATCTGTTCGACGAAAACGGTAATTACCTGATGCAACAGTCGGAGAGCAATACGGCTGCCGATGCCCCGCTGAAGGCAAAAGATTATACCATGCACTTCGACTTGCAGCCGGGACGCTATCAGTATCTTGTGTTGGCACATCAGAAAGACTACGACGAGGTGATGGCTGCTGACGGAGCCAAGTTCCGCCGCCAGGAACCCGCTGCCGACGGGAAGATGGAAGACCTAACAATAACACTCGACCACGAAGTAGCCGGGAATACGCATATCGTTCCTCATGGCAATCTGCCGTTGGATACCCTTTGGCACGGGATGCAGACAACACCGGTAGAAGTCGTTTTAGACAAGATTACCCGCGATACGGTTTCGCTGGTGCGCAACACCAAGCAGATTCATGTGGCTTTGCGCGAGATCGACGAGCCCCAGTCGATCGACATCGCGGAATATGATTTGCGCATCATCGACCACAACCACCGTTTGCTGTGGGACAACTCGGTGGACGAGAGCAAAGAGCTGACCTATACACCGTATGCTACCTGGAATACTTCAGACAAAGATATGGAAGGGCAAATAGGCGATCCGGGAGTGATAGCCCATGCTGATTTTATGACGTCGCGCCTGTTGTACCACGACCAGGCCGACGAGGATGCCATCCTCTCGATCACCAACAAGGAAACCGGAGTGGAGGTGGTACGTGTTAACCTGCCCGATATGTTGAGTCGCCTGCGTACTTCGGCTGAGATTTACCGCTATACGCCGCAGGAATTCTTGGACCGTGGCTACGATTACCAGCTGACGTTCTTCCTCAAAGGCGATACGTGGGAATATGTGAATGTCGAGATCAGCGTCTTGAGTTGGGCGAAACGGATACAGTACGAACATCTTGAGATTTAAATAGGAGAGGTGCAACATGAGAATATATACGAAAATATATAGTATCATCGCCGTAGCTTTGGGTGCATTCAATGCCTGCTCGTTGATTCACGACGATCCGGAGGATTGCCAGCTCTATACGCCCGAAGGTGTACCCTATGCCTATGTGGCTGTGGCATTCAACACGGGGATGAATACCTCTACCCGCGCGGATGAGAACGATCTGGAAGATCCGACCGGCGGAGAAAGTGGCGATGGAGAGGAACCCGGACAATCGAATGAAAATCAGGTGAACAACATTACGCTGTTTTTCTATGAGGTAGGAGAGGGAGATAAAGGAGTAAATATGCCTTCTACAACACCGATCGTTGCTCGGCATCATTTTGGAGACGGAGATTTTGCTGCTAGCCCAAGTGATAATCATCAGATAGCGACAACCAAGCCAGTAGAAGTAACGCAGCTACTTGTCAATCACTCCTATCATGTGCTGGCAGTGGTGAATGGTGGGGAAAGTTTTGGTGACACAATAACTAGATTAGGATCTTTGCAGCAAGCTGTGGTACAAAAGATCTATGATTATGATGCTCCATCATCAACGTCGGGTTCAAACCCGACGCAAGAGGGATATTCCAACTTCCTCATGGCTTCGGCAGATGATGAAAATTATCCGTTGGAGATTTATCCCAGCAATAGCGAAACCAATCCGGCACATACCGTTATTGATGTGGAACGTGTTTCGGCAAGGGTGGATTATCGGGCAAGTGGAGATAATGGGTCTGGTGTTTATGATGTAAAACCTTCGGATGATGCAACATCCATTGGGCAAGCCAAAATCACCGGTGCCATGCTGATGAATGTCTTGAATGCTGACGCTAAAAGCTGGTTGTTGAAGCGGGTGGCAGATAATTTTTCGGGTGCAAACTTGGTATATTTAGGTAAAGAAAAGGCAGATGCAGTAAATGGCGCAGCTAGCAATTACGTAATCGATGCTAAACAATCGAAAGATGAATCTGATTTTATTGCCACTACTTATTTCAAGAATTTCAATTATACAGATTTGGCATGGGAAAGCCAATTTATAGAAGGATCTTTGATTAAAGGTTTAGCGGAGAATTACAACTGCATCGGCTATCCGAAAGAGAATGTCAACCAGCTAGGCGATAAAGGGCTGACTACCGGAGTGGTTTTCCGGGCGCAATATACTCCAAACGATATGGAGGTAGGGCAGACTTTGAATATAATGAGAAGGTGTACGCTACATTAAATGAACTGATGCAAGGATTTAATGAGGATAACTGGAATAATTTTATTTTAAAAGTATTGGGTACAGGTTGGTGGCAAAATGCTTTGACATGGGAAGAATTACAAGCCAATATTATTGATAAATTACGTATAGATCCGGTGGGGTATCGGGATTATCTGGCTCAGGAGGCAAAAGATAAGAATGGTACTATAAGTGACGAAGATAAAGCAAAACTTCGTTGGGAAGCTTATTTACTCAATGAATGTGCTTACCAGTTAGAAAACAATCAAGTTGTGGTGGATGCCAACAAAGAGAAGGATGGAACGACCCGTCGTGTATTGCACGAAACAAGTGATGGACAAATCCGAACTTTTAAAGAAGGAATCTGCTATTATACCTATTGGATCAAGCATGCCAATGATCAGGATAAAAATAATGACTTGGTTGGAGTGAAAGATAAAACGGGTGGCGTGATGGAATATGCCATTGTGCGCAATAATTTGTACAAACTGGATGTAACCAGCATTACGGGTCCGGGAGGTGATATTCCGGGAGACCGCAATGTGAATGTCAATGTATTGGTAGAAGATTGGATTTTGATGGATAATGAAGAGATTGATTTGAATCCGGCAGGAAATACAGAGGAGGAAGGAGCATGAAAAAGATGAAGACATATTTTGCAAGTTTGGTTTGCTTGTGCCTGTTGTCGGGTGTTTTGCCTTCGTGCACCAAAGAAATTGGCGGAGCGGAAGATGAGCCTGAAATCATTGTGCCTCCGGTGGACGAAGATCCCCAGTTGGAAGCGATCAGCATCCGTATAGGGGCGGCTGAAACTGCAGAAACCAAGGCGATGCACGGCGATGAGAATGCGGTGGAAGGAGAGTTTATCCATTCCTTGCATCTCTTTATTGTAGGGCATGATACTGAGAAAGGGGCTACGATAGCCCGGCATATTATTGTAAATAGCAATGAATCTGAAGGATTAACAAACGATCAGATGCAGGAACTCCAAAAGGGTAATTTACCTCAATATGCTACTACCATAGAGAATATTCTGCCGGGCAGCTATACTTTCTATGCCTTTGCCAATATGGAGCATGCGAAGACAGGAACAGAAAATACATCCGTAGATGAATTGCTTTCTGAGATGATTGAAGGTGAAGAATGGTCAGGAATCGATAACTTGGTTATTAATGATCCGGCTGCATCTGTAAATTTAGCAGAAGGACAATACATTCCCATGAGTGTAAAGCAGGATGTGGAACTGACTGTCGATGGGCAGCAAATCAATCTGTCACTGGTACGTTTGGTGAGTAAGATGAGGGTATCTTTGTACAATACACAAGGAGGAGCTATTCATATAACGAAGCTGGAGATGAGTGGTGCGTATGCAAAAAGTGTCAGTTTGTTTAAACCGGATAACATATCCATCGAGCCGGAAACTACAGCTCTGATTTATACGGAAGATTTCACAGATGTAACGGTGGCGAACGACCAACGTTACGACTTCCCGGAATTTTATATCAACGAGACTAAAGATAGTCAGTTTACGTTGAAGCTGACAATTGATGATCAGGTATATAACGGACCGTTATCGAAGGTAACGATCGAGCGGAATCATGTGCGACCGGTATTGTTGAATCTAAAGAATAATAATTTACAACTGGTCATTACAGCGGATGTAGCCCCGATAGGCGGATACCCGATCACTGTCTATTCAGATCCGTTAAGCCTGACGGATATTCAGAAGGTCATTTTGCCGGAGGGCTGTACTTTTAGAATAGGAGGTGCATTTGTACAGGAGACTGTGATCCGTAAGGTTACGAACTGGACTTGGACAGTACCTCAAGCTTCTTTTGATAAGATCCGGGTTCTGGGATTTGAAAATGTTGCGAGTGATGAAAATTTAAGCGTGGTTGAAAATACGGATGAAGATGGTTCAATAATTTCCAGAAGTTATACGCAAAAGTTACCAGATAGTGCTGCTTCAGCAGATACACTTTCATTTGAAGGTGCTTTGACTTCTTTGGAAGGGCAGACTGTTCAGTTAGAATTACTGGTGAGCCAGCCGAATCCTTTCAGTCAAACATTAGAAATAACGACAGAAAAGTTGGGCGACTACAACACCCGCTCTCTCACCCAATGGGGCGAAGCGCCACGCTGGTACGAGGCAGTCGGGTTGGTGAAACGCCCATAAACCCCGGGTTTCAACCATCAGCTCCGGGTTTCAACCCGGAATTTTTGGCGTGTTGCGAGGTCGCTTCGAGGAAAAAACAAGCGTTTTTGGGCATTGCGGGGTCGCTTTGAGGGAAAAACATACGATTTTTAACAAAATCGCTCTCGATTTGGCCTAAAAACATACGTTTTTTAGCAAATGCGGGCGTCGCCACGCGAAAAACGTGCGCTTTTTAACAAATGCGGGGTCGCAACAGGCAAAATGCGCCTGTTTTTTATCTGAAGCGAGGTCGCAACAGCCCGATGACGATGGAAAGAAGGCAAATGAACGAAGAAAACGGAATAATAAAAACAAAAAAATAGGAGGATAACAAAATGAGAAAAAATTATATCCGGGTTGAAGAGATCAGTTTGACACGTTTGAGCCATGCTGAATTTATCAACTTCATGCA
>OHFL01001476.1_pt1 | contig 10533 bp, 8 predicted proteins | sample 1567491 | NCBI WGS metagenome assembly OHFL01 (sample SAMEA3879539, study PRJEB24766) | human gut metagenome | biome: human-associated habitat; feature: feces | place: USA | collected 1985/1987 | reverse complement strand
TCATGTCTGTGATGATAAAGCCCGGAGCAATTGCATTGGCACGAATACCGCGAGAACCTAATTCTTGTGCGATAGATTTTGCCAAACCAATCATACCGGCTTTAGAAGCAGAATAGTTACATTGTCCGGCATTTCCGTGTACACCTACTACAGAAGCCATGTTGATAATACTACCTGAACGCTGCTTCATCATGATAGGAGTACAAGCATGGATAAAGTTGAATGCTGATTTCAAATTGACATTCAGTACGGCATCCCACTGTCCTTCGCTCATACGCATCATCAGACCGTCTTTGGTAATACCAGCATTGTTTACCAAAACATCAATACGTCCGAAATCTTTTACGATTTCTGCTACAACCTGATGTGTTTCTTCGAAGTTGGCAGCATTGGATGCATATCCTTTAGCTTTCACGCCTAATGCTTCCAATTCTTTCTGTGTTGCCAGACCATTCTCATCGATTACCAAATCGGTGAATGCAATGTTTGCTCCTTCAGAAGCAAATTTTAAAGCAACAGCTTTACCGATACCACGGGCAGCGCCTGTAATAACGGCTACTTTACCTTCCAATAGTTTCATATTCTTTTTTCTCTTTTAAAGATTAACATTTAATCAAACAAGCACCCGTTGAATAACCTCCGCCAAAGACGGTCAAGGCTATTAGGTCGTTTTTCTTGAACTTATGTGCATTTTGTGCATACACTAAGGCTGAACTGACAGATCCGGTGTTTCCTAATTCTTCAATGTTGTGTAAGAATTTTTCTTCCGGCAAGTTCAGTTGTTTGGCAATATTAGCCATGATACGCATATTTGCCTGATGACCGATGAAGTAACTCAGGTCATCTAATGTATATCCGTTCTTTTCCAGCAGAGACAATACGTTCTTAGGCATATAGGTACAAGCCTGCATGAAGACATCACGTCCTTCTGGCATCATAATACCACCGTCACGCGGACGTAAATGTACTGCTTCGGGAGCTTTCGGTAAATAACCTAATCCCTGTGTATATACTTCGATAACTTCGGCATCTTTTTCTGTAATTCGTTCTTTGGATAAAAAGAAAGCAGCAGCGGCATCTCCCCATAGATGTCCGGCTTTCGGATCGGTTTCGTTCCAATAGGCCGAGTTCTTATCAGCTCCTAAGATGAGGGCCTTGCTGGCTTTCCCCATAGCAAAATAACCTTCTACTACTTCTAGCGCATTGATGAATGAAGAACAGGCAGAAGATAGATACAAAGCTTTCGCATTTGTGATGTTAAATTCGAACTGAGCGTTATGGGCTGCCGTAGCAACTGTATCATAAGGTGAATAGGAAGCGGAGATGATAAGATCTACCTCTGTAATGTCGTAAGGTAATTGAGGCAGGGCATTCCGAAGAGCTTCCATACTCATGGTGTTAATATTTTCTTCCGGTTTAGCGATTGAACGGGTACGGATTCCTGTACGTTGTTCGATCCATTCGCTGGTTAGGCCATTCAACTCCAAAAAATGTTGGTTATCTACCCGCGCTTCGGGTATATAAAAACCTGTCGCATTAATATACATCGTCTCTTGATTATTTCTTTATCTTAATACCATTGAATATTAAATTCACTACATTGTCTCTACGTTTGATGCGTTGGCTGATGTTATCGCCCATGATACCTCGGATATAGGGTACTTCCAATCCCTTTAGGGCATGGTGTAAAACCAACGCAGTAATATCGGTGTCGGGCATAGAAAATATACCTTCTTTCACGCCGTCGTCGAGTATGCTTTTCAGAATTTCAATTTCGCGCATATCAAAACTTTTGCGGACTTTTTCTACACGCCAAATATCTCGGAAAAAGGTAGCTCGTAATGTACCGTTACGGAAAACCAATGCTTTTACTGCATCCAGGCGGGCATATATGAAGGTCATCAGTTTTTCGTCGGCAGGTAAATCCTTTTCGGCAACGTCACACAACATCTTATGCAGGCGGTTAAGTTCTGATTCAACCACAGCCAGATAGATCTCGTTTTTGCTTTTGAAATAGGTATATAATGTCCGGCGTCCTTTTTTGGAAGCCAGTGCAATATCATTCATTGTGGTATTATCAACCCCCATGCGGGCAAACAGTTGTCTGGCCACATCGATTAACATTTCCCTCGTTTTTGAAACTGTCATCGGCATAACGTATTGCACATTTTAAATAGATTTGTGCGCAAAAGTACTTAAAAAGAATCATATAATAACAAGTCGGATAAAAAAACTTGCGAAAAATTTGTTCTTTGTAAAAATTGTCTTACCTTTGCACCCGAAATCATTCAAATAATGATTAAACTAGATCGCGGAGTGGAGCAGTGGTAGCTCGTTGGGCTCATAACCCAAAGGTCGTCTGTTCGAATCAGGCCTCCGCAACAAAGCAGAATCAGGAAGAGAATCCAAATCTTTTGGATTCTCTTTTTTTATTTGTAATAATGATTCTATATTGAGGTAAAAAACAAAAGAAACGAGAATCGAAATTGATTCTCGTTTCTTTTGTTTTTGATCTTCGTTTATTTTAATCAGACTTCTCCTCCAGCTCCGGTGAAACTGGTCAGACTGATGGTTTCTTGTTCTGTAAATGCTTCGCGTCTATACTTGCAGTGTTGGAGTGCACACGTATTACATTTCAGTTTATCAAAGATATTACACGGATCCAAATGGATTGTTAGCTGTACCTTATTTGCATATTTGTCACGTAGAAGATCTTGCAGTTTGGCTGCTTCCTGATGACCTTCTTCGATGGTATAATACCAGGGTATCGTCAAATCGCAGTCAATATACAGATAACTTCCGGACTTGATGATGCGTGTATTATGTATGTCAATCCATTCCGGCGGACGCTTTTCGTTTAGCGTTTGGACGAGATCATTTAATAACTGTTCGTCGGCTGCATCCAGCAGGTTGGCAATTGTCTTGCGCAGAATGGATATTCCGGTTCCAGCAATTAAACCGCCGAACAATAACGCCAATAAACTATCAATCCAAACAATTTGGGTTAAATAGAGTACAACAAGACCTGCTACCAGACCGATGGTTGAGTAGGTATCGGATTGTAAATGCTTTCCTCCGGCAATCAAGGCCATGGAGTTATAGCGTTTCCCAATACGGATACTATACCATCCCATCAGATAATTAAGTAATCCGGAGAAAGCAACAATGTAAATACCGATGTCCAAGTGCATAACTTCTACCGGTGAAAACAGACGCATGACACCTTCGTAAATGATCATGGCGCCGGCAATACTGATAAGTATACCTTCTATAGAGGCGGATATCAGTTCTATTTTCCCGTGTCCGAATGGATGGTGTTCGTCTTTCGGCAGAGCGCTCCAGCGCAGACTGCCTAAACTGATGAATCCGGCAACGACATTGACAATACTTTCCAAGGCATCCGTCAGGACTCCTACAGACTGTGTGATGTAATAGGCTATAAATTTACCTATCAGAATCAGACAAGAGATGGTTACAATGTATTTTTGTACCTTCTGTTTTAATGCTTCTTCATCTATTTGTTTTTCCATTTTAAATAGATTGAATTAAACATATGGATTTGGATTATTCTACATATAGAACCAATCCTTTCAGATATTCACCTTCCGGATGATAAATATTGACCGGATGATCGGCCGGTTGTGTCAATTGATGCAGGATGCGGACATTTCTTCCGGCTTGGGCTGCAGCGCTGAAAACAGCCAGTCTGAAATTCTCTTTGCTGACAACCTGAGAGCAAGAGAACGTGAATAAAATACCTCCCGACTGAATCTTCTCGAATGCTATGGCATTCAGCTTGCGGTATCCTTGCAGGGCATTGCGCAAAACATTCTTATGCTTGGCAAAAGCCGGAGGATCAAGGATGATCAAGTCGTAATTATTTCCCATTCGTTCCAGGTATTTGAATGCATCTTCGGCAAATGCCTGATGTCGGGGATCTCCGGGAAAGTTTAACTCTACATTTCGGTTTGTCAACGAAATGGCTTTGGCCGAGCTGTCAACAGAATGTACTAACTTGGCTCCGCCTCGCATGGCATAGAAAGAAAATCCACCGGTATAGCAGAACATATTCAAGACAGACCTGCCTTTGGAGTAATGTTCCAGTAAAGAACGGTTTTCCCGTTGGTCAACAAAGAAACCGGTTTTTTGTCCTTTTTGCCAGTCTACGCAAAACTTCAATCCGTTTTCCAACGCGATATCTTCTACATCATGTCCGTAGATATATCCGTTTTCACTGTTGAGGTCTGCTTTGTAAGGCAGTGTTGTCTCCGATTTGTAATAGATATTCTGCAGTGTATCACCCAATACTTCTTTCAATGCTTCGGCAATCTCAAGTCGGTATTTGTGCATTCCTACTGAATGTGCCTGCATGACAGCTGTATGTGCATACATATCTATTACCAATCCGGGCAGACTGTCGCCTTCTCCGTGTACCAATCGGTATGTATTGTTGTTGGGAGTATTGGCTAATCCCAAAATACAACGTAATTGGTAGGCAGAGCGGATTCTTTCCACCCAGAATGTATGATCAATCTCTCGTTGGGTAAACGATAATACCCGTACGGCGATGCTTCCGATCTGGTAATGTCCTACTGCCAGGAATTGCTGGTTGGCACCATATACTTCGACCAAGTCTCCTTCTTCCGGTTTTCCTTCAATGCGTTGGATGGCTCCGGAAAATACCCACGGATGGAAACGTAACAAAGATTCTTCCTTCTTGGGTTTCAGAAATACTTTACTGTAACTCATTATGCTTGATTATTCAGTTGTTTATAAATTTGCAGGCACGCCCATGCGTCTAGGGCGGCATATTTTTGCTGGGACGAAGTCAATACATCGGCTTCCCAGTTCGACAGACGCTGTCCTTTGGATATTTTCTTCTGGAAAAGGATGGCATATATCTTCTGTAAGCTGGCCTCTTCTATGCCGAATTGCTTTACGTAAACTTGTAAATCGAGGAAGTTTTGCGGTTCAATCTCGATCCGTTTACGCATGGCTCCGAAGTCATCCCGAAGCGACAGACCTACTTTAAGTATATTGGCATTGCCCAACAGATGTTCGAGTGATTCGGGAAATCCCATATAATTCAACCGGAACAGGAAACACGTGTCGTCGGTAGATAATTGGACCAGCGATACTTTGAAGCGCTGTCCTTTCTTGAAACTGGGACGTGTCTCTGTGTCAAAACCTATCATCGGAAATTGAGAAAGATAATCAACCGCTTTGTCTGCATCTTTTTCGGTGAGCAGCGTGATGATTCTCCCTTTGAATTCCTCAATGGGTAATAAGGCGATTTCCTCTTTGGTAATCTTATTTACATATTTCTCAATCATTCACTTTCTTTTAATTCGTTCAAACTCTCATCGGCATAACGCAGATGATGTAAGGCTTTCAAAGCATTCAGCAACGGTTGTCCCCAATAGTTGCAGAAGTTCTGATAACACAGGCCAATGGTTTCGCGCATCACGAATTCATTACCTTGGCGGAACAGTGAAACGAAGTTGCCCACATCCTGATATACGTCAGCCAGATTCTCAGAGATAAAAGCAATGATCGGTGTTTCACTATAAGCCATATCCGGATGGAAAGTATCCAGATAAGAGTCTTTGTCTTCCAACAAAGCTGCAATGCTGGAACGGACAGATTCGTACATCTCTTCGGTGACACTCATCTCCGGTTCGAATAATTCATCCGGCTCGATTGCAGGAAGCAGTGAGGCTTTTAGGTAAAGCAACGGCAATATCTTGGTCGCTTTGTCAACAAAGTCTAGCAGTTCCGAACGGTTGGCACTTTCAACAAATGTGCAATATTCGAGAGCTACTGTTACGAACTCCAACGTGTTCCGGTCATATACAGGATTGTTCTCTTTTTTCATCGCCTCAGAAATATCTTGATTATTATGCAGATCTTGAAAATAAACGCCTACTTGATTCAGTAAAATCGAGTCTGCTTTTTCGATTTGCAAAGTTAGTAATATTATTTGTTTCTTAAAAAATTGCCGATGCATTAATTAATAAGGATATTTTACGTAAGTTTGCAAAACAAAAATCGAATAAATAGGTATGGCGAAAAAGACAATAAATAAAAAGGTAGATGATACGAAGCCTAGTTATTGGGCATTGTTCAAGGCTTTCTTTACGAATGAAAGAACCCGGTTTATCACGGGCTTGGTTTGTGCGATTGTGACGATTTATATCGGACTGGCGCTGATATCTTTCTTCTTTACAGGTGCAGCCGATCAGAGTAAGATTGAGAATGTCCCGGTAACGGATTTGTTGACTAACCAGGGTTCGGTAGAAAACTGGACCGGTGTGCGAGGTGCTTTCCTGGCAGATCTGTTGATGAATCGTTGGTTTGGTATTTCTTCTTTTATGATTCTGTTCTTCTTGGGTTCGGTTGGAGCCAAGCTGATGAACATTAAACAGATCTCTTTGCTCAAACGATTTATTTTCTGTCTGGCAACATTGATTTGGGGTTCGTGGTTCTTTGCCTTTTTCTTTATCAGCGGTTATGAAGATACCTTTATTTATTTAGGTGGCCAGCATGGATATTACACGACGGAAATCTTAAAGAACAATATTGGTATTCCGGGAACATTCCTGCTGTTGGTGGGCTTTTTCCTGATTATTGCTATTTTCTCCAGCAAACGGACGATTCCTTTTTTGCAACGGGCTTTCTCTTTTTCTTGGATTGGAAATATTCACTGGAAGCGTAAGAAACAACCGGTGGCAACAGAGCTTGCGCCTGAAAAGTCAGTGGTAGAAGAAGAGGAGTCTTCGCCAGTAATGGATGTTGAACAACCTTCGCCCGAATATGTGTTCGATACGGAAAAGGAAATTGAAAAGGCTGAACAGGAAGCTGCCTCTGCTGTTGTTGAGGCAGAAGCGGATGAAAAGCCGGAGTATGTATATAATAATGTAGAGGAAGTGGAAGAAGAACCACGTGAGTTGGTTTCTGAAGATCCGGAATTTTCGGTTGAAATGGCTCCGGACGATGATGCCGATTATTCGGGTAAGGCTTTGGGTGACTACGATCCTCGTCTGGATTTGTCGCAATATGTGTTCCCGACTTTAGGCTTGCTTGATCCGCACGATACAGGCGTACACGAAGTCAGCATGGATGATTTGAATGAGAACCAACAGCAGATTAAGCAGGCATTGGAAGAATTCAACATCAAGATTGCTTCTATCAAGGCAACAGTCGGACCAACGGTCACTTTGTATGAGATTATTCCGGAAGCCGGAATCCGTATCGCCAAGATCAAAACGCTGGAAGATGATATCGCGTTGAAGCTGGCGGCGTTGAATATTCGTATTATTGCCCCGATTCCGGGAAAGGGAACAATCGGTATTGAAGTACCTAACAAGAATCCGCAGACGGTATCAATGCAGTCGGTTATCGCTTCGAAGAAGTTCCAGGAATGCAAGTATGAGTTGCCGGTGGCCATGGGAAAGACCATTACAAACGAAGTATATATGTTCGATCTCTGCAAGACTCCGCACTTACTCGTAGCAGGTGCGACCGGACAAGGTAAGTCTGTCGGTTTGAATGCGATCATAACTTCTCTGTTATATAAGAAGCATCCGGCAGAATTGAAGTTTGTTATGGTCGATCCGAAGATGGTTGAGTTTAGTATCTATTCGAAGATCGAACGGCATTACTTGGCGAAACTGCCGAATACAGATCATCCGATTGTAACAGAACCAGCTGATGCTGTGGCAACGCTGAACTCGTTGGTTGTCGAAATGGAAAACCGTTATAAATTATTGGTATTGGCTAATGTCAGAAACATCAAGGAATACAATACGAAGTTTATCAGCCGTCATTTGAATCCGGAGAAGGGACATCGCTTCTTGCCGTATATTGTGGCTATTGTCGATGAGTTTGCCGATTTGATTGCTACTTCCGGCCGTGAGATAGAATTACCTATTTCGCGTATCGCTGCCAAGGCTCGTGCCGTGGGTATTCACATGATTCTGGCAACGCAGCGACCGGATACGAAAGTGATTACGGGTACGATTAAAGGTAACTTCCCAAGTCGTATCGCCTTTAAGGTGGCATCAATGATCGACTCTCGTACTATTTTGGATGCTCCGGGTGCTAACCGTTTGATTGGTCGGGGCGATATGTTGATTTCTGTTGCCGGTAGTGATACGATTCGTGTCCAGTGTGCTTTTGTTGATACGCCTGAAGTCGAGAATATCGTTAATTATATCAGTGAGCAGGTTGCCTATCCGACAGCCTATCTGTTGCCGGAATATGTAGCCGAGAATGATGGCGACAAATCCTTGGGAGGTGTTGTAGATCTTTCGGAGCGTGATCCGTTCTTTAACGAAGCTGCCCGGTTGATTGTTATCCAGCAGCAAGGTTCAACGTCTTTGATCCAGCGTAAGTTTGCCATCGGATATAACCGGGCTGGACGATTGATGGATCAACTGGAGGCCGCCGGAATCGTAGGACCGTCAGAAGGAAGTAAGGCGCGCCAGGTATTGATCCCCGATGAATATACCTTGGAGCAACTTCTGAATAGCCTGAAGTAAGAATAGGATGATGGTGAATGTAATTTAATACGAGTAGCTAATAACTTAGTTGGAAATGAAAACGACTTGTATCTTCGGATGCAGGTCGTTTTTTTATGGGTATTGATTGGAAAAATCCGGTCGTTTTAAGCTATGTTTTTTGACAATGCTTTTTTCATTTTAAAAGGATAAAGGTTACATGTTTTTCCGAAAGCTTATACAGTTAAGTCTTTTTCAGGTATAAATTATACCGTTTCACCTTGGTGATACGATCGTCCCACATAGGTGGAACGATCGTTCCACAAGGGTGAAGAGAGCGTTCCACATGTGTGAAACGATATAATTCTCTTTAGTTACAGATATCGTTCCTTCAATGAACGAAATTAGTTGACTTAAAATCTTTTTATAAATAAATGAGGTTGACTCCCGATTGGAGTTATTCATATACTTGGTTGTCTTATAAAGGATATTTCTGTTAAAGTGCAAGTAGAAATTAGTCTTTAATTGATATTTGAAAGAAATACTAATATTTTTCTTTTAAATTCTTTGTTTGTTAGAATTATTGTTCTACATTTGCAACGTCAAACAAACATAAAGATAAAAGAACAAAAATGTTGAATATTTCTTTGCATATTATCTTAGTCGTGGTCCTGCTAGTCATTAGTTGGTAAGGAGAAAGGTATGCAAGATGCGAATAAAGTTGACAACGATATTTCTTACAGCCTTTCTCTATTTTGGGAAAGGCTTTTTTCTTACTAAGGGAATAAGAAATAAAGCAATTTGAGAATGCAAAAAGAAGGAGAAACAAATATGAAGAATCCGTTGAGAAGTTCCTTCAGTACGGAAGGACGCCGAATGGCTGGGGCACGTGCTTTATGGTGCGCCAATGGCATGAAGAAAGAACAGTTCGGGAAACCGATCATTGCTATTGTAAATTCGTTTACTCAGTTTGTGCCTGGGCATGTACATTTGCATGAAGCCGGACAGATTGTGAAAGAAGAAATAGAGAAACTGGGATGCTTTGCCGCCGAATTTAATACCATTGCTATTGATGATGGTATAGCCATGGGGCACGACGGAATGTTGTATTCACTTCCTTCGCGTGATATTATTGCTGATAGCGTTGAATATATGGTAAATGCTCATAAGGCAGATGCTATGGTTTGTATCAGCAATTGTGATAAAATTACTCCGGGTATGCTAATGGCTGCCATGCGGTTGAATATACCTGCCGTTTTTGTATCGGGAGGTCCGATGGAAGCCGGCGAATGGAACGGTCAGCATCTGGATTTGATCGATGCTATGATTAAGTCGGCTGATGAAAGTGTAAGTGATGCCGATGTGGCTCAGATAGAACAACATGCTTGTCCTTCTTGTGGTTGTTGTTCCGGTATGTTTACCGCTAACTCAATGAACTGTCTGAACGAAGCCATTGGACTGGCATTGCCGGGTAATGGTACGATTGTGGCTACTCATGAAAATCGTAAGGAACTGTTTAAAGATGCCGCCAAACTGATTGTTGAAAACGCTTATAAGTATTACGAGGAAGGAGATGAAAGAGAGAGCATATTTAACGATATACCGGCGCTAGATGAAAAAAGAAAACAGAAGAAAAACAGACCTGATGGAAAAGTACCATGCAGGTCTGTTTTTATATCATTCTTTCCTGTTTTTACTTATTTACATCAATATAACTGTACAATGTATATTTGGAGATTCCGAAATAATTTGCAACCTTATCTCCGGATTTTGTAATAAGGAAAGCACCTGCATCATTTAAGAACTGAATAGCAGTAACCTTATCCTCCTTATTCATTAAAGGAACAGGTTTGCCTACCAGAGCTACAGATTCTTCGATCAGATGATCAAGAAGATCATTGACATTATGAGTGATCTCTTTGGGCTTCTCTTCCTTATTTTCCGGAGTGACAAGAGAATGAAGGGCAGATTCGATCATAGTAAGCTTGGTAATGTCATAATTGATTCCGAAAACATAATGAAGGGTACCATCGTC
>OHFL01001471.1_pt1 | contig 10550 bp, 7 predicted proteins | sample 1567491 | NCBI WGS metagenome assembly OHFL01 (sample SAMEA3879539, study PRJEB24766) | human gut metagenome | biome: human-associated habitat; feature: feces | place: USA | collected 1985/1987 | reverse complement strand
GAGCGCCGGAAGAACAAAAACCCCTCCCGCCGCACCTTCCAGGCACTGCGCATTGCGGTAAACCATGAGCTGGACGCACTGGAAGAGGGGCTGGACACCATTTTTGCGCATCTCGCACCGGGTGGAAGACTTTGCGTGATCACCTTCCACTCGCTGGAGGACCGGCTGGTCAAGAACAAGTTCCGCCGCTGGTCCACCGCCTGCACCTGCCCGCCGGAGTTCCCGGTGTGCGTCTGCGGCGGCAAGGCCAAGGCAAAGCTGATCACACGCAAACCCATTGAAGCCAACACGCAGGAGCTGGAAGAGAACCGGCGCAGCCGCTCGGCCCACCTGCGGGTTTTGGAAAAGATCTGAGGGCGGCACAGCCCCGGAGATGTGAGGAGGAGATCACCATGGGTCAGGCAGCATACGATATGACAGAGGTTCGGCGCAGAAGAGCGCCGCAGGCACAGCCTAAAGTCCCGCTGCGGGTAGAAAAGGGTGGCAAAAAGCGGCTGAACCCCGTGCGGGCCGCCATGCAGCACGCGCTGCAGCTGGTGGGCGCGGCTTTGCTGGTGGGCTTTGCGGTGAGCCTGCTGTGGAGCGAGGCACAGCTGGTGGAGCTGAATTCTCAGATCCAGAGCGCCAAGGCAGAGCTTGTGAGCGAGCAGAGCCAGTATACATACTACAACAGTGCCCTGAACAGCCGCACCAACATCACAAGTGTTGAGGAGACCGCCACCCGCCTGGGGCTGATGAAGATCGACCAGAGCCAGATCACCTACATCCGGCTGGATGAGGGCAGCGTTCTGGTGCGCAAGGCATCCGCTGTGCGGCAGTGGTCGGATCTGCTCCACGATGGGGCAATGACCATTCTTGCCTCTGTCAGAACGGCAAAATAAACCAAACAACGAAAAGCGTGCGGCAGCGCACGCTTTTTCGGTTTCTTCGGGAGTACGCAATGCAAACACCATCCTCCAATCCCAAAAAGAACAGCGCCCGCCGCCGCAGTGCGGACCCGCACGCACGGCTCAGTGCCCGGCTGCGTCATATCAGCTTTGGTGCCGCCGTGCTTCTTGTGGTGGTCGCCGCGCTGACCGTGATCTACAGCCTGTACAAGATCCAGATCCGCGACGGTGCCACCTACCGCCAGTACGCCGCCGAGCAGCAGCTGCTGGACAGCACCATTCAGGCCACCCGCGGTGAGATCTACGACACCAGCGGCATCACGCTGGCATCCACCAGCGTGGTCTGGACCATCTGGGCCGACCCCTCCTACAGCACGGCCCTGTATACCACCACCACCGATCAGGACACCAAGGCGGAGACCCGCACCATCGATGAGGCCGCCATGAAGGAGGTCTGCACCCAGATCACCCTGCGCCTGCTTTCGGGTGATGGCGAGAGTCTGGACAGCGTGGACACCACTTCAGCAGAGTACCAGACCCAGTATCAGGCGGTCTGCGATGCCCTCTCCCAAAACGAAAGCTCCTATCAGGTGCTGGCCACCAAGGTCAACAACGCCATCAAGCTCTCCATTGAGGAGTACGTTAAGACCTACAACAAGGCCCACAGCAAGAGCGGAAAATCCGCCGGTGCGCTGGAAAAGATCCTGGGCATGCTGGGTCTGGGCCAGCAGGAGAGCGACGACGGCACCCCCACTGTCCGCAAGGGACGGGTGTCGGTGTCGGCCTCCAAGGGCTTCCAGCGGGATTACCCCTACGGCCGCTTTGCCGCCGCCGTGCTGGGCTTCTGCAATGCGGATGGTCAGGGCGTGTACGGTCTGGAAAACTCCTATGAGTCCACGCTGGCCGGTGTGAATGGCCGCACCATCACCCTGCGCAATGCCTACGGCAACGCCATTGCCGATGAAAACGCCACCACCTACGCTGCCAAGGACGGCTCCAATCTGGTGCTCTCACTGGATGTGAACATTCAGGAGGTGGTGGAGCGCTACCTGAACGAGGCCGTGGCGGCCAACACCGTTGAGAACCGCGGCTGCGCCATTGTGATGAATGTCAAGACCGGTGCCATCCTTGCCATGGCCTCCAAGCCGGACTTTGACCCCAATGACCCGCAGGATTTCAGCGCCAATCTGGCCTACCTGACGGAGCAGGTGCAGGCTGAGCCGGAGCTGTACACCATCTACAAAAAAGACGAGAACGGCAACTACCTGCGGGACGAGAACGGCCAGAAGATCGCGGATGCGGAGGCCGACTACACCGGCACCTACCGGGATATCCAGTGGAAGAACAAGACCATCACCGAGCTGTACTACCCCGGAAGCGTGTTCAAGGTCATCACCGCCGCCATGGGTGTGGACAGCGGCAAGGCGACCTATTACACCACCCTGAACTGTTCCGGCGCGTACAGCGTGGCAAAGCAGACCTACCACTGCGCCGGCAGAAAGTCGCACGGGGCCCAGAATCTGGCTGAGGCCCTGCGCAACAGCTGCAACATCTACTTCATCCAGCTGGGCCAGCGTGTGGGCTCCAGCCTGTTCTATGATTACTTTGATGCCTTCGGATTTACCGAGCGCACCGGCGTGGACCTGCCCAATGAGACCAGCTTCATGCAGTATTACAGCAAGAGCCGTCTGGGCGAGGTGGAGCTGGCCTCCTCCGCCTTTGGTCAGGCCATGGCCGTGACCCCGCTGCAGGTGTGCACCGCCATCTCGGCGGCAGTCAACGGCGGCTATCTGGTTACCCCCCATGTGGTGGATAAGATCACGGACCAGAACGGCAATGTGGTGCAGGAGATCGGCACCAACATCCGCCGTCAGGTCATCAGCGAGAGCGCCAGCGAGACCATCCGCCAGATCATGGAGTTTGAGGTGGGCGACGGCACCCAGGGCGGCGGCGGCAACGCCTACGTTGCAGGTTACCGCATCGGCGGCAAATCCGGCACCTCCGAGCAGCTGAACATGGACCGCCGCGCCGATGGCGACTACAAGAAGGTGGCATCCTTTGCGGCTGTCCTGCCCGCCAACGACCCGGAGATCCTGGTCTATGTCATGCTGGACGACCCCAACAATGCCCGCACCGACTATTCCTCCATTCTGGCTGCCCCTGTGGTGGGTAACATCATCAGCGAGATCGCGCCCTATCTGGGCATCGCCACCGACGGCGTGGACCGCAGCGGCACCACCGTCAAGGTGCCCAACCTGACGGGCAAGGAGTGGAGCAACGCGCAGGTGCAGCTGAACATCAAGGGTTTGAAGCATCACCTGGCCGAGAGCGAATCCGACCAGACCGCCGCCCTTGTCACCTACCAGTACCCCCGCGCGGGGGCAGAGGTGCCCTACGGCACCACTGTTTATCTGTATACCGATACCTATGAGGGCAAACACGCCGAGGTGCCGGACGTGACCGGCAAGAGCGCGGACTTTGCCCGGCAGATGCTGAACGCCGCAGGGTTCAACTGCACAGTCGAAGGCTCCGGCACGGTCCAGAGCCAGAGTGAGGCACCCGGCTCCAGCGTCCAGCAGGGAACCATCGTACATCTGATCTGTGGATAAAGGGGAATGAGAGTATGGAAGCAATTGCAGCAAACATCCTGTTGGAGGGCCTGGCCGTCAACGCGCTGGCCCAGTGCAAGACCCCGGTCACGCTGGTGACCACCGACAGCCGTGAGGTCTGCCCCGGGTGCATCTTTGTGGCGTTCCCGGGCGAAAAATTCGACGGCCATGATTTTGCCGCCAAGGCGCTGGAAAACGGCGCGCTCTGCGTGGTGCTGAACCACCCCGTGGAAGGCGTGCCGGAGGAAAAGAGCGTGATCTGCCCGGACAGCTACCACGCCATGATGGTGCTGGGTGCCAATTATCGCAGCCAGTTCCACCCCAAAGTGGTGGGCGTGACCGGCAGCGTGGGTAAGACCACCACCAAGCAGATGACCTACGCCGCCATTGCAGGTTTTGGCAGTACCATCAAGACCGAGGGCAACCAGAACAATGAGCTGGGCCTGCCCCGCACCATGTTCCGCATCGGCAAGGAGACCCAGTACGCCGTGGTGGAGATGGGAATGAGCCACGCCGGAGAGATCGAGCGCCTGAGCAAGTGCGCCCGCCCGGATGTAGGCATCATCACCTGCATCGGGGTGTCCCACATCGGCAACCTGGGCAGTCAGGAGAACATCTGCAAGGCAAAGCTGGAGATCTGCGCTGGTCTGCCGGAGGGTGCTCCGCTGGTGCTGAACGGGGACGACCCCTTCCTGCGCAAGGCCGTTCTGCCCGACCATGTCCGCCCGGTCTGGTTCAGCCTGGGCGATGAGAACGCCGATGTCTGTGCCCTGTCCATCCAGCAGGATGAAAAGGGCATGAGCTTTGTGCTGGAGGATCACGAGGAGGGGACTTTCCTCGTAAAGATCCCCGCCATGGGCCGGCACAATGTGGCCAACGCACTGGCTGCCTACTGTGCCGCCACCCGTCTGGGGCTGAATGCCCGCCGGGTCATTGCCGGTCTGGCCGACTTTGAGCAGACCGGAATGCGCCAGAAGGTGGTGCACGCCAGAGGCGTGGATGTCATTGAGGATTGCTACAATGCCAACCCCGACAGCATGAAGGCCGCGCTGGCCATGTTCAGAGAGTATCCCTGCAAGCGCCGCTTTGCCCTGCTGGGTGATATGCTGGAGCTGGGCGATATCAGCCGCGCCGCCCACGAGGAGGTGGGCCGTCAGGCTGTGGAGAACAAGGTGGACTACCTCGTCACCTATGGCGAGCAGGCCAAGCGCATTGCCGTGGTGGCTGCTGCCAAGGGGCTGCCCACCCTCCATGCCGACACCTACGCTCAGGCCGCCGAGGCCCTGCTGAACAAAATGCAGCCCGGCGATGCCCTGCTGGTCAAGGCCAGCCGCGGCATGGCACTGGAAAAAGTGCTGGAGATCTTTTACAAGGAGTAACATCGAGCTATGATTCGTTTCGCCTTGATCGCCGCCTCAACGCTGGGGTTCTTCCTCACGGCGGCGCTCGGGAATCTGATGGTGCCGCTGCTGCGGGCGTTCCAGGGACGCTGGGATGAGCCCAAGGCCCGGCAGACACCATCACCCAAGCAGGAAGCACCGGATGCCGAGCCGGAGCGCCCGCTGCAGGCCCCCACCATGGGCGGGCTCTGCCTGATGGTGGGGGTGCTGGCTGCTGTGGGCGTGGGCTGGACAGCCGCCTGTGTGGCTCAGCCTGAGCTGCTGGGGGCCGAGAGCCTGTTCTCGGTCCGGCTGCTCACAGCGCTGCTGGGAGCTTTGCTCTTTGGCGGCGTGGGCCTGCTGGAGGATCTGGCACGCATCCGCAGCCGTTCTGTGCTGGGCCTGCGGCGGCACACCCGCCTTGGGCTGGAAGCCGCTGCCGGTGCCGTGGTGCTGGTGCTGCTGGGAGCCAAAGGCTGCCTTGCAGCCGAGATCACCCTGCCGGGTGTGGGCTATGTCGATCTGGGCATTGCCGCCCCGCTGCTGTGGGAAGGGCTGCTGGTCGCACTGGCCGAGTGCGCCCGCATTGCCGATGGCATGGACGGCATCGTCTGCGGTACATCCTTTGCGGCCATGCTGGGCCTGATGGGAGTGATGACCCTGCTGGGCTGGTTCCCGCTGGGCGTTCTGCCCGCCGCACTGGCCGGTTCCCTGATGGCCTTCCTGCTCTGGAACTTCCCGCCCGCAAAGCTGCGGCTGGGCAGCGTGGGCAGCCTGTTTCTGGCCGGGATGCTGGGGTGCGTGCCCCTGTGCATCGGCTGGCCCGACCTCACCCTGCCGCTGGCCCTGCCCTTCTGGCTGGAGGGCGGCATGGTGGCTCTGCAGATCCTGGTCTGCAAGGCCAGCCGGGGCCGCAGGCAGCTGTTCCGCTCGGCACCGCTCCACCGCTGGCTGGAACTGCGGGGCCAGAGCGCGGAACAGATCTTTTATACCTTTTGTGTCATTGCCATGCTGGGCGTGGCGCTGACCGTTCAGCTGGCAAAAATCAGTTAAGGAGGGGTGCAGTTTGGCAACACTCCGCAGAAAAAAAGCAGAGCCGTTTTCCGTCTTTCAGCGGGACCCCGGCCCCTGGCCGCCTATCCTGCTCAACTGGATGGCGACCCTGGCCATCATCATGGTGTTCGGGCTGGTCATGCTGTTCAGTGCAAGCTATACCACGGGCTATCTCCGCTTTGGGGACAGCTTCCATTACATCAAATCCCAGCTGCTCTGCACGGTGCTGGGCCTGGGCATGATGTTCCTGTTCTCCTATTTTGACCACCGCTTCCTGCGCAGAATGGTCAAGCTGGGCTATGTTGTCTGCCTGATCCTGCTGGTGCTGGTGCTGTTCAGCAGCCCCATCAACGGCTGCCGCCGGTGGATCAGCTTCGGCGGCCTGACCTTACAGGCCTCTGAGGTGGCAAAGTTTGAGATGATCCTGCTCACGGCAGACATCGCCGCCAGGACCCCGCAGGTCAGATTCGGCGAGGTGCCCCTGCGCAAGTGGGTCCACCACAGCATCGTGGTGGAGCTCATCCGGCCCATCCTGTGGCTGGTGCCTGTCCTGATCCTGCTGGTGCTGGAGCCCCACATGTCGGGCATCCTGCTGACCACAGCCATCGTGGGCACCATCCTGCTGCTGGGCGGCAGCGGCGGCATCATTACCTGGGGCTGCGCCGGTGCCGCACTGTTCCTGCTGGAGACTTTGCTGAAGCATGTGGACTCCATCGACTACCTGCAGAGCCGTCTGGACGGCTGGACGCAGGATCTTGACCGGATGACCAGCCAGACCAAGCAGAGCCTGTACGCCATCGGCTCAGGCGGTGCCACGGGGCTGGGCCTTGGCAACAGCATCGAAAAGCAGCTCTGGCTGCCGGAGAGCACCAACGACTTTATCTTCAGTGTCGTGTGCGAGGAACTGGGCTTCGTCGGCGCGGTGATCGTCATCGTGCTGTTCGTCCTCTTTCTGGTGCAGGGCTTCTGGATCGCTTTCCATGCCGAAAACCGGTTCTGCACGCTGGTGGGCATCGGCATCATGGCGCAGATCGCCTGGCAGGTGTTCTGCAACATCGCCGTTGTCACCAACACCCTGCCCAACACCGGCATTTCGCTGCCCTTCTTCTCCTCCGGCGGCACCAGCCTGATCCTGCTGCTGGCCGAGATGGGCGTTATGGTCAATATCGGACGCAACGGCGAACGGGCCCGTCTGGAACGGGAGGAAGCCCACGCCGAGCGGGAGCGCCAGCGCAAGGCAAAGACCATCGTGCTGGATACCGCGCGCAGAGCGCAGACAGAACAGTAAGGAGGAACCAAGATGCGTGTACTCATTGCAGCCGGCGGCACTGCCGGCCATATCAACCCGGCTCTGGCCATTGCGGGAGCCATCAAAAAAGCCGACCCCACCGCCGAGATCCATTTTGCGGGCCGGAAGGAGGGCATGGAGTACCGTCTGGTCACACAGGCGGGCTATCCCTTCCATCACATCGAGATCACCGGCTTTCAGCGAAAGCTGAGCCTGAACAATATCAAGCGGAATTTCATTACCCTGTGGAATCTGGCACTCTCCGGCCCCAAGGCCAAAAAGATGATGAAGGATATCCAGCCCGACCTGGTCATTGGCTGCGGCGGCTATGTGTCCGGCCCGGTGGTGCGCTGCGCCGCCAGACAGGGCATCAAGACCGCCCTGCATGAGCAGAATGCCTTTCCCGGCGTGACCAACAAGCTGCTGGCCCCGGATGTGGACATCGTGTTCGCCGCTGTGCCCGCCGCCGTGGAAAAGCTGGGCGCACCCGAAAAGACCATCGTGGTGGGCAATCCCGTCCGGCCGGAGGTGTTCACCCAGGCGAAGAACCGGGAAGCCATCCGTGCCGAACTGGGCGCGGGCGACCGCACCGTGATCCTCTCCTTCGGCGGCAGTCTGGGTGCCCGCCGCGTGAACGAGGTGGTGGCCGACCTCTGCGCCTGGGAGCAGAAAAACCACAAGCCCGTCCTCCATCTCCATGCCACCGGTCAGTACGGCGTGCAGCTGTTTCAGGATCTGGAAAAGAAAAAGGGCTTTGCCCCCGGCGAGAGCCTTGTAGTGAAGGAATACATCAACAATATGCCCGAGCTGCTGGCCGCAGCGGACCTTGTCATCAGCCGCGCCGGTGCCCTGACACTGGCTGAGCTGGAGGCTGTGGGCCGCGCCGCTGTGCTTATCCCCAGCCCCAACGTGGCCGAGAACCATCAGTATTACAACGCCATGGAGCTGCAGAAGGCCGGCGCTGCTGTGGTCATTGAGGAAAAAGACCTGACCGGCGAAAAGCTGGTGCAGACCGTTTCCGGGATGCTGGCCCAGCCCGGCAAGCTGGCTGAGATGGGCCGCAATGCCCGGAGCCTGTCGGTGGACGATAGCCTGGACCGCATTGCGGATGCCCTGCTCAAGCTGGTCAAGACCCCGTAACGGAAGGAAAAAACAGAGGAAAGGAGGTGCAGCCGGATGCCGCAGAATGACCGGAACAGCCGGAACCGCAAGCGCCGCCGGGCCTACGATCAGGCCCGGGATGACCGGCGCGGCGGGCAGAGCACCCAGCGCCGCAGCAGCGCGGGTGCTGGCAGTGACCTGGGGTACAGCGGGTACGCAGGATATTCCTCCGGCGGCCACCCCATCACGAACCCCAATTATGACCCCGATGCGCCCCGCCCCAGCCGGTATACGGAGCGCACGGTGAACTACGGCTCCTACCCGGACAACAGCATCACCTTTCCCACCGGCGGGCGGAGCAGCCAGAGCGGCGCACAGCGCCCCCGCGGTGGGCAGAATGGCCAGCGGCGCACCTCCGGGGGCAATCAGCGGAACCGCCGCCCGGCCAGCGGCCAGAACAGGAATGCCCAGCGCCGCAACGGCCAGCGGATGCGGCCGGTGCAGGGGCAGAACGCCCGGCGTGACCCCGTCCGGCGGGAGGGCAGGAAAAAGCGGAAGCTGACCCGGGCCGCCATCCGGCGGCGCAGGCTCATGCGGCGGCTCACGGCCCTTGTCATGCTGCTCTGCGTTATCGGCGCGGGGGTCTACCTCACCGTGACGATGCTGTTCAAGATCAGCTCCATTCAGGTGCAGACAGCGGACGGTGTGGTGCAGGAGGCCGGCGGCTATACCAGCGACCAGATCCTGCAGGCGCTGGATGTCCATCTGGAAGAGAATATCTTCAGCTTTGACCCCGGCAGCAAGGCCGCCGCGCTGGAAAAAGTGTTCCCCATGCTGGAGGATATCCGGGTGGAGCGGGATTACCCCGGCACCGTGGTGGTGCGGGTAACAGAAGCACGGCCTGCCTGGGCCATGCAGACCTCCTCCGGCTGGCTGACCCTCTCGGGCGGCCTGAAGATCCTGGAGAAGGATTCTGCCCAGCCTGCCGGTCTGCCCACTCTGTACGGTGGCGAACCGGTCTCTGCCGAGCCCGGCGAACAGCTGACCTTTGCGGCGGAGCCCAAGGCCGACAGCACCCCGGACAGCGCCGCCGACAGCAGCGCCTCCGGCACTGTTGAGGAGGAAGCGGACCAGCGGCTGGAAAGCCTGAACACCCTGCTGGCTGCGCTGGATGCCGCAGGCATGAGCGCCGACGTGACCCGCATCGAGTTTGCGGATGTGGACGAGATGGCCTTCCTCTATCAGGACCGCATCAGCGTCTGGCTGGGCACCCTGAATGAGCTGGAATATAAGCTCAAGCTGGCAAAGCACGTCCTGCTGAATGAGGACGGCAAGGGCTGTGCCGCGACCGACACCGGAAAGCTGGACTTCACCCATATCAGCATGTCCAGCACCCGCAAGTTCACCTTTGCACAGGGCGAGCCGGAGCTGCCCTCCGGCTACATCGTGCCCGAACCGGTGGAGGAAACACCCGCCGGAGAGGGTGTGACCGGTGAAACGGCAGAAGGCACGGCCACAGACGGCACCGCCCCGGCAGAGGGCGAAGCCGCCGCAGATGCCGCTGCCGAAACACCAACGGATACCGCCGCGGCCCCGGCAGGACCCGAAGCCGGACAGACTGTACAGCCGCCCCCCGCCGAAGGAACGACCCCGGCGGCGGGCGATGCAAACCAACCCCAAACGACCCAATGAGGAGCGTGTAATGTTATGAAGCTGGAACAATTACTGGAAGGCGTGCCCTTTACCCTGGTGCAGGGCAGCCTGGATACCGAAGTGCAGGACATCATCTACGACAGCCGGAAGGCGGCCCCGGGCCTTGCCTTTGTCTGCATCGTGGGCACCCAGCGTGACAGCCACGAGTTTGCCGCGGACTGCGCCGCCAAGGGCGTGAGCGTGCTGGTCATCCAGCACGACATCGACCTTTCTGCCATGCCCGGTGTGACCGTGGTCAAGGTGGAGAGCAGCCGCTATGCCATGGCGCTGATGAGCGGCAACCTCTTTGGCAACCCCTCCCGCCAGATGACCATGATCGGCGTGACCGGTACCAAGGGCAAGACCACCACCACCCACATGATCAAGAGCGTGCTGGAAGCTGCCGGGAAAAAGGTCGGCATGATCGGCACCAACGGCATCTATTTCATGGGCCGTCATCAGGAGACCGCCAACACCACCCCTGAGAGCTACGAGCTGCAAAAGACCTTCCGGGAATTTCTGGATGCAGGCTGCGACACCG
>OHFL01001469.1_pt1 | contig 10561 bp, 9 predicted proteins | sample 1567491 | NCBI WGS metagenome assembly OHFL01 (sample SAMEA3879539, study PRJEB24766) | human gut metagenome | biome: human-associated habitat; feature: feces | place: USA | collected 1985/1987 | reverse complement strand
CTTATCCTGGATACATTGAATGGTGTATCTCTTAAAGAAACAGCTGTTAAAATCAATGTAAATGAACGCAATGTTTTTAATATGCGTCATAAACTATTAGTTAGTCTAAAAACTGAAGAACATCCCAAATGAGGTTGAAATGAATGAAAAGTATACTCCATACAATCTTAAAGGAACTAAGATTCATGGAGTCTAACCTAAACATCGTGGAACACCTGCTACAAAAAGAGGATTATCGAATCAACTGGTTTGTATCATCACTGCAATACAGAGATTTGCTCATACAATTGCCAGAACATTAAATTATGGTAAGCCATCATTCATGGATCTATTAAGATTTGGTAAATGTCTTGAATCAAAATCTTTTGTAATGCTAGATGGTTCAAACAGCTACAACGAACTTTTAGAAAGTAAGAACTGCACAAAGAAAGTATTAATCAGTCATGAGTCATATGATAAATTCAATCATTTAAATACAGTGAACAGCTTTCACAAATGAATTGAAGAAGGGTTGCAAAAAGATAAGGGAGTAGCATCGAAATATATAAATCGTTACAATGCTCTTTTTGTCATGCAAAGAGAAACGCAAGAAATGGATAATACAGAAAAGTTACAGTACGTACTATTTAGATTGAAAAACGAATGGTTGTTCGCATAAGTGATAAAAAGTAGAATTATAGCAATGTCACCAAATTGCTAGTTAAGCCAAATATAAAATGGAGGTATCTATGAAACATAAAATTATAGTCATATTTGTATTGGCGCTCATGTTTAGTTTGGCTGGGTGTGGAAATACAAATAAACTTGCTGAATACGATATGACAGGAATTAGTTTTATATCATATGCAGATATAGATACAGTATGCGAAGATGAAGAATTGACAACTGCCGGAAAAAATTTATTGTCTGAACAAGAGGAGAATTTGCTTTTATCTTATGTAATGGACAGTGCTATTGAGCTTTCTGCTGAATTGGGAAATTATGACCATTTAGTGTTTACAAATCCTCAATGGATTGAACGCTTTGGCGACTTGGAAAAATTAAAGCCCATAGAGTATAGTAATCTGTCAAAAGATATGCAAATATTTTTAGAAACTCAGATGCCTATATTAACAAACGATGGAAGCGTGTTGCCGGAAGGAATAGGACTGTATGAATATGAAGATGGCAGTTTGTTTGCGTTTCCTGTAAATGTAACACTTGGAGCCGCAGAGCCAATAGAGGCAAAAAAACCGCTGATTGTTTTAATAGACAATCCAGCAGAAACCCTTAAAGCGGATAGCTGTATGTTGCCATTGACTTCAAGCGGAAATGTGTTATTTTTGGATAATGATAATTTCCAACAGCTTTTTGAAAATAGTGAACTTAAAGATTACGGAGATATTCAGAAGTTTGACGAGAACTAACTTTTCACAATTGCATACTTACCCACAAGGGACAGCCGAGAAAATCGATTGTCCTTTTTTCTATGCCAATAGGCAGAAAGGAGCGACCAGACATGACGAAACCGAGAGATTATATTCAGAAAAAGATTATCTCTAATTATTTAAATATAACCTTATAAAATCGTGTATCTAGAATTAATAATTGAAGATAATGTTTTTTACTCTAAGCCACAATATTTTAGTAAATCTTTTCCTTTCCACTTCTTTTCTTTAACACTTAATGAGATAATTTTTCTTGAACTGTCTCAAGAGCTTTTTTAATATCTTCATTATCTGCGTAGGCATATCTTGATGTAGTTGAGATATCAGAAAGACCAAGAAAATCTTTAACATTAGAAATAGGGATACCATTTTTATACATCAACATATCACCAATGCATCTGTTAAGCCAATTAAAAAAATAGGCAAGCGAAATTAATCGTTTGCCTTTAATAATTCTTCTAGAATTTGAACTGCATTTGTAGCAGCGCCTTTACGAATTTGGTCGCCACAACAGAATAAAGATAATGTATGACTTGTTTCATCCGTGATATCTTTACGAATTCTTCCCACATAGACTAAGTCTTGATTTGTTGTATCTTTTGGCATTGGATAGATTTGATTCTTTGGATCATCCTTTAGTAATACACCCTTGGCATGCGTTAATAATTCTCTAGCTTCATTGACGTCGACTTCATTTTCACATTCGATTGTGATACTTTCAGAATGAGAACGCCAAATTGGAACACGAACACAAGTACAGTTTACTTTTAATGCATCATCATGCCACATTTTTCTTGCTTCATTTTGCATCTTCCATTCTTCTTTAGAGATGCCTAAATCATCAAAATCACCAATTTGAGGAATAAGATTGAATGCGATTTGATAAGGGAAGGCTTTTGATGGAATGTTTTCATCTTCAATTTGATTTTTTAAATCTTCAATTCCTTGTACACCAGCTCCTGAAACAGCTTGAAATGTAGTCACAATCATTCGTTTGATGTGATATTTTTTATGTAAAGCATGTAAGGCTACAAGGGCAATGATAGTGGCACAATTTGGATTTGCGATCAAGCCATGATGATTTTTAATGTCTTCTTTATTCACTTCAGGAATCACTAAAGGAACATCTTCATCTAATCGATAAGCACTTGAATTATCGACAACGATACATCCTGCTTCTTTGGCCCATGGCATCCACATTTTTGTGATGTCATTGCCAGTTGCACCTAAAACGTAATCAACACCTTGAAAGCTTTCTTGCGTAAGTTCTTCAACGATGTGGCCATCGATTTCTTTTCCTTTTGATCTTGCACTGGCTAATAATTTTAGATTCGCTTGAATGTTTCTTTCTTTTAAACATTCTAACATTTGTTGTCCTACAGCGCCTGTAGCACCGGCAATTGCGATTGTTGTCATTCTTCATTTCCTCCTACAAAAGTATCATATATAACTTGAACTGTTTTTGTGAAGTCTTTTTTCTTCACTCCGACTGTAATATTGATTTCATCACTACCTTGGGCAATCATGACGATGTTAATGTTATTTTTACCTAAAGCACCAAATAGTTTTCCACTTGTACCTGGCTTATCAGACATGTTTTTACCTACAGTGGAAATTAAAGCTAAGTCATCTTGAACGGTTAATTTATCTGGTTTTAATTCTTCTTTAAAATGAGCTAAAATTTCATATAGACTTTCTTCAATTTCTTTCTTTTCTACGACAATGTTAAATGAGTCGATTCCACTTGGAATATGTTCAATACTAATATGGTATTTTTCTAAAATAGATAGAGCTTTACGAATGAAGCCAACTTCATTGGACATATGTTTTTTATAGATGTAGATCGACATGAAATCTTTTTTACCAGCAATACCCGTAATTGGATAGCCACTCTTTATTTTGGAATGCTCCTGGATGATGGTTCCTGCATCTTGAGGGCGATTGGTATTTAAAATGTGGATTGGAATGTTGGCTTCTTTTACAGGGAAAATAGCTTCTTCATGTAAAACGCTAGCTCCCATGTAAGAAAGTTCTCTTAATTCTGAATAAGTGATATGTGTAATTCCTTTTGGATTTTGAACGATTGTGGGATCCGCCATTAGAAATCCAGATACATCGGTCCAGTTTTCATATACGTCAGCATGAAGACATTTTGCTAAAATAGCACCTGTAATATCGCCACCACCGCGCGGGAAGACTTGAATGTGTCCATTGGCACTTGTTCCATAGAAGCCTGGGAAAACAAAGTGGTCATATTGGGCATACTTGGCTTGTAGTTTAGCGCTCGTTGCATCCCAGTCGATGGATTTATCTAATTTAAAACGAATAATATCTTTGGCATCCACAAAAGCATAGCCTAGATATTCAGCCATTAATTTAGCACAGAAATATTCTCCGCGACTTACAATAACAGCTTGCGACATTTGATTTAGGTTGGTATAAAAAGCATCTAATTCTTTTTCAATAGGTTGCTTAAGGCCTAATTCATTTTTGATTTCGATGAAACGATTTTTGATGAGTTTAAATACACTTGATGCATCCACGTGGTATTTTCTGTGTGCATCTAATAAGTATAATAGGTCGGTGATTTTGTTGTCGGCTGAAAATCGCTTTCCAGGAGCCGATACAACGATGTATCGGCGTGTTGGATCTTGTTGAATGATGTTTTTGATTTTTTTAAATTGTTCTGCGTTTGCGACACTAGAACCACCAAATTTAGTGATTTTTAACATGTGAGCTACCTCCATAATGCGATAAAGCTATTTTTATCTAATTCCTTTACTTTCTTAATAATTGACATATCTTGATTTTCAATCCAGTAATAATTGGCCTCCTTCTTTTGGATTGGATAATAATTTTCTAAAGCAATATCACTTCGAATCAACCAAGTTTCTTTTAATAGAGATGTATCGAATTCTTTTGGCTTTGCGTAAACAATTTTTCTTTCTTTATCTTCAAGTGTATCTAGAGCATTTTGTACCATGGCTTGAGCTGTTGGTAATTGTCCAGCTCCCTGTCCATAATAGCCTAATGTATCAAAACTGTGTGAAAGAATTTTTTGAGCGTTGTAGTTGCTTGGAACGTTGGCTAAAAAATCATTTTCATCCATGCAGCAAGGAGCGATAATGGAAATAATCTTATCTCCAATTTGTCTTGAAATGGATAGATGGCGTAATACTTTGTTGTTCATTTTGATGAATTTAATGTCTAGCATTTTGATTGTACGAATTCCTGCATAATAAGGAATGTCAACGATTGGTGTGTTGAAGGCTAAACTGTTTGAAATCTTTGTCTTATAGTATACATCAACGCCATCAATATCATTGGATGGATCTTTTTCTGCATAACCTTTTTCTTGAGCTTGTTTTAAAACATCTTCAAAATCTAAATTGTTTTTTTGCATAGAATCTAAGATATAGTTGCTCGTACCATTAAAAATACCTTCATAACCTTGTAGTGGTTCAAGTCTTTTTAGTTTCAATAAGGCATCAATAAAGGGAATACCACCGGCAACACAAGCTTCTACTTGAATGGATCCACCATATTCTTTTTCAAGTTCTAAATATGTATCTAAGTATGTCGCAACAACCGCTTTGTTTGAACTGATGACATGTTTGCCTTTTTTTAAAGCTTTTTGAATCAGTGTGTTGGCTGGTTCTAATCCATTTAAACATTCAAAAACAATATCAATATCATCTTGAACTACCATATCTTCATTGTTTGAAAAATATGGAAGATTTTCTTTTTCTTTACGTACATATACGTATTTGATATTGATATCTTCTAGTGAATTTGTAAGGATTTCAATCCCTTTTCCGACAACTCCATAACCTAAGATAACTGCGTTCATATCGTTCCTCCTGTATCTTTTTAGAAAACACTTGTTTTTAAAGTGTGAACATTGTATCATATGACATATAGATTTTCAAGGAGGATTCTCATGAACGATTATATTTCTACAAGAGACGCACACCAAAGCGTTTCAAGCAAGCAAGCTATACTAAATGGAATGAGTCCAGATGGAGGCTTATATGTACTTCCAACTTTAGACCAAATTCATTTGGATCTATCTTTAATATGTACAATGTCATATAAAGAAAATGCAGTTTATATTCTTTCACATCTTCTTACAGACTATACAAAGGAAGAATTAGAGGCATGTGTTGAAAATGCATATGCGAATTCATTCTCTAAACAAGAAATTACACCTATTAAAAAAGTAGATGATGTTTATGTTTTAGAACTTTTCCACGGTCCTACATGTGCTTTTAAAGATGTTGCCCTAACTCTTTTACCTCAATTGATGTCCTGTGCATTAAAAAGCACAAGTCAAAAAGCTTTAATTTTAACTGCCACAAGTGGAGATACAGGTAAGGCTGCATTATCTGGATTTTGTGATGTAGAGAATATTGGAATTAATGTTTTCTATCCATATAAAAAGGTAAGTGCGATTCAATATCGTCAGATGGTTACGCAAAAAGGTAAAAATGTGAATGTATTTGGAATTCAAGGGAATTTTGATGATGCGCAAAGCGGTGTTAAGGCAATGTTTAATAACAAAGAACTTGCGGCAGCAATGGATGCTAAGGGATATCAGTTCTCCTCTGCTAATTCCATAAATATCGGTCGTTTGGTGCCACAGGTAGTATATTATGTATATGCATATACAAGATTGCTTGGTTCAGGAACCGTAGCTGAGGGTGAGCCGGTGAATTTCGTGGTTCCAACCGGTAACTTCGGTAATATTTTAGCTGCATTTTATGCAAAGAACATGGGAATCCCGGTAGGAAAGCTAATCTGTGCATCCAACGAGAACAAAGTATTGTACGACTTCTTTGATACCGGTATTTATGATAGAAACCGTGAGTTTGTATTGACAAGTTCGCCATCTATGGATATTTTGATCTCCAGCAACTTAGAGCGTTTGATCTATCGCATTGCCGGAGAAGACGCTGCAAAGACGAAAGAAATGATGGATGCGCTTTCTGCTGATGGTAAGTATACGTTGACGGAAGAAATGAAGGCACAGCTTGCTGATTTTGTTGGCGGATGGGCTTCTGAGGAGAAGACAGCAGCAGAGATCAAGCGTGTGTATGATGCGACAGGATATGTTATGGATACACATACCGCGGTTGCATCCGCTGTATATAAAGAATACAAGGACCGCACCGGAGATGAGACCAAGACAGTGATCGCATCGACAGCAAGTCCATATAAGTTTGCAACAAGTGTTATGACAGCAATTGATGCGAAGTATGAGGGCATGGATGATTTTGCGCTGATCGACGAGCTCAGCAAAGTGTCAGGAGTGTCGATACCGCAGGCTGTAGAAGAGATTCGTTCTGCACCGGTTCTGCATGATACTGTATGCGAGACTGCAGATATGCAAAAGACCGTAGAAACGATACTTGGACTGTAAATGGACAGATCAGACAGAATATCCGATGCGGTAAATAGCATAAACAAGATATCAAATATCGTAATCTGTTAGATGCTTAGCACAAAAATACAAAAAGATTGAATGAAAAAGTAAATTCCACATGTAAACCCAATGTGGAATTTACTTTTTTAGTTAACGTGAAAAGAAAGATTGTAAAAATATCTTCCCCTAAAAGAGTGGTTATATGGTATTATATGCAAGTATGGTGTTTGTACATTATGGAGTTATGCAGAAAATTTAAGGATGAGATGGAATCATTGGTTTCGGCGAAAATGACATGACAGGGAGGAAAGCAAAGATGGCAGATAGAAATACGGCTACGATTGGATTTGAAAAACAAATATGGGATGCGGCTTGTGTGCTTCGTGGCAATATGGATGCATCAGAATATAAGAATGTTGTCCTGGGGTTGATTTTTTTGAAATATATCTCAGATAGATTTGACGATAAATATCAGGAACTTGTTGAAGAAGGCGACGGATTCGAGGAAGATATTGATGAATATACTTCTGAAGGTATTTTCTTTGTGCCGGCAAACGCACGCTGGAGCGAGATTGCGACGAAAGCACATACACCGGAAATTGGTGCTGTTATCGACGATGCTATGCGTGCAATTGAAAAAGAAAATAAACGATTGAAAGATATTCTCCCTAAGAATTTCGCACGCCCGGAATTGGACAAACGAAGATTGGGAGATGTGGTAGATTTATTTACCAATATCCAAATGATTGAACACGGCAGTGAAAAGGATATCTTGGGGCGTACCTATGAGTATTGTCTTTCTATGTTTGCTGAACAAGAAGGCAAACGTGGCGGCGAATTCTTTACGCCATCTTGCGTAGTACGTACCTTGGTGGAAGTATTGAAACCTTTCAAGGGAAGAGTATATGATCCTTGCTGTGGCTCAGGCGGTATGTTTGTTCAGTCTGCAAAATTTGTTGAGAACCATAGTGGTAACATCAGTAACATTTCTATCTACGGTCAGGACTCGAACCCTACTACATGGAAGATGGCACAGATGAACCTTGCTATTCGTGGAATTGAACCAGATCTCGGAGCTTATGCCGCAGATACATTTCTAGATGATCGCCATCCAACATTGCGAGCGGATTATATCATGGCGAATCCTCCGTTTAATCTTTCTGATTGGGGATTGGATAAACTAAAAGAAGATCAGCGCTGGAAATATGGAATACCTCCAGCAGGAAACGCCAACTTTGCATGGCTTCAGCATATGATTTTTCATCTTGCACCAGCTGGTCGTATTGGCATGGTATTGGCGAATGGTTCACTTTCATCTCAATCAGGTGGAGAGGGTGAAATTCGTAAGAATATTATCAATGCCGATTTAGTTGAGTGCATTGTTGCAATGCCTACTCAGCTATTCTATACAACGCAGATTCCAGTTTCGCTTTGGTTTATCAATAAGCAGAAGAAACAACCGGAAAAGACTTTATTTATTGATGCTCGAAAAATGGGAACGATGGTGAGCCGTAAGCTTCGGGAGCTGACAGATGATGATATCAAGAAGATTTCAGATACCTATGAAGCTTTTGTTGATGGAACACTTGAAGATGTTAAGGGCTTTTGTGCTGTTGCCGACACTTCTGAAATCGAGAAACAAGATTATATCCTTACACCTGGCCGTTATGTGGGTATTGAAGAGCAGGAAGAGGACGATGAGCCATTTGAAGAAAAGATGGATCGTTTGACATCGGAATTGTCGGAGATGTTTGTAAAGTCACATGAGCTGGAGGGAGAGATTAGGAAGAAATTGGGGGCGATTGGGTATGAAATTTGATACAATAAAATTATCTGAACTTGCGGAAATTCAGACAGGACCATTCGGTAGCCAACTACATAAAGAGGATTATGTAGTTAATGGAACGCCTATCGTTACAGTAGAACATCTTGGAAACAGAAAGTTTACTGAACAAAATCTCCCTTGTGTTTCAGACAAGGATAAAGAAAGACTAAAAAAATACATGTTGAAAACAGGAGATATTGTTTTCAGCCGAGTGGGTTCAGTTGACCGTTGCTCATATGTTAGTGCAGAGTATGAAGGATGGATGTTTTCAGGACGATGCCTCAGAGTACGACCTTGTGAAATATTGAATTCGGAATATTTGTATTATTTCTTTTCATTGAAAGAAACAAAACAATTTGTTCGCAATATTGCTACTGGTGCAACGATGCCCTCTATTAACACTAAATTTATGGGAGAGGTTCCTATAAGAGTCCCATCTATGGAGGCACAGAACAAGATTGCCAGCATTCTATGGATGATAGACGATAAAATTGAATTAAATGAAAAGATAAACAATAATTTACTTGAGCAGGCAATTGCTCTGTACGAGCATCTTCTCCAAGAGGCCGAGTGGCCGACAGCTACAATTCTTGATGTAGCAAAGAAGGTAGCGATGGGACCCTTTGGCTCCAATATCAAGATTTCCACCTTTGTACCAGAGGGTGTGCCTATCATCAGCGGAAATCACCTGCGTGGGTACTTTCTGGAAGAGCCTGAATTCAATTACATAACCGAGGAACACGCAGAACGCTTGAAAAATTCCATTGTATTTTCTCATGATCTTATTTTTACCCATGCTGGAAATATTGGACAAGTAGCCATGATTCCAGATGGATGTAAATATGATCGATATGTTTTATCACAACGTCAGTTTTATCTGCGGTGCGATGAGACAAAAGTTGTCCCGGAATTTCTTCTTTTGTTCTTCCATAGTGCTTCTGGACAGCATGAGTTGCTTTCTTATGCTAATCAAACAGGAGTTCCGTCAATAGCTCAACCAGCCTCAAACCTGAAAAAGATACCGTTCAAGTATCCACCGATGCACGAACAATTGATGTGGCAAAAACAAGTGCATCCGCTATTAAGTCAATATTTGAACAATCGCCTCGAAAATGAAAGATTATCATCGTTACGAGACACTCTTTTGCCAAAACTTATGTCCGGTGAGCTAGATGTCTCCGACATCGAACTTTAAGCCATTGATAGACTCGAAAACTGCTTCGCAGTTTCCTCGTTACCGCCTCTGCCAGACACCTTGCCATCCGTATGCAAGCATCCGTTTGTCAAGATGTCTGTCTACGCTGCTATCGCAGCTATCCGTGCGTTGCACGGATGAGGCGGTAAATTATTGTTTACCGTAAAAATATAACGCAAAATACAGGAGGTTGAACATGTCAAATTTATTTACAGAGGATACATATGAACAGGCAATTATTGAATTGTTTGAAAATATGGGCTATGACCACCTCTACGCTCCGGATTTTGATAGAGATTATACCAGTCCGCTTCTGGATTCTATTCTGAGAGATAGTTTGGTTCGTATCAACCGTGGTCTGCCTGTAGAAGCTATTGATGAGGCACTGGCCAAATTGAAGAATTTCGATACCGGAAGCTTGTTGCAGAAGAATATGATATTTATGGATTATCTGCAAAATGGCATCACGGTTAAGTTCTTTGTGAAGGGCGAGGAGCAATCATCTATTGTACGTTTGATTGATTACGCAAATGCAAAGAATAATTCTTTTTATGTGGTAAATCAGTTTACATTCCTTGAAAACGGAAATAACCGTCGTCCGGATATTATTCTATTTATTAATGGATTGCCTCTTGTTTTGATGGAGCTGAAGAGTCCGGCGAAGGATGAAGTGGGAGCGGAGAATGCATACC
>OHFL01001465.1_pt1 | contig 10602 bp, 8 predicted proteins | sample 1567491 | NCBI WGS metagenome assembly OHFL01 (sample SAMEA3879539, study PRJEB24766) | human gut metagenome | biome: human-associated habitat; feature: feces | place: USA | collected 1985/1987 | reverse complement strand
TAGTATATAATAATAATATGGTTCTTGAATCTTTCACTACTGAAGCCGTATTAGATGATGAAATCCCTGAACGCAGCATATCATGCTGGGGTGATAGCATGATACAGGGAGCTGGATGTAACGAAGCATATATATACTCTGATAATGGTATTGAAGACATATCTTACTTTACAACTCCATCTGCTCTGCAATATTTTACATCAATCAATACCTACAACTTTGGTGTAGGTGGTGAAAATTCATATCAGATTGCTTTACGTGCGGGCGGAATTCCAATATACACTGACCGTGATATCTATATAACCGACCACTCATTAGCTTATGTAAAATTTGTTGATGAAAATGAAGAAACAATCGATATGGATGACTATAGCGGATATGGATATGAAGATAACACATATCCAGACACAGTATATATTAATGATGTTTTATGTTATGTCGAAAGAGCTGATGAAGGCTTATATATTTCTATATGCTCTGATGCAGACTGTAATTCTGTAACTGAAATGTATATTAACGCATGGACAAGAGTTATTCCTAAAGCAGCTTATGACCATTGCAATGATATTCTTATTCTTGAGATGGGAAGTAATGGTGGCTGGGAGAATGATTATGATGAACTTATAAAACAATATCAGAATATAATTGATAACAGCTATTATGCTGATTATATAATTGTTGGTGATACTGATAATCCGGGAGAATCAGCTGACATATATCAGGATATATACGATAATAATGGTAATTATGCAGGACTTCATGCAACATTATGGGAACAAGCTCTGTATGATGCATTTGGAGAACATTTCCTTAACACAAGACTTTATCTTATGGAAAATGCACTATCTGACTGTGGACTTACACCAACCGAAAATGATATAATTGATATACAGACAGGCAATCTTCCTGAACAGCTTCGTGCTGATTTCACACATTTTAACTCTTATGGATATTATTCCAAAGCCAAAGCTATATACTTAAAGGGTATAGAACTTGGCTACTGGAATTAATATTATTCGACTGGAGGATTATATATGAGAATATTATTAGTTGAAGATGACCGCTCATTATCAAGGGCCGTATCAACTATATTACAGAAGAATAATTATTCTGTTGACTGCGTTGAAAATGGTCAGATGGCCCTTGATTATCTAGAAGAAGATATATATGATGCTGTAATTATGGATATTATGATGCCGGTAATGGATGGAATTACAGCTTTAAAGAATTTAAGAAAATGTGGCAGCAACATTCCGGTTCTTATGCTTACTGCAAAGACTGAAATAGATGATAAAGTAGAAGGGCTTGATAATGGTGCTAACGATTATCTTACCAAACCATTTGACACAAGGGAACTGCTTGCAAGAATCCGTGTACTTACACGCTCTGAAAAACAACAAGATAATGTTATTACACTTGGAAATATTTCGCTGAACACAACTACATGTGAATTATCTTCTCCTTCAGGTTCATTTCTTCTTACTAATAAGGAATATCAGATGATGCTGATGTTCATGAATAATAAAACTCAGGTTATTTCGGCAGAACATTTTATGGAGAAAATCTGGGACAGTGAATCTGATTCTGATATCAGCACCGTATGGACTTATATATCTTATCTCAGGAGAAAACTTGAAGCTTTAAAGTCTGATTATTCTATTGCTACAAGAAGAAATATGGGATATTATTTAAAAAATAACAACTAATATAAAGAAGGTATATAATGTCAAAAAATAATAAAGCATCTAATTATAATGAGAAAATGCTTACCCGCTTAAGAATACAATTTATAGTTCTTTCAATGGCAGTTGTAATAATTATGCAGGGATTTATAGTGTATACAAGTGTCAGAAACACATACAATAAGATGGTCGCTAAATCCGACCATCTTGTTTCGTCTATATATATTAATATTTTAGATAAGAAGCCAATTAAAGCAGATGCCAGGTATTTCTATATTACATTTGATAAAGATAACCGCCCCAGAACCATTAATATCGATAACATATCTGATATTTCTGAAGATGAGGCTTTGGCAATATATTATGAGGCATATGAGACAGGCGAACTTGATGGATTTTACAATGGTTACAGATATTGCATATATGAAAAAGAGAAACGTACAATTGCTGTATTCGTACTTCGAAGTAATATGATAGATGATGTTAAGAAAACAGCTGTTTCGCTTATAGAATCATCATGTGCAGGTATTGCGGTTATGCTCCTGATTCTTATATTTACTTCAAAGCTTATCGTCATGCCTATTGCAAAAGCACACCGCAAGCAGAAAGAATTCATAACCTCTGCAAGTCATGAGCTTAAGACTCCGATTACAGTAATAAGAGCTGATGCTGATATATTACAGATGGATAATCCTGATAATGAATGGATTGAAGATATAAAGAAACAGGCAGAAAATCTTACAGCTATGACTAACAGTCTTGTATCACTTGCAAGAATGGATGAGCGCAACGGTCATATAAAACGTGTGGTTTTTCCTGTTTCTGACCTTGCAGAAGAAGCTGTGCGCTCTTATAATGCACTTGCACTTGATTCAGGTAAACATTTTACCTACGATATTACACCTGACCTTACATGCTGCGGTGACGCATCATCAGTACGGCAGCTATTTACAATTCTTCTTGATAACGCATTTAAATATTCATCAGGTAAAGGTAACATAGACTTTAAATTATCTTCTTCAGGAAGCTATATTGTTTTAATCGTAAGCAATGATGTTGATAATATTGATAAGAATCTTACTGACAGAATGTTTGACAGATTCTACAGGGCTGATTCAACATCCGCTAAGATAACCGGATATGGTCTTGGTCTTTCAATTGCAAAGGCTATTGTTTCCGAGCATAACGGAAGTATTAAAGCCAAAATTGATGGTTCTCAAAGAATTATTATTAAAGCACAGCTTCATATTAAATAACACATATTGACCCAATATGTTATAATGAAAAAGAATTTAGTGTAATGCTGAATTCTTTTTTTGTAGAGTGGAAAATTAACATGAGGGGAGAAATATTCTATGGAACCAGATTACAATAACAACTATCATAACAGCTATCAAAGCGAGTTTCAGCCCAATGGATTTGATGACCTTCATCTTGATGATGAAGTATACGAGATTAAATCTGACAGAATTAATCCTGAAGATTTTTATCAACACAGTCAAAAGAAACAATATTCAGAAGTCAGTCTTAGGAACATGCCTGTTGTGCTTATTATAATCCTTGCCAATCTGCTTGCAGGCATTATGTGCATAATAGCAGGCAGTGATCATTTTGAAACAGGTGGACTTAATTACCAGTATATTCATAATAATAAAGAATATATAAGGCTTCTGACTTATATGTTCCTGCATGCTAATTTGCCACATTTTATTAATAATATGGTTGCTCTGTATCTATTCGGCTCAAGACTTGAACCCCGTGTCGGTTCTCTTCGTACTGCAATTATATATTTCGGTTCAGGACTTGCATCAGGCCTTGTATCTGTATATGTATCACACCTTATCAATCCCGATGTAATCCGCTTTGCTGCAGGTGCATCAGGTGCAATATTCGGTGTAATGTGTGCAACACTTTTTACTAATTTCAGTTCAAAAACTGATTCTAATAAGACAACTGTAATCGTATCTATTGCATTAATTGTTGTATATGCTCTTATATCTAATGGTGCAAATGTAGATATCCTCGGTCATCTCGGTGGTGGAATAGCAGGTGGTATTCTTGTATTCATTCTGTACCATGACAGTTTAGATGGTGCATTTTCAGGAACAGTTTCAACACTTCTTGCTGTCATACTCACATTAATAATATGTTTTATCGGTGTGACACGCGCAGGCATTGGTACTAAAGCCAGCGCAATGCAGGATTCAAGAATCGATACAGTAAAAGAACAGCAGATATTTCAGGATGAATCTATAACCTTTGGTGAATGTCTGGATAACAAATGTACAGACCCCGAATGGACTATTTTCAGTTCTACTGATAATAAAAAGGTTGTAGAATTCAACGGTAAAGTAGTATATAATAACATGAATTCTTCATTGAAGATTCAATTCACATATGATGAATCCATTAGTTACTGGACAATTAACTATATGGGACTAAATGGTACTGCAATGGATAGTAATGGTGCAGCTCTGCTTCTTAATTATCTGTGCAGCGATTATTTAAATTAGGAGGCGATGTACATGTCTAAGCTGTTTAATTCTGATGACGATGATTTTGGATATCTTGATGATTCTATTCATATTAACTGGAAGAAATTACTGCCTGCAATCATAATTGTTGCAGCAGCAGTAATTGCATTAATAATTGTACTTATTGTTTCTTTCGGTCATAGAGGGAAAAAAGTACCTGCAAATGCATCTTCAACCGAAGAAACTTCGTCTGTCAGTGAAACAGATACCGACGGCAATAATACTTTAAGCGATAAAGATGAGAAAGAACAGGATCCGCAGTATTCCGACAATGATGGAGCGATGAATCAGGATGCAGGTAATGGTGCTTCTGTAATTCTTTCCAACAACACTAATGAAACATCAGATATCACTATCGGCGTAGATGTTTCCAAATTTCAGGGAACTATAGACTGGGCACAGGCTGCTTCATCAGGTGTTGATTTTGCAATGATAAGAGTTGGCTACAGGGCGCAGAAAACAGGCGTTATCTATGCTGACACCAATGCAAAGTATAACATGCAGCAGGCTGCCGCTAACGGAATCAAAGTCGGAGCATACTTCTTCTCCTCAGCAGTTAATGAAGCTGAAGCTATTGAAGAAGCAGACTGGGTTGCAGATTTTATAGCAGATTACAGCATAACTTACCCTGTAGCATTTGACTGCGAGGGCTTCAACACATCTGAAAGCAGACAGAAGAGCATGACTAAGGCTGAAAGAACTGCCGTAGCTGCTGCATTTTTACAGGAAATATATGATAAAGGCTATACACCTATGTTCTATGCCGCTTCATCTGAGCTTACCAATAACAGCCAGTGGAACACTGCCAGTCTTGAAAAATCATTTAAGATATGGGTTGCACAATATCCGTCAACGCCTTATCCTGAGACTCCATCCACATCATATGCAGGAACATACAGCATGTGGCAGTATACTAATCAGGGCAGGGTAGCAGGAATTGGTACAAATGTTGATATTAACGTTGCATATTTTGGTTATTCTGAAAGTAACAGCTCTCTAAGTGGTGAAACTGCAGCTGCCGCATCGCCAGATGTAGAAGCAGGCATGGTATTCACGTCTGTTAATGATACCGTTACTGCCAAAGATGAAGTAAGGCTTCGTGACAAGCCTAGTCAGGATACAGATGCAACAGTAATTACAACTCTTGTTAATGGTGAAACAATTACACGGACTGGAACAAGCAGCAGCGGCTGGTCAAGACTTGTATACAATGGACAGACTGTATACGCTGTTACAAGTTACTTAACAACAGACCTTACACCTAAAGCAACAGAAAGTCCTACAACCGGATTTAACACGAAATTCACAGACTGTAACGATACTGTAACTCCTAAGGAAGAGGTTAATCTTAGGAATAAGCCTAGTGTGACAGATGCAGATTCTGTTGTTGTTGCAACTGCTAAAAAAGGCGAGCTTTTTACCAGAACCGGTTATAATACTGAGGTTGGCTGGTCAAGGGTTGTATATAACGGACAGACACTTTACTGTGTTACAAGCCTGCTTTCTATCCAATAAATTTAAAATGTCAGGAGAATTATTGTGAGTATTATAATCACTGATTTATGCAAAACCTTTGATGACAATGAAGTTCTTAAAAATGTCAATATAACCCTTAAAGATAATTCTATATATTGTCTTATGGGAGCTTCCGGAATTGGAAAAACAACGCTTTTAAGAATTCTAATGGGACTTGAACATGCTGATTCCGGCAGTATATCCGGTATAGATATCAAAAGTATATCTTGTATGTTTCAGGAGGACAGGCTTATTCCTTATCTTTCTGCAATAGACAATGTCAGAATCGTGCTTCGTGGAAAAAACAATAGGGATGAAATCCGTAATAATCTGTTATCAATTCTTCCAGATGATAGTCTTGATATTCCTGTAAGTTCATTATCCGGTGGAATGAAAAGAAGAGTTGCACTTGCAAGAGCATTATCATATCCCGGGAAACTTATAATACTTGATGAACCATTCACAGGTTTAGATAAGGATACTAAGTTAAATGTAATAGACTATATCTTAAAAATGCGTAATAACCGTACTTTGCTTATTGCAACGCATGGAACTGATGATGCTAATCTGTTAGGGGCTGAAATAATAAAGCTTGATAAAAATATTAATTAAACTATTAAAGGGAGACTGTCTTATCGCAATCTCCCTTGTTAATATTATGTGACTACATTTCTTCAATAATCTTTCTTGCAACATATACGCCACTTGCAGAAGCGTGTGATAATGAATGTGTAACGCCGCTTCCGTCACCGATTATGTAAAGACCCTTATATCTTGTCTCAAGATTGTTGTCAATCTCAACTTCCATGTTGTAGAACTTAACCTCAACGCCATACAGAAGTGTATCATCATTGGCAGTTCCCGGTGCAATCTTATCAAGTGCGTAAATCATCTCAATAATTCCATCAAGAATTCTCTTAGGAAGTACAAGACTTAAATCCCCCGGAGTAGCAGCAAGAGTAGGCTTTACAAGCCCCTCCTCAATTCGCTTTTCTGTACTTCTTCTTCCTCTCATAAGGTCGCCAAATCTCTGGACAATAACACCTCCACCAAGCATGTTGGAAAGTCTTGCAATACTTTCACCGTATCCGTTACTGTCCTTGAATGGCTCTGAAAAATGCTTTGCAACAAGAAGCGCAAAGTTGGTGTTCTCTGTCTGCTTCTCAGCACCTTCATAGCTGTGTCCGTTAACTGTTACAATACCATTAGTGTTCTCATTAACTACGATTCCATTAGGATTCATACAGAATGTTCTTACAAGATCTTCGAATTTCTCTGTTCTGTATACAATCTTGCTTTCGTACAACTCATCTGTAAGATGTGAAAATATAACAGCCGGAAGCTCAACTCGCACACCAATATCAACACGGTTAGACTTGGTTGGAATCTCAAGCTTCTGACAGACATTTTCAATCCATTTGCTTCCGCTTCGACCAACGGAAACAATACATTTGTCACAATCCATGTACTCATCCTTATAGAATACTCTGTAACCACCATCAATCACCTCAATATTGCTTACAGGAGTATTAAAGTAGAAGTCTATATGATCCTTCATCTCATTGTACATATTTTCAAGAACAACATAGTTAATGTCTGTTCCAAGATGTCTTACTGACGCATCAAGGAGCTTTAACTTGTTCTGCATGCATAAAGTCTTGAACTTAGTGCCTGCTGTAGAATACATGTGAGTCTCTTCGCCACCATGTGATGTATTGATTGTATCAACATACTTCATCAGATTGATTGCCTGATCCCTGCCGATATACTCATAAAGAGTTCCGCCGAAATCATTAGTTATATTATATTTACCATCTGAAAATGCACCAGCACCACCAAATCCGTTCATAATCGCACATGTTGGACATTTGATACACGATTTAACCTTCTTGCCGTCTATAGGACATTTTCTCTTCTCTAATGTGTTGCCTTCTTCAAACACAGCCACTCTGGTTTCGGGTGACTTTTTCATAAGCTCGAACGCAGAAAAGATTCCGCCTGGTCCGGCTCCAATAATAATTACATCGTATTCCATACATTATCCTCCTCGGAGAAATTTCTTAGGATATTATATCATAGAATGGAGGGTATGTGTTATAGTGTTGGTGTTAAGTTAATGCAAAATTGAGGTACCAGACATGTTAGAAGTTGGAACAAAAGCACCTGATCCTAAATCACTTCGCTAAATTACTGTTTAACGAAGTGAGTACCACATGACACAAAATAGTTGGTTCTTATAATAACATCCACTCAGACATAACTATTCTTCGTCATATCCGAGTGGATTCCCAATCATACATAATTATATAATTATATCAACATGCATGTCAGCCGCCTCAAAACCTTTCTTAAGCTTTCGGGTAACTTTCTTAATTTCAGTACTATATTCTTTCTTGTGATTATCTTTTTCAGATGTTTTCTCAGATGCATTTGTATCCACGGTATCTGGATTTTCAATATCAGAAACCTGATTATTATTATCATCAGTTACATTATCTGCTTTATCCTGTGTATTATCAGTAGTGTCAGTAATCTCAGTATTATTAGCCTTGTCACTGTCTGTTATTTCATCAGATATCTCATTATCTGCTGCTTCCTGTTCTTTCTTTTCTTCATCAGTCGGCAGGCATTGATAATCTGCGGATTTGACAAACTCAAGATGTGCAGCCTCAATGTTGTTAGTCTTTGCAAGTATTTCCTGGGCTTTCGCTAACTTGGCACTTTTAGGTATTGTCGGGTCATTGACGACACTGCTTAATGAACTCTCCAGTTCTCCAAGCTTCTGCAGCTTTACACGATCAACCTCTTCCTTAGTCTTGCACTGTCTGAGTTTTTCCTTGTAGCTTTCTTTTTCTTCTTTAGTTTCACGATATTTCTTTAAAGCAACAGGATCATTCTTTTCAAGATAAGATATTTCCTCAGGCGAAAGACTCCCACCTGACATAATCTTATTATCAATTTTCTGACGCTTCTGTGTTTCTCGATTATGTTCTAACTGGTCCTGAAAATCTGCAATCATAAACTGCTCGGATGTCCATGTAGAACGCTCGTTTAACTCCTGCTTAGATAAAACATTGCCAGATTCCTTTTTCTGCATCCATTTGTTGTTAAGCATCTGCAATTGTACGGTACTTGCTATTGTTCCTGATAATATCACTAGGCACACCCCCTGACATTATACAGAAAAGTCAACATTCTGACCCACATTCTTCTCCTGTGGAGTTTTTACTGTATCACTTAAGAAAAGCTGTTCCTGGTCTTTTATCTTTTCAAGAAGCTCTTCTATTGATGAAGCTGTCACTGTTACGGTCTCTGTATCGTCAGTATCATCGACATCCCCGGTCTCTTTACGTTTCTTTTCCAGCCGCTCCTCATTCTTTTTCTTTTCTGCCTTCTTCTGTGCTGTCTTCTTAGCTTCTTTCTTTTCTACAGCCTTCTTCTCAATGCGCTCCTTCTGTGCAGCACTTGACTTTTCAAGCACAGCAAAATATGATGCTGTACCATTATCATTAACCTGCATTCCAAAGCCCTTAACACTAGTTCCTGTTGCTGAAAGACTGCTTGCAAGCTGTGATATTCCACTGGCAGCATTTGCAATAATTCCTTCATACTGTTTTCTGTAATTCTCATCAGAAGCCATTCTTTCAATCTTATCCTCATCAATAAGGACAACCATATTATTGGAATTAGCATAACCTGCAGCATTAGCCTTGGCATTCTCTTTCTGATCCTCACTTACAAGAATAAAGTTCATATTAGAGTACTTTTTCTTTAATTGTTCATAATATTTGCTTGCTTTCTCGCTTAACTTGGGATTGCCAATAGTCTGACCACTGACTTTCTTCTTTCCGCTTGTCTCATCGGTCTTAGTTGTCTCTGACTTAGAATAAACAGCCGCTGTATCTGCATACGAACCGGCTATCTGGGAAAAATTCCCTGAAGATATACTACTCATAATTCATTCCTCCTTGAATGTAAATGTATTGGATAAAGTCATCCTTGACTTTTCTTAATATTATATCGACATATTTACAAAAAAAATAATCGCATCACATAAAAAATGATACGATTACTTTCATTCTAATCATTCTTTTCCTTCTCTCTTCTTATAAAAAGACAGACACATATAACAACAAAAACAACAGTTGCAGCTATAAGTATTGGCCATACAGGAATCGGACAGACATATGTTCTTATAAGCTTAAGTCCCTGATAAAGTGTGTATACACCGAATATCGAGAATATTGCGAATGCAAGTGTATTAAGCAGTCCGTCCGGAGTCTTGCTCTTTAACAGATATCCGACTAACATACCAAGAATGTCAGCTGCAAAAAGTCCAAGTGAACATCCTATCCATACAACAAGAGCTGCACTCATACCTTCATTAGCACCAAAAGTAATGGCAGTAAGCTGTGTCTTATCGCCAAGCTCTGCTACAAAAAATGTGCAAAATACTGCAAGTGGAGCAAACTGAATCTTTGATCTGCTGCCTTCTTCCTCTTCTTCCTCATCCCCTGCGATCGTTGATGCTGCAAAATAAAGAAAAGCAAATGCTGCGATCATTTTAATAAGCCATTCCGGAATCAATTCACTAACCAATCCGCCGGCAAGAACAGCAAGTCCATTTAGTACAAGGATAGCAATAGCCGTTCCACATATAATATCTCTTAACTTGTACTTAGATGTAAGAGCGATCAGCATAAGCTGCGTTTTATCTCCCATCTCTGCTATAAATTCTGTGAAAAAAATTTTAAAAAATAATATCATTTGTCTTATCCCTCATATATCTCCAATAATGTTTCGTTCGAAAATATATTGCTCTTAACATCATCTTACTATAATGTTTCGTTCAAAGATCATTTTGCCCTTAA
>OHFL01001445.1_pt1 | contig 10784 bp, 7 predicted proteins | sample 1567491 | NCBI WGS metagenome assembly OHFL01 (sample SAMEA3879539, study PRJEB24766) | human gut metagenome | biome: human-associated habitat; feature: feces | place: USA | collected 1985/1987 | reverse complement strand
AAGCACATAGGAAGCAGAAACAGTATCCTGAACCTCGGAAACGGTGTAATCGCCGATACGAAGTCCCTCGATAATGATTTCGCCGTTCTTATCGGTCGTGAAGCTTCGGTCGTAACCGTTTACTCCTGTTACTCTGAAAGTGAAACCTTCGACCTTACCGTCAGAGGAAGTTTTTACGATTTTCAGGCTTCCTTTCATTGCCGTGTTAATAAAACCGACGCCCGCTTTGTTTTCAACCTCATAGGTCATTTCATCTTCCTCAATGAATACGGAGTACACACCCTTATCAAGTTCAAAGCCTTCCGGTGCTTTGGTTTCTCTTACAAGGTATTTTCCGTAAAGAAGCTCCTTCATCTCGTAAATACCCGTAGAAGTTTCGTTGAGCGTACCGATAAGCTCGTCGCCGTCGTCCAATTTGCCGTCTCCGTTTACATCTTTGTAAACCTCAAAGATTGCACCCGTCAGTTTGTTGTCCGGGTAATCTTCATCGACCTTAGTCAACTTGATATTGCCGTGAACATATTCATTGACGATTTCAACCTCAATGACCTGACCGACCTCGGAGATTTTAACTTCATAAGAAGTTTCATCAAGCACGAAGCCCTCCGGCTGCTCGATTTCTTTTACAAGCCAGTTTCCATACGGTACTTTGTCAAAAGAAAAGCTACCGTCATTTTCAGAGGTAGCAGTCATCAAAGCATTTTCTTTTGTAAATTCAGTTTCATCAGCCTTAAACAGACCGATTACAGCACCTCCCAGTGCTTCGCCGTTTTCGGTAATCTTCTTACCGGAAACAGAACCGTAAATGAGCTTGTTCTCAATCGCTTTTCCGTCGTTGACTGCAATCTCAACATTTGCGGTATCCTGACCGGCATAGCTGAAAGTGAACGGATACTTGGCGTCGGAGAGAATATAATGCTCATCGGTGGCAAGCTCCTTAACATAGTAGCTTCCGAAAGGAATTTCGGTTTTGATAACAGCCTTACCGTTTTCGGAAAGAGAGATAATCTCAATCAGACCGTCTGCCGGGATAGAAGTACCGCTTGCAGAAACAAGTTCTTCGGCGGCAAAAAGTCCAAAGCTGATATTCTTCATTTCATCGCCGTTACCGATGTTGAAGATGTCGTTCTTTTCAATAGTCTTTTCAAGACTTACCGTTACTTTCTGCCTGTCATTTACAAAACTTGTGGCGGTTTCGGTTACAGACACTTCCTGACCGGCATAAGTCAGCTCAACCTCGTGAGCTTCTTTGTTGATAACCATACCCTCCGGTGCGGTAATTTCAACCACCGTATATTTTCCGAGATAAAGCTCCTTACTCTTGGCAAGTCCGTTTTCATCTGTGGTAACAGTATCTACGACCTCGCCCTTTGCATAACGGAGTGTACCGTCGGGAGTGATAATATCTTCTGCTGCGGTAATCTCATATACCGCACCTGCAAGACCTTTCACTTCATAGACAGGCTGATAAATCACATCGGCATTTTCCTCTCCAGAGATATTTACCCCTGAGAATACCTCGCCGGTCTTTTCAATGCTGACAGTACCTTTCTGAGCCATATTAGGCTTATCGACCTTAATCACGGTAATACCACCCTCATTGGAAGAATGTTTCTCTGCCACATCAAAGTACACCGGTGTGCTGTCAAGCACATATCCGTAAGGAGCCTGAACCTCAACAAGAGAATATCCCTTGCCGTATTCCAGTTTCTCCGGTGTAACAAGCTGTCCGTTTGCGTCGGTGTAGAAAGTATCAATCGTTGTCGGAGTAGGATAAGTAAAGGTCATTGTTACCTGATTGCCGTCCGGGTCAAAGATTTTGAACCCAGCACCGGCATAAGGAATGTTTTTACCGCTTTCTGCGTCCACCTTAACCACCTTGATATAGCTTTCAAAGTTTGCGTTGTTGATGAGATAGCGGTAGGTCTGTCCGTTCTGAGAAATGAACACATCGAAGTCGTCCATTAACTCACGCCCCTCCCAACCGGAGGTCTGATGAACGGTATATACGCCGTAAGGCATATCCTTTGTCTGACCGAAGCCGTTTTCATCACAAACAATCACATCTCTTTCATCTTCTTCTGCTGAATCAAAGCTGCCGGAAGATTTCAGATAGATTTCAAAGGTTGCACCGTTTTCCGGTGTTTCAATCTTTGTTTCGCCGTCATCGGTGTGCTTGATAATGGCGATATTGCCTTTCATAACCTGTTCGGTAACATCATTTGCTGTCTGATTGTGTTCCACCGTATAAAGCTGCGGTTCAGCACCGACCTTATGGATTGCGGTATCAAGCAGATAGCCCTCGGACGGAGTGATTTCACGGATTGTCCAGTCATCATCACAGATATATTCCTTTGTGGTAAACTGACCGTTCTTATCCGTCACATACTTGTCCACAAGGGTTTCGCCATTATAGATACCGTAAACTGCTCCGGCAAGGGTAGCGTCGCCCTGCGGTGTGCCTTCCTCTCGGTCGCTCTTTGTTACGGTTACGCTGAACTTTTTGAGAATGTTCGTGAAGTTTCTTGTGGTTACTTCTTTCCAGTTAATCGGTGCGGTCTGATTTGCAGGCACAACATAACGGATTGCGGTATCCACTTCCTCAATGGTGTATGGGGTAGTGCCGCTGATAAGCACATCATCAAAAGAAGCAACACCGTTCTTATCTGTCACGGCATACTCATCGACAGCAATACCGGAAAGAGATGTGCCGTAAAGATGGAAGGTAACGCCCTCAACCAAGTTATCCTCAGAAGATTTGATTACCTGAAGATTACCTCTCTTGAGAACATTATTGAAATTGACCTTTGCCACCTGACCGGCAACAACAGTTACTCTGTGAACCTCCTGCGGAACATATTTGTCAATAGACTGCTCTGTGACCGTGTAAACACCGGGCATAAGGTTATCCAGTTGGAATTTACCGCCGTTTGCGGTTGTTACAGTCTGATTGACACCGTTACCGCTGATGGTAAACTGAATACCGTCAACCTTTCCGTCCTCACTTGTCTTTACAATCTGACAAGAGCCGTAGCTGACCTTCATTTTGACAAAACCGCTGACAGGGTCGCTGACCTCCTGAGCGTAAGTGACAACATCCTGAATGCCGTTGCCATTCTGGTGGATACCATCAGACCATACGACCACACCTCTGCGGACACCGTTCTTTTTTGCGGCTGTGATAGTAAATTCCTTGCTCGGAGCTTTTTCCATAGAAACAGTCAATTTGTTTCCGCTGGTAGAGAAGGAAACTCCGTCAATATTTGCCGAGAAGGTATAATTGCCAAGCACACCGTTTGTATCGGTGAGAGTAGCAACATACTTGCTTCCGTTCCATTCAAGCTCGTTTACCTTTGCAGAACCGCTTGACCTTGTGCAGAAGCTCGGAACTTTCGTATGGTTCTGAACGCTTGTTACCATACTGTTGTAGTAAGACAGGATTTTACTGCGGAGTGGGTGTGCAGAGCTTACACATTCAAGCACGGCATTGTACCCGCCGGTAGAAACGTGATTAAAGCCTGCGTCTCTTTCGCCGACAATCGTTTCCCAAATCAAAATCTGAGTGGCATAAGCGTGTGCGATACAGTTTGCGTCGCTTTCATTCTGTGACTTCCAGCTTGTCGAAATACCTCCACGATAGCCGTACTGCAAGATACGACCGATAAGCAAGCGAATATCATCGCCAGAAATCGTTCCGTTCGGGCTGATGTTATTGAAGAAGTTCTCGTCCTTTTCGGTGAGAGTATCTCCAGTCCGCTGACCTGTACCCGGTTCAATACAGTAGGCGATATTGCCCGAATACGAACCCATTGCACGAAGTCCCGTATATTTCGTGGACAAGCCTTTCCAACCGTTCATATAGTTGAGATTGCCGTGTCCCCATTCGCCGTTGTTATTGGTATCTCCGCTTCGGGGATAATCGACAAGGTACACATCGGCTTTTTCGCCTACGGCTGCAAAGGCTGTCGTTGCCCCAATGCCCATAAAAGCAGTAAGGCTCATAACCGCCGCCAACATAAGCGAGACGGCTTTCTTGAATTTTGTTTTAACCATTGCGTTTTCCTCCTTGAAATGCAAAAACGCACCGATTTTACTCAGTGCGTCCGCTTAAAATTATTTTGTTTTAGCAGTAGCCGATATAGATGTTGTACTCCGTATCGGATAGCTTTTCTGTCCATATCCACACAGCGGTAAAACCCTCGCTGTTCTTGTATCGGTTCAGTCTGCTTTCAATATCAGACTTGATACCGCTTCGGTTAGGATTTGCGGATATGGGGTTGTCCCAACATTCTGTCGCCGTGCTGTCAAGAGAAAGCCCTATGCTTACCGCATACTCTTTTGCGTAACTAACATAAGGGCTGACATCGAATGTCTGCTTGGGTTTCGGTTCTGCCGGCTTTTCAGTCGGCTTTTCAACCGGCTTTTGTTCGGCAGTTGTCTGTTCTTTTGGCTGTTCCGTTTGTTTTTCGGGTTCAGCCTGCGTGGTTGTCTGCTTTGGTGGCTCTGCCTTTGGCTTTTCGGTTGCAGGAGTATCAGCCGTTTTTTCTTCCGCCGGTTTTGTCTGAACAGTTGCAACCGTCTGACTTTCAGCGGTTGGTTTGCTTTCTTCTGCCGTAATCGGTGTTTCCTCCTGAACTGCCGTGCTTTCCGGTTCTTCTGCCGTATCTTCCTGAGAATTTGTTTCGGTATTACCAGCCGGAAAAGAAGTCTCCGTTTTCGTTATCTCCTGTGCAGCTTCTTTGGCTGTGTTACTGGTACAACCTACGAGAAAAATCATCAGGCAGGCAAGAACACAAGGTATCAGCCTGTTTTTCATATCCATCGCTCCTTTCTGCTTTAATCGTAATCAAAACCGGTCAAAACATCAAAGGTGCGATTGGCTGAACTTTTTATCGTAGCAGACATTTTGCTTTTGCTTCAAATGTGCGAACCCTTTTATAGACAGCTATATGTTATTAGAGATAGATATACTCAAGGGAGATAGAGTATATTTTTTCAGCAGGTTAATAGCCGGTATATATAGGGGTTAGAGTGTGAGAAAGGGGGAAGGCTATCGGCTGTCACGGTCGGCTCTGCTTCGCAGAAACTTGTTGTAATGCTCCAATGCCTTGCACACAAAATCCTCCGTTTGGCTTATGGGAATGTTCTTCGGGATAAGCTGTCGAACTCTGTCGCCCCTCAAAACAATTTTCTCCCTTTGGTTTGGCTTTTCCTCCGACATAATCGCTTGGATTGCTTCGGTTGTGAGCTTGCCCTCCTCAAAGAACTTTCGCATACGGATTGTTTGGTCGTGGGATGGGGTTGCGTCGTTCAGGTCAATTTCGTCAACCACATCACGCTGACTGTCCTCATCGAGAAAAGACAGTTCAACCGCCGGTCGCATTTTAATTCGCCCCTCATCAACATATTCCAAAAGTTCGGGAACAAGGTTTGTAAGGCGAATATACCTGTGAATCTGATTTCGGCTGTCGCCACATTCTTGAGCAAGCTCGTCAGAAGTTCTCAACTTTGTCCCCACTGGGGACGAAGTTAAATCCGTGCGTTCTCCTTGCCTTTTCATCGCCTCCAAACGCATTTTGTAGGCATAGGCTTTTTCTGAGGGAAGTATTTGCGACCTTTGGTAGTTGCTCTCAACCATTAAAATCGTGGCTTCGTCTCGGTTCAGTTCAACGACCTCACAACGGAGAGTATCAAACCCGGCAAGCTCACAGGCTCGCTTTCGTCTGTGTCCCGATATGAGTTCGTATCTGCCGTCCTCTTTCTGCCTTACCGTCGCCGGAGTAATAACCCCTCGTTCCTTAATACTCTCAATGAGCTGTGCCATATCCTCGTCATCACGCACCTTAAAAGGGTGGTCGGGGAAATCGTCAATCTCAGTCAAGGGAATATCTCGGATTTTTGAAAGCTTTTCTTCATCTCTCTGTTCCTGCGTTGAGAATAAGTCATCGAGCTTCGTGAGAGTGAAGTCGCTCTTTCTTCCTGCCATCGGCTAACACCTCCTTTGTAAATTCAGCGTATGCCTTAGACACTGTGCTGTTTGGCTCATAAGCATAAATGCTTTTGCCTTTGGAAGAAGTTTCAGCAGCTTTCACGGCAATCGGGATTTGTGTTCGATACATTCTTATCTGATTACCGAAGTTTGCCCTGAGTGCTTCCACCGTACTCTTTGCAAGGTTTGTTCGGCTATCCACCAAAGTAAGCAGCATACCGTCTATCTTAATATCCGGATTGATATACTTCTTTACTTTTGAAATGGTCTGCACAAGCTGTGTCATCCCCTTTGCAGGCAAATACTGAGCCTGAACCGGAATGATAACACTGTCTGCCGCCGATAAAGCATTGAGCGTAACCATACCAAGTGAAGGCATACAGTCTATAATTACATAATCATATCTGTTCTTCACTTGACTCAGATAATTCTTGAGTGTAGTTTCTCTGCTCATTGCGTTTACAAGGTTAAATTCCATTGCTGAAAGCTCAAGGTTTGCCGGAACAAGGTCAACACCTTCTTCGTGGTGCAGGATACCAACCATAGGGTCTGTCATCGTTTCATTGATTACATCTGTGAGTTTCGTTGCAAGCGTGATACCCAAGCCGTCTGTATCCTGCCAACCAAGACAAGTCGTTAAATCGCCCTGCGGGTCTGCGTCTATGAGCAATACTTTCTTGCCCTGCATTGCAAGCCCGACTCCAAGATTAACTGTTGTGGTGGTTTTTCCGACTCCGCCTTTCTGGTTACATACGGAAATCGTTTTGCAGTTTGACACTTCTTTTTGCCCTCCTTTCTGAAAATTCATAGCCACCGCATTATGGCTATGTACCTGACCGACTCATTTCCTAATCGGTCATAGCAATATTTGTTCTCAACACCCCTTGCCAAGCAAAATGCTTATGGGAAGTCACTAAGGAACAGACTGCTTATCTGTATCATAGGATTCTAACCTCTGCCGGGTACTCCGCCAGCTCCGTAGAGAAGTATCATTATCATTCTGACTGTCATCGCCATATCAGGGGCAACCTGATACTCATAACCGGAGTTCTCGCTATTCTGAAATACAGAAATCACGGCGTACCTGCTAAAGTGGCTATCATCAGAAATAAAGTCTTAGTGAATGACTTATTCAATTTTCAAGCGAAAAGGCTTCCGTTTTTGCTATCCGGAATGAACCCCTTCACTCATTTGGACAAAGGGGTATGAAATGCACACCCAAAATCTCCGCTTTTCCAAAAATATTTCAAAAAAATTTTTGGAAATTAAAAAAGCCGTCTGCTCCGGTTAGGAAACAGACGGCAAAACACGTTCTAAATGTATTCAATTTTCAATTTCTTTTTCTTTGCTTCAAGCACTTTGCAGAGGACATCATCTACTGCATCGGTGTATCGTCCCTGAGCTGCTAAATTGTTCTTCAGTGCAATGAGTGATTGTATCACTCGGCTTCGTTCTTCTTCATTTAAGTATAGATGATAGGTTTTCTCTCTCATTGGCTGTCCCTCCATCTTTCAAATGTATTCTTGATTATCTCCACATCTTCCTCGGTATCAGAAGAAATAAATATATGTACGCTCTGAAAAGCTTTCTTTAAATTATTGGCATAATCCAGTTCTGTGCCTTTCATCGGCAGCTTAATCAGCCTTATCCCTCGTTGCTTACACATATATGCTTTCATTATTTCTATATTCTCGTCAGCACTTCCCGACTCAATAGCCAACTTTTCTGAAGGTATGTATGTTTCAAGCGGAACTCCAAGCAATCGGTCAGAACCAAGTTCTGCTTTCAAGCCTTTCTTATTAGAATAATAGCTGACAGCCAAAGCAGGAAATAGAGATAAATATTCTTGCTCACAAATTCGGCAGCCTTTATTCAATATCGTCCTTTCATTTATCTTCATACTCCACGAATGACCGTGCCTGCATTTCCACCACGCTCTCTTTGCTGAAGTTCGTGATACCTCTGTCGGCTTCAGTTTATTCTGTTCATAATCCCATTCACTGAGAAGCTGACTGTCTGTTGTCGCCAAATCATTATATCCGGCAAGGACTTCTCTCTCTGCACAAACGGGGCATACCGTACCTTTCACACGGGCATTGATAACAGATTTCCACTCGTTACCGCATTTACTGCATCTCCACCAGACATTTTTCCTCGACTTTGCATTTACTTCATCAGGTTTCAAAGGCAAGTTCTTCTCCGACCACTCCGAAGCAATTTCAGGGTGTGTTGTCTGCAAATCGTTAAACCCTTTCGAGAATATGTACCCACTGCAATACGGGCATTTACTCCCACCGGAACGGGTAGAAATAAGGGTGTTCCACTCTCTGCCGCAATCCTTACACTTCCACCAAGCCTTACGATTGGCAAAGACCGTAACCTGAGTTGGAAGTAACGGATAATTTCTGTCCGACCACTCGGCTGCTATATCCGGCAGAAGCGTTGCAAGGTCATTAAATCCTGCCAACACTTTATTATGGGAGCAATACGGGCAACCCGTTTTATTTATTGTCCTGCTCTTAACGACAGCTTCCCACTCGTGACCTTTTTTACATCTCCATATCACTTTCTTATGAGAACCAATAGAAACCTCTGTCGGTTTTATCTTATTCTTTTTTGACCACTGCTTTGCCAGTAACGGCTCTAATGTCGCCAAATCGTTAATACCTGCAATCACTCTCGCACCGGAACATATCGGGCATTTTTCTCCATTAGAACGAGCCTTAACGCTTGTTTGCCATTCGTGTCCGCAAGTACCTTTCCACCATACTTTTTTATTTGAACCAAAGGTAATATCATCAGGTGTAAGCGGTAAATTCTTCTCCGACCATTCCGTAATAAGCTCTGGGTGTACTTCTGCTAAACTGTTGTTCATAGCCAAACCTCAACCTCCTTGTGCTTAGAGTATATGAAGTTTTGGCTTTATCTTGTAGTTTGCGAATATCCGTATAAATAGAAAAAGCCCTTTGAGAAAAGGATTTCTCCTCTCCCAAAGGGTAGTTTAACTTTTACTTAGAATTATCTTTTTTAATAACTAAGTTATAATTGCTATCATAATACAGTCCAAGTTCTCTACACATTCTATCGTTCACATTATCTAACGCTTTCTTATATTCTGCATACGTTGGAGACAGAACCATTAAATTAGGAATGAATATATCGTTATATCCTTTATTTTGTAACTCTTTCTGCATTTTTCTCTGTGCAATAAATGCTGGATGGTATTTCATTATACCGTTTTTCATTTTAGCACCTTTCCATACTTTTTCTTTTAGTCTTTCATATTCACTTTCACTCATATCACGATAATAGGCTATCATCTCATCTGCGGTTCTGGTTTCTTGTGCAATCCCACCTATCATCTTCGCACCTATTCCCATAATAAAAGGAACTTTCAATGTCGTTTCATCGCAATATTCTAATATATTCTGTAGTGCCTGCTTCTGTTCCAGAGTCTTCAACCTTACATTAAGAAATGGTTTGAAATGACTTTTAAAATAATCTCCCCATTCTTTTCCCGGTAGCAAAGACTCAATTGCATTTTCAACGGTTTGATAATCAAGTGCCTCATTTGCTTTGTCTGCGTCACCATCATCTATAAATTGCTTCAAAGCTTCAAGTTCTGAGTCTTTTAAAACTTTTTCCTGCACTTTTTCTTGATAAATACGAAGAAGAATACTTTTGTCGCCAGTTTCCAAAAGGCTCTGTATGTCTTTAATACTAATACCGAGTTTTCTATATACTGAAATCTTTTTTAAAGTTTCAACATCTTGTGCAGTATAGTTACGATAACCATTGTTATCTTTATCCACTGACAGCAATCCTTTTTCTTCATAATACTTAACTGCACGCTTTGTCATTCCGACTTCCTTAATAATTTCATTTAATAACATCGGACACACCTCCTTGTGATGATAGTATAAGGGTGTACGTTAAGTACAAGTCAATATATTTTTGAAGTTTTCATTTCAATCATACAAATTCAAATCTTCTGTTGCTTTCAGTCTCTGCTGAAGACTGAAAGTTACCTTCACTTTACTATTTCTAATAGTTTTCTCACATAATCATCTGCGTGGTTTATTGAAAACTCTCCATGATACATATTAGGAAGAACTTGTATAAAACTATCCTGCAATTTTTCATGAATGATTTTAGCAGATTTTTTCATTGATTGCTTTTCTTTTTCTCCAACATAAATTTGAACGGTTGCTTCACACTCTCCAATGCCATCTTTTAGTGAATATACTGAGTTTTCCTGTAAAAAGGCAATCATATCACTCTTTCTAATAGCACAAGTATCTTTGTAATATTCATCAAACAAATTCGACTTTATTCGTAGTGATTTGAATTGCAATTTTGAAAACCACTTATACTTTATTAAGCCATAGCAACTTCCAAACGCCGGTTTAATCATAGAATATGTAAATTTTGAAGGTATCACAAGTACACTTTCCACTATTGCATACTTACATATATCTTTGCGTTGAGATAAAATTTCAAGCAAAATCTGCCCTCCAAGCGATAGTCCTCCCATCATTAAAACAGAACCGCCCAATTTGCTATTTACAAATTCTATAATATCCAAAGCATTATTCTCTATCGTTGTAAACTGCTTATCACATCCTGCATGACCATCTAATATAGGCAAAACCACATGATAATCTGTTTGAAGTCTTTCAGCAACCTCTTTGTAATTCCACCATGATAAACCGCCTCCGTGTAAGAGGATAATTACATCGCTGTTTTCTTTTCCATATTCTACATAATTCAACCTCTTTCACCTCGCTGTAAACTT
>OHFL01001443.1_pt1 | contig 10793 bp, 8 predicted proteins | sample 1567491 | NCBI WGS metagenome assembly OHFL01 (sample SAMEA3879539, study PRJEB24766) | human gut metagenome | biome: human-associated habitat; feature: feces | place: USA | collected 1985/1987 | reverse complement strand
CATAGTGAAGGATTACCTCCTTCATATCATCCTTTTTTACCTGCACGCGTATCACAAACAAATCCTTATCTATCGCATAGCAGAATCTTTTATCCATATCATGAAAAATTGCTGAATATTCCATAAAATGCCCCTTTACTTACGTATTTCGTTATTATGTATTTTAACGTACTTTTTCAAACAATTCTATCATTATATCCATGACATTTTTACACTATTTCTACTTTATGCATGATTTTAGATTAATAACATTTTATTTTTTTGACTTTATTCCCCAAAACACTGCGTTCATTATCAATCTTTGAAATCTCACTTTTGTGCCGAAAATTCGAGTGCCTTTTGTTCATTTTCTGCTGTCATTGCATCCACATAATCCTGAGGATTCCAGACTTCATCTAATATATCCTCCGGGAACTTTTTACGAATATCATCAGAGTATTGGCTGCCATCTCCCGGCTCCCAATATTCAGATAGTTCATATCCATTCTCTGTCACATTGAAAGTTAGGGCAACAGGACCACAACCTCCACCGACACTTTCAATCCCTTCTTCGGACAAATTATATTCCTCATAAAGAGTGAGAACATATACTGTCAATGTCTCATTCTCCTCAAAGTTTGCAGCCCCACCGGCTTCTGTAGCCAATACAGTATGGCTTTCGCAGGCAAAAACACCTTTGTAGTATCTATCGCTGTTATGTTCCATGATTGCATTATGGATTGCTGTATCAACATTGGTTTCGTTAATCGATTCTGTTCTGGTTCCCCGGCACAGATGCGTTGTAAATAGCTGATAAAGTCAGAGTCAGTTATTCGGTAATACACATTCTCATACAGAATTGCTGCTTGATTTCCGTTGGAATCAAAACCGCTGAATGTGATTCTGTCGTTTTCCTTGGTATCCACATGAAGGGAATAGAAAGGTGTATGACCTTGCAAAGATTGGTCTTTGTGACCAATCTTTAAGTTTTTAATACGACTGCTCAACTCGTCAATTTCCGCTGCGGATAATTGGAATGTGGTCGGTCCGCTATTTGTTCTAAAGTCCATGGTGCTTGCTTTGGAAATTTGAACAGAATCAAGTTTCACTGGGAATGAACTCGGATTTGTCAGGAAACATACCCCAAGAACAATACTTGAAACCACAGCAATAGCAACAATCCAAAATGCAGGTTTCTTGTAATTCAGCACATTTTTCACCCTTTCTTTGACGCCAACCTCTCCAAAGGCAAGTGGACAAACCATAACTGTTCTTCTATTCACGCTACAAGAAAGCAGAGCTTCTGAATAAGAAATAGACTCGTTTTGATTCAGTCCACGAATAACTTTTTCATCGCAGGCAAGTTCAATATCTCGGCAAAGTAAAATATACGCAATCCATACAAGAGGATTGAACCAATGGATTGCCAACACTAAATACCCCAACGGTTTCCACCAATGGTCACAGCGTTTCAGATGAGCATTCTCATGGGCAATAATATAGGGCAACTGTGCTTCATCTGTCCCGGAGGGAATGTAGATGCTCGGTTTGAAGAAACCAAGAATAAAAGGTGTTTGTATATCGTCACAAATCCAAATGTTGTCCCGCACAGAAAGGGATGCACCGACTTTCTTTTGCAAGCGGAAATAGCTGACGGCAGCATAAACGAGCATGGCTATGATGCCTATTGCCCATACGATTGCCAGCACAGGAATCAAAAGCTGAAGTGGATTTGCGCTTGCAATTGGCTCTGGAGCAAAGGTGTCCGTAATAATTGGATTCACTACCTTGTCGATAGAGCTTACGCCTGTGGAGATTTCTGGTGTCCAGTCCATCATGATTTCAGGACTGATGGTCTCGGCACTTGGAATCAAGCTCAATGCGCTTTCAAAACTGAATGGGCAAATCAATCGAAAAGCTACGATACCCCACAGTAGGACATTGATCCACTTAGGTGCCTTTTTCAAAACCACACGCAAAAGTACGACCGCAAGGATCAGCCAAGATGCGGCGATACTCATATTTACAATTTTCAAAAAGAATGAACTCATAGATTACTCCTTTCCGGCGGCTGCATCAATCATGCGTCGAATCTCCGCAGCTTCCTGTTGAGAAATACCCTTCCTTTGTGTAAAAGCCGCAATGAAAGCAGGAAGGGAACCTTCAAAGGTTTCGTCAACGAACTGCTCGCTCTGAACGGCATAGAAATCATTTTTAGACAGAACAGAGGAAACGATGCCACCATTATTCTGGAAGATACCACGCTCACAAAGCTTGCGTAATATCGTATAGGTGGTGGAGCGATTCCAGTTCAGTTCTTTTTCACAGAGCTTTACCAATTCTCTGGAGTGCAAAGGCTCATTCGCCCAAATAATATCGGCAAAGTGGGATTCCACTACGCCCATCTTCATCTCAGCCATAAAGATTTCTCCTTTCAGTTTATCGCTAATAAACTAATTATAGTTTACTCTCGATAAACTGAAATGTCAATAGGAAACAGCCATTACTCTCACAGGTTTCATAAAGTTTTGGGAAGAGAATCCGCTGTCGCCACGAAGATAAGTTTTAATGCTCCTTTCCAGGTATTCTTGAAAAATAGATTCCATAAATTTATCAAAAAAATCCGCTATACTTTGTTTTAAAGTATAGCGGATTTTAGTTATTTTACGATCTGAAAGCTTCTAGTAATAGGAGCTGCCTGATAATTGCCACCAATTGTAACTACTGTGACTACATATCTGCCCGGCTCTGTAGGAGCCTTTGTGCTTGAATATGGCTTCCACTTGCTTGTAAAGCCACTGTATAGATAATGCACATTGCTCTGGCTGATTGAGACATCACCATCATATGATAGCGTTGCTCCAAAATCAAAGGATGCTACATCTGAGGCTTTAAGCTTCCCATTTGTAAAGCTCTGATTCCAACTAAGCTTAGTTCCTTTTGAATGCATCTTGACAAGTAAAGCACCAACTCCAACACCTGTCTCATAATTCTTGTTATCGGTAACCGCTGTCACCGTATAAAGACCGGCACGGTTTGGAGTACCAAATGACACTCTCACTGTGTCTGCAACAGAAGGAAGCTTATTTATTATCTCAAGAATCTGTCCAACTGTACCCGTATCTATATGAAGCTTCTTCAACGTGTCAAGCAGCTCCTGTGTGCTGAAAAGTTTTCTAAGCTCTCCGACTGTCATACCGTCCTGCATCATCTGTGTAAAGGACTTTCCATATAGCTTTGAAACAACCGGATCTATAAGCTTAAGTACTGTGCTGTTTGTATACTTCTCAGGCATCTGAAGATAAATGCCTGCATTTACATTGCTTGTAAGACCGGCATAGATTGTATATACATCAAACCTGTCTGAAGGATTTGTTGTAACAAAATCCTGTGGTAGTGCATCTCCGGCATAAATGTTTGTTGACTTTACTTTAACATTTACCTTTGCCTTATTAACGGTCACACTAGTCTCTGCTGATGCTGATGGACGATACTCGGCATTGCCTTTATATGTTATACGGATTTGCTGCTCTCCTGCACCCATCTGCAGATAAGTAAGTAAATTAACCTTTCCGCCTTCTATCGGAGCCCACTGCCTGGTGACTCCCTCAACTCCGGCTACATCATCAACACCATAGTATTCCATTGTAAAATCATCAACACTTAACGTATCCTTTGCAGGCAATGTACTGTTGTCCCAATCAATTACCTGATCAAATATTGACTGTTTCATAACGGCAGTGTCCATATTGTATGAAAAAGATACTCCCTCCCTGCATACAACGGCCGCTGCTATACGGTTATCGGCTGTAGTCACATTTACCTGTGTCTGTGTACCTTTATAGTTCTTATTTCCATCCCACTTTATGCGGATAGTCCACTCTCCCGGACCAAATTTTTTAAATGCTGCAGTCCAGTTTGTAGAATTAAGTGGCTGCCAGTTTGGTATTATATCTGTTCCGGCATTGTACTCCATTGCCACATCATCATATGTAAGCCCTGCCGGATTTGTCTTTGCTATCACAGCATCATAAATTGCTCTTGCTGTAGCATCAAAATCATATGACTGATCCGCGTTAAAAGCCATGCTCACTTCATACGGAGCATCCTTTAAAACAAATGATGATTCATACTTGTAAGCTCTGTGGAGTGTAACAACCTCATCGCTTCCCTTAAGTCTGAATTTGAAATCTCCTTCACCGTTTTCTAAAAATGCCGGATGATTATATTCTGTTGTTACAGTATTCCAAAGTATTTTTTTCGTTGTTGTGCTCGTAAAGCCCTCTAAGCTTCCGAATGCTGTATTTTTCTGTAATTTAGTCTTATCCTTGCCCTCGCACTCGTACTCCCAATCAAGGTTTTTTACATCAACTTCGTCTGCGTTTACAACAAGCGCTTTTGCTATTGCCGCTTTAGCAGTCTCAATATCTGCACCCTGCGGAATAACTGCTGTTCCATTCTGAAGCTGTACTGTCACCTTCTGTGACTCATCTGTCAATAATGCACTGCCGCTGTCAACAGACTCATAAGCCACATCTGCTGCAAATATGACCTGCGTTGCAAGTGGTTCTATCGCTTTTATTTACTTATATTACTGCACACTCAGATAGCTTGTCACACAATAAAGTGTCTGTCCATTATATTCCACGCGTGACCAGCCAAACTCCTCATTGATTCCGGTTCTGGTGACGGTTTCCCCATTTTTTATCGTTGCAACAACTGTAGCATCCGGATTTGTGACACTTGGAAGTGCACGCAGATTAACCTCTATTTTTGCAGTGACAGTATCATTACACTCCTTGAACTTTGTCTTCAGTCCGTCTCCGCTGCCACTTCCGTCCTGCCCGGGAACTACATAGTTCATATCTGTTGTGAGGTAGTTTGAAATGGCATAATATGTCTGTCCATTATATTCGACACGTGACCATCCACTGTCACTGACGCCTGTTCTTGCTGCCGTATCACCGTTATTCAGCGTTACCTTAATTGTGCTGTCATTGCCCTGACTTGGAATATCCCTCAGATTGACGCTCTCCTTGGCAGTTACGGTCTCATTTACATCCGAAAACTTCATATTTGCTTCCGGATCAGCTGTTGCATCGTCAGCCGCATCCCCATTTTTTGCAGACTCTGTTTCATCAAAACCAAAGTATGCCACATTCAAATCTACCGGCTTATCAATCCCTGACACCTTTCCCTTATTGGTATACTGCCACATGGCATGTGTGCCCTCATAAGATGACTGTGGTGTTTCCGGGTAAGCTGTGTCCGGATATTGTGACACCCAGATTTTGTACCTGCTCTCAAGTGTTTTAGTATCCCACTGGCTGTTTGCCGACAACTCATTCATTGCAGCGTAAAACATAGGTGTATATCCTTTATTATATATTTCCTGCAAAAATGCCTCAGCTACTTTGGTGCGTGCCTCTGATGACATGCCATACTGTCTGCTGGCTGAGTCTGTGAAGCCCTCGCAGTCAAATGCCACCGGATATGTAATCTGATATTTTGAGATGTAGTCTGCTACCCAGTCTGCCTCCTCAATGGCTTCTGTTTCATTTACTGCTGATGAAAAGAAATATACCCCGACCTTTATGCCATTTTTCTGCGCCTCCTGCATGTTGTATCTTGCATTTGTATCAACACACATCTCGCCTGTTTTCTGGGTTCTGTAGCCCACACGTATCATTGCAAAATCAATTCCGCCTGCGGCAACCTTGTCCCACTTTATAGTGCCCTGATATTTAGATACATCAATTCCGAAGGTCAGGTTACTGTTTTCCGCAACAGAGCTTGCAGACAGTATCTGTGTCTCATCCGCAGAAGCCCCATCATCAGATGTCACACTCATTGAGCCGGCATTGTCTCCCGTATGCTGCGGGTCTTCCTTGTCTGAACTATCCTCTGTGGCTGTTTCCGTCATCTGTGACGAGCCCTTAGCCTCGTTTTTTGCTGACTTAATCACAAAAAATGTGGCAACTGCAGCCAGTGCAGCTACTATCGCAACAATTATAAATATTGCTATTATCTTTCTTTTATCGTTCATAGATTTTCCTCTTCATTATTTATATATGTCACCATGTACAGGCAATCTGCTTTTATGCAACAAAATATATCATATAATCCGGTATTTTTCAAATATTTCTCCCTTTTTCATAACTTTTCAAAGTCCTTTTTCAGAGAAAAAAATCCGCTATACTCACCTATCGTATAGCGGATTAATAAAACATTATTTAATTTTCATCTTATTTTTTATTGCTCTAAGCTATTGTGCCATTTGCAATGTCGTTCTTTGCCAATAAATATGTAATACCCGGCATAAGAATGGCTGAAATAATTGACTTGACAATATTACCAGCACTAAGCTGTGCTGCAATGGCATATGTAACTATACTTACAATGAATCCCAGAGCTGCAAGTGCAATAATAAGCACCAAACCAATCTTTTTGTGTGCGAAAAGCAGAATACCGATAGAAACAGTTATGACAACCTGCAGTATAACGCTAATGAAACACAGTACGACATATATCGAACCTAATCCTAAAGTAGCTCCTACGACTGAAGCACCCAACGCAACGACGATTCCGCCAATTGTTGCAAGAATATTCAGCACGAAAATAATCCATAACCATACGGTTAAACCTGTTGAAAGCTTATTGTTTTCCATAATTATCCTCCTTTAGTAATCCCAATTTTTTTCAACATGTTCATTATAATGTACTGAGAAATTTATTTCAATCGTCAAAATGTCTTATTTTGAACTTTTACTTCCGGGCTAATCAAAAAAATTATCATTGATTTAAATGACAGATACATTTACAATGAAGCTATGAAAAAATTATTTGTAAAATATGTCTCACAAAACATACTCGGCATGGTGGGTATGTCATTATATATACTTGCCGACACCTTCTTTATATCAAAGGCGGTCGGCTCAAACGGTATAACCGCGCTCAATCTGGTGCTGCCTGTATACAATTTGATTTTTGCCATAGGCGCAATGATCGGAGTCGGCTCCGCCATCAGATACGTCGTAGAAAAAAATAAGGGCGATACATCCAGCGAGAGCTACTTTTTTCATGCCCTGCTGTGGTGTATTATAATAAGCGCTATATTCATATTGATTGGTATTTTCATTCCAGACAGGCTTGTAAGGCTGCTCGGCGGAGATTCGGCAATTATAAATACCGGTAAAAACTATACACGTATTTTCATGCTTTTTACACCGTTTTTCATGTGCAACTATGTGTGCAACGCTTTCGTAAGAAATGATGGCGCACCATCCATTGCCATGTGTGCCACTCTTTTCAGCAGCCTTTTTAATATTGTTTTTGATTACATACTCATGTTCCCGCTTGGACTTGGTATGGAGGGAGCCGCTTTAGCTACCGCTATTTCACCGATTATAGGCATCCTGATATGCTGTATTCATTTCTGCTCAGACAAATGCTCCGTAAAGCTTAAGCCGACGGTTCCATCTGTCAAGAGACTCTTTTACTCCTGCCAGGTTGGTGTTTCTTCCTTTGTTGCTGAGATATCATCAGGTGTCATAACTATTGTCTTCAATATGATTATCCTGAGGCTTGCAGGAAATATCGGCGTGGCAGCATACGGTGTGGTTGCCAATACGTCACTGGTCGCTGTAGCTTTGTTCAACGGAATAGCACAGGGTTCACAGCCTCTTATCAGCGACTATTACGGCAGAGGACTTAGAAAAAATGTAGGCTCGATACTCAGGATGGCTGTCGTTTCGTCTCTCTTAATTGCTGCACTGCTCATTTTGTTCATATGCACCTTTGCACCTTTTGTGACATCTGTTTTCAACAGCGAGCACGATGCCAGGCTTGCTTCGTATGCCGAGAGCGGATTGCGCCTTTACTTTACAGGCTTTATTTTTGCCGGAATCAATATAGTAGGTTCTGCTATCCTAAGTGCCGTTGAGTCCGTAAAATATGCATTCGCGGCATCTATCATGCGTGGTTTTATCGCTATAAGCATTTTCGCATTCGCACTTTCAGCCGCCTTCGGCATGACAGGTGTGTGGCTTGCTTTTCCGGCGGCTGAATTTGTGACTATGTTTATTATTGTTAAGGGATTAAGAAAAAACTATTCTAATTATAATAGATAAATTTTTTTCAAAAGCATTCGTTATGTTGGAAATCAAACATACAAGTTGTTTTTATAACGCTATTATTCTGTCAGAAACATAAAAAAACTACTGATGGAGGAAAAAAATATGTTTTGTTTTCAATGTGAACAAACGGCCGGATGCACCGGCTGTACCGGAAATACAGGTGTCTGCGGAAAAAAGGCAGATACTGCACAGTTACAGGATGAATTGACAGGCGCACTGATTGGTCTGGCGAGAGCTGTCGATGACACATCAGCTGTTTCAAAAAAGACCTGGCAGACCATTATCGAGGGCTTATTTACCACAATTACAAATGTAAGCTTTGATAATGCAGCAATTGAAGATATGATACAAAAGGTCAGAGCAGAAAAAGCCTCTCTGGCTGGCGGCTGTAATAAATGTCAGTCTCCTTGTGGACGAACTGACGAATATGATATGCAACAGCTATGGAATTCTGATGAAGATATCCGTTCCCTGAAGTCACTTATTCTCTTTGGTATTCGCGGAATGGCTGCATATGCCTATCATGCATATGTCCTGAATTTTGAAGATTCCGAGGTAAATCAGTTTTTCTGTGAAGCCTTGTTCAGGATTGGTTACGCAGAAAGCATGGATGAACTGCTTCCAACAGTTCTCAAGGTAGGTGAAATCAATCTAAAGTGCATGGCACTTCTAGACAGGGCAAATACGCAAACCTATGGAACACCGGAGCCAACAGATGTTACGCTTACGGTGGAAAAGGGACCTTTTATCGTAGTAACCGGACACGATTTAAAGGACCTGCAGCTTTTGCTTGAACAGACAAATGGAAAGGGAATCAATATCTACACTCATGGTGAAATGCTCCCTGCCCATGCATATCCACTCTTAAAGAAATTCCCTCACTTGAAAGGAAATTTCGGAACAGCATGGCAGAATCAGCAAAAAGAATTTGATCATATTCCTGCTCCTATTCTCTACACCACAAATTGTCTGATGCCTCCAAAAAGCAGCTACATCGACAGAGTGTTCACAACAGAAGTGGTTGCCTTCCCGGGTACTGTTCATATCGATGAACAGAAGGATTTCACTCCTGTTATTGAAAAAGCACTTGAGCTCGGTGGTTACAAGGAGGATCAGACCTTCACAGGCATAAATGGCGGCACACAGGTAACAACCGGTTTTGGTCATTCAGCAATCCTGTCCCACGCGGATACGGTAATAGAGGCCGTAAAATCAGGAGCTATCCGTCATTTCTTCCTGGTTGCCGGCTGTGATGGTGCCAAACCGGGCAGAAATTACTATACAGAATTTGTAAAACAGACGCCTTCTGACAGTATCGTCCTGACTCTGGCATGTGGAAAATTTCGTTTCAACGATCTAAATCTTGGAGAAATTGGTGGTCTTCCGCGACTGATGGATATGGGACAGTGTAATGACGCTTATGGCGCGATACAGGTTGCAATAGCACTTGCGGATGCATTTGGATGTTCAGTAAACGAGCTTCCGCTTTCCTTTGTACTCTCCTGGTATGAACAGAAAGCTGTCTGCATCCTCTTAACACTGTTACATCTTGGTATAAAAAATATCCGTCTCGGTCCTTCTCTACCGGCGTTCCTTTCTCCTAACATTCTGAACTTTCTGGTAGAAAACTACGGGATTGCACCTATTACCACACCGGAGGAAGACATCAAAGTGCTGTTGAAACAATAATATGTATTTTTCCGATGTTCTAATACACTAATAGGGAACTCCAAAAAACACAGGATATAGCTCTTTTGCTGTATCCTGTGTTTTTAAATTAACTTTAAATTAATTTGCAATCATTAGGGTAATCTAAACTAATTCTCCCCATACATCTCCGGCCGCCTGTCCCTGAACAGCCCCCAGCTCTTTCTCTCACTCTCCAGCTCATCCAGATCAAAACTGTGGAGTATGAAGCCCTCCGTTACTCTGTCCATCTCCTCAACAACCTCTCCGGTCGCATCTGTGATAAACGAAGAACCATAGAATGTCAGTGCAGAGCTCTGGTTGCCGTTTTCTGCACACGGTACAACCTCCTCTGTGCCTATCCTGTTTGCCGCCACTACCGGCATCAGATTACAGGCTGCATGTCCGGTCATGCACCGTCTCCAGTGCGGCATACTGTCACATTCCAGTATCGGCTCGCTGCCTATGGCTGTAGGGTAAAAAAGTATCTCCGCGCCCTTTAAAGCCATGCCTCTTGCCGTTTCCGGGAACCACTGATCCCAGCAGATTCCAACTCCAATGGTTCCAAATCTGGTATCAAAAACCTTAAAGCCGGTATCTCCCGGTGTGAAATAGAATTTTTCCTGATAATAATGGTCATCCGGAATATGTGTTTTCCGGTAAACGCCGAGATTCTTCCCATCTGCATCCAGAACCGCAACGCTGTTATAGGTATTATTGACCTCTTTTTCATAAAAGCTGACCGGGATCACAATCCCCAGCTCTGCCGCTACCCTGCTGAAATGACGCACTGCAGGGTTTTCCTCTGCAGTCCGCGCATATTCATAATACTCATATCTGCGCTCCTGGCAGAAATACTGACGTTCAAACAGCTCTGGAAGAAGGATCACCTGAGCTCCTTCCGCTGCTGCCTGACGTACCAGAGCCTCTGCTTTTTCTATGTTTTCTGCTACATTTCTGCTGCAGCGCATCTGGACTGCGGCACATCTTACG
>OHFL01001442.1_pt1 | contig 10794 bp, 4 predicted proteins | sample 1567491 | NCBI WGS metagenome assembly OHFL01 (sample SAMEA3879539, study PRJEB24766) | human gut metagenome | biome: human-associated habitat; feature: feces | place: USA | collected 1985/1987 | reverse complement strand
CCAATGCCGACGTGGCCGAACTGGTTGCCCGACCAGACTCTAAGATTACCAAGAAGATCGTACGCGATCTGCGCTTGCCTCGCGATATGACTTTAGGAGGACTGATCCGAAATGGTAAACCGATGATGATCGATGGTGATACACAGATCCAAGCCTACGACCATGTGGTCGTTTTCTGCCTGGATACAGCCATGCGTAAACTGGAAGATTACTTTAACTGATCGAAAAACCTTCGCTTATGCTGAATGTACGTTTCATATTCAAAATGCTCGGGCTGATGTTCATCCTTGAGACCTTATTCATGCTGATGGCATTGGCTGTTGCATTCATCCACCAAGGAAACGATGTCGAACCTTTAGCCCTTTCAAGTGGTATTCTGTTCGGATTCGGAGTCCTCTTTTATCTGATCGGGATACGAGCTAACGAACATTCTGCCGGACGGCGGGAAGGTATGCTTATCGTCACGCTGACTTGGACACTGCTTTCCCTTTTCGGAATGCTGCCGTTCTACTTAGGCGGTTATGTCAACAGTATTGCCGACGCCTACTTTGAAACCATGTCCGGCTTCACAACAACGGGTTCTACCATCCTGACGGATATTGAAGCCTTACCGAAAGGTGTACTATTCTGGCGCAGTCTGACGCAATGGCAAGGCGGTATGGGAATGATTGTCTTTACCGTAGCTCTAATGCCTATCTTCGGTGGTGGAGCCAGCCAGATGTTCGATGCAGAGACTCCGGGAATCACCCACGAGCGTTTCCGTCCACGAATCACCCAGGTTGCCAAACGGTTATGGGGTATTTACCTATTCATTACACTCTTATTAACCGGCTTACTATGGATCGGTCCGATGAACTTATACGATGCCGTAAACCATGCCATGACCTGTATGGCAACCGGAGGATATTCTACCAAGAATGCTAGTATTGCTTATTGGGATTCGGCTTACATTGAATACGTTATCTCCATCTTTATGTGCATCGGATCAACCAACATGACTTTGATTTACTTCTTCATGAACGGCAGATTCGGAAAATTACTGAAAGATGAAGAAACCCGCTGGTTCTATTCCATTGTAGCAATCTCGACCATGATTGTTATGGCCTGGGTTTATTTCAAAGGTATTATTACGGATCCGGAAGAGGCATTTCGGGAATCACTCTTCCAAGTGACAACCTTGATTTCAACCTGCGGATATGCTACCGTCGATTTCATACCTTGGGGACCGTTCTTCTGGATGATTGCCTTGATGTTAATGGTAGTCTGCGGTTGTGCCGGTTCTACTTGTGGTGGATTCAAGACAGGACGAGTGGTTATTCTGGCCAAAAATGTGGTGAATGCCTTTAAGAAACAAACTCACCCGCATGCGGTTCTTCCGGTTCGTGTAAATGGACATGTGGTCTCGACCGATATTGTCAATCGGGTACTTGCATTTGCTTTCATTTACATCACTTTGATTTTCGCTACGGCTTTCTTCCTGATGCTGGACGGAACAGGTTTCGAAGAAGCTGTGGGTACGGCAACTTCGGCAGTCAGCAATACCGGACCAGGTCTCGGTATTTACGGACCTATCGGAAACTTCTCCAGTTACTCTGATTTAAGTAAATGGGTCTTGTCATTTGTTATGATGACCGGACGTCTGGAAATATTCACCGTACTGACTATTCTGTTACCTGGATTCTGGAAACAATAAGAGATCTGGAATCCGGAAAGAGGATGAGATCAGCTACAAAATAAACGAGAATCGACCATGAAATTCGAGGGTTTCGAAATCGATTCTCGTTTATTTTGGAACAGACATGAAAACAACTGATTTTTTTTGACATAAGATATACGTTTTGAACAATTCTTCCGTTATACAATATACGATAGAATCAGAAACATAACCGTTGCTCGTCCTTATCTTTGCAAATATGATCAGCAAAACGGATCAACCGGATCAAGGGAATACGAGCGAAAGAATAAACAGGAAAATAAAGAATGATTGACTATATAAAAGGCGAAATCGCCGATCTGGCTCCAGCCCGCATGTTGATGGAATGTTATGGTATTGGTTACGAGATAAATATATCATTAACCACCTTTACGGCCTATCAAGGGAAAAAGGAAGGAAAAATCTATGTATATGAAGTAATCCGTGAAGATGCCCATCTACTGTATGGCTTTGCTACGGTTCTTGAACGGGAATTATTCCTGTTACTTACGTCTGTTTCGGGTGTAGGTCCGAATACTGCACGTATGATCTTATCTTCCTTCCAGCCTACCGAACTGGTTCAAGTCATTGCATCAAAAGATGAAACAGCCCTTACTTCTGTCAAAGGAATCGGGCTAAAAACCGCCCAACGCATTCTGGTAGATCTGAAGAACAAAGTAAAATCAATGGAGGCTTTGGTTCCGGCTCCTTCGCAAAATACAAAGATCATGGCTCACACCGAAGTTGCCGAGGAAGCCGTTGCTGCCCTAGTTATGTTAGGATTCCAGAAAGCAGCATCTCAGAAAGTGGTTACGTCAATTCTAAAAAATGAGCCGGCCTCGCCTGTTGAACAGGTTATCAAACTGGCACTTAAAATGCTTTAATGAAACGGAATAGCAAATATATTATATTGATTTGTTCGTTCATCCTGATAAGTAGCTTATGGGCATTGAACGCAGATTTCCTGGAATCGTCCCGATTCTTGCCGGAGTTTGAGCTGGAAGCTCCTGCCCCACAAGAACCGGATACGATACCTCCACGGTTTCCTGTTTCCAAAACAACAACAGAAGAATACGAAGATTTGCTGAAAAAGTCGCCTGCCGACCTAAAAGATCCGGAAAATATCAAGACGACCATCGAGTATGATATCAAAACGGGTGCTTATATTGTCCGAACCAAACTGGGCGATATGGAACTGGGTACTCCCATGACGTTAACACCCGAAGAGTATCAAGACTATAGCATGCAGCAATCTTTGCAATCATACTTCCGTGAGAAAAATGCTGAAGAGTTCGAGAAGGAAGTCAACAAGAAGTTTAATATCACCGACATGCAGTTCGATTTGGGACCAGCCGAACGCATCTTCGGTAAAGGAGGTGTACGGGTAAAGACGCAAGGTTCCGCCCAATTATCGATTGGATTGAAAACCAACAAAACGGACAACCCTTCACTCCCGATCCGTTCACGAAAGCAAACATCATTCAATTTCGACGAAGATGTACAGCTGAATGTTCAGGCATCCGTCGGTAGCAAGGTAAATTTCGGTATGAACTACAATACTGAAACCTCTTTCGACTTTGACTCTAAGCAGTTAAAACTGGCTTATACGGGAGAAGAAGACGAGATCATCAAGTCGATCGAAGCCGGGAACGTCAGTATGACCACCAGTAATTCGCTGATCAATGGTGGAGCAGCGTTGTTCGGTATGAAAGCAGATCTGCAATTCGGTAAGTTGCGTGTCAACGCTTTACTCGCCCAACAGGAATCTGAATCCAAGACAGTCAATTCCAAAGGTGGCGTACAAACCAAACCGTTTGAAATCACAATCGATAGCTATGATGAGAATCGTCACTTCTTCATTGCCCAATATTTCCGTGATCGGTATGATCAGGCATTGGAGAAATTACCCCGTGTCAATTCTGCCGTTACCATCAATCGTGTGGAAGTCTGGATTACCAATAAGCAAGGGAATTACGACCAGGCCCGTAATATCGTAGCCTTCTCAGACTTGGGTGAGAATAAACACATCAGCAATCCTCAATTTTCTCCACAAGGAAGTTCCGAATTGCCTAACAACGAATCCAATAATTTATACCAGACTATCGTAAACAATTATCCGGATGCCCGCGAGATCAGTAAAGTAACCCAAACATTAAACGGAGTATTGGAAAGCGGACGGGATTACGAAAAGATAGAAAGTGCCCGGTTATTGAATGAGTCTGAATATACCATCAATAAACAACTTGGATACATTTCATTGAATACCCAATTGCAGCCGGATGATGTTTTGGCAATCGCCTACGAATATACCAGCGGCGGAAAAGTATATCAGGTGGGTGAATTTTCGAGTGACAATACGAACAATACAACCACCTGTCTGTATCTGAAACTGTTGAAAGGTTCCAATATGTCACCTAAAATGCCTTTTTGGGACTTGATGATGAAAAACGTTTATTCGCTGAATGCTTATTCCGTACAGAAAGAGAAGTTCCAGTTAAACATCTTATATCAGAACGATACCGTAGGTACTGCCGTCAATTATATATCAGAAGGAGCTATCAAAGATCAGATCTTGCTGAAAGTAATGAATCTGGACCGCTTGAACTCTCAGGAAGAAGCCTATTCGGATGGTTTCTTCGACTTTGTAGACGGTTATACCATCATGGCTGATAAAGGTAAGGTTATTTTCCCGGTAGTAGAACCTTTCGGTTCACATCTCCGCAAGAAAATAGGGAATGATGCTATTGCTGATAAATATGTCTTCCAGGAATTGTACGATTCTACGCTGACTTATGCCCGACAGATAGCTGAAAAGAATAAGTTTATCCTGCAGGGTGAATACAAAGCCTCATCAGGAGCAGAAATACAACTCGAAGCAACCAATGTGGCAAGAGGTTCGGTTAAAGTTACTGCCGGAGGAGCTGTGCTGACGGAAAATGTAGATTATACGGTCGATTATGCTTCAGGTATCGTCACTATCTTGAATGAGAATATTATATCTAGTGGAACTCCTGTCAGTGTAAGTCTCGAAAACCAATCCACTTACAACATGCAACGTAAGACGATGATGGGTGTTGACCTGAATTATCAGTTTACTCCTGATTTCAGTCTGGGAGCCACCTTGATGCATATGTCCGAAATGCCGTTGACAACCAAAACGGTGATGGGTGATGAATCCGTGAAGAATACATTATGGGGATTAAATGCCTCGTACAAAGGAGAAAGTCAATGGCTGACAAATATGCTGGACAAGCTGCCGTTGCTCACCTTAACGAAACCCAGTCAGATTGCTTTGAATGCCGAATTTGCCCAGTTGATTGCCGGACATTACGAGAACGATTATACAGGCCAGTACTCTTATCTGGACGACTTCGAATCCACTCAAAGTACAATTGATTTGCTGAATCCTTATCCCTGGAACCTGGCAAGTACACCGTATGATGATGCGGCGACAGCTCTCTTCCCCGAAGCCAGCAGGATCAACGATGTGGAATACGGAAAGAACCGTGCTTTGATGGCCTGGTATTATGTAGATGGTATCTTTACCCGTAAGAATTCCCGTTCATTGCCGAGTCATATTACGAAAGATGACTTGTCCAATCACTATGTTCGTGCCGTCCAGACAACCGAATTGTTCCCTAACCGGGATGTCAGCATTAATGAAGACAATCAGTTGTCCGTATTGAACGTCGCTTATTACCCCAACGAACGTGGTCCGTATAACTTGGATGCACAAGGAGTCAATTCGGATGGAACCTTGACAAATCCCGAGAAACGCTGGGGTGGTATTATGAGAAAGATTGATCAGGTTGATTTCGAGACCGCGAATATCGAATATATCGAATTCTGGTTAATGGATCCTTTCATCTATAATGCCAATACAGCACAAGGAGGTGATTTGTATTTCAACTTAGGAGATATTTCCGAAGATATTCTGAAAGACGAAAAGAAATTCTTCGAGAACGGTCTTCCGGTTGATGGAGATATGAGCCAGGTAGATACAACCGTATGGGGTAAAGTTCCCAAGCAACAAAGTACAGTGTATGCTTTCGATAATTCAGCCGGAGCCAGAAGCTTGCAGGACGTCGGATTAAACGGTCTGTCGTCTGAAGAAGAATTAAATTTCCCGACGTATCAGCAATTCTTATCCGAACTGACACCTCGGCTTTCTGCAGAGACATTGGAAAAGATGACAAGCGATCCGCTGTCTGTCTTGAACAACCCTTCTGGAGATAAATTCCATTATTTCCGTGGTTCAGACTATGATGCTCAACAATTGGATATCTTGAGCCGATACAAACGATATAACGGTACGGAAGGAAACTCGGAAGAATCAACGGAAGCATACAACACAGCTTCTAGAACTACTCCTGATGTTGAAGACTTGAACCAAGACAATACGTTAAATACAAATGAGAAGTATTTCGAGTACAAGATCTCGCTCCGTCCGAAAGACATGCAGGTCGGCTCAAACTATATTGTCAATATCCAATCTGTTACGGTACCTTTAGCGAATGGAACTTCCGAAAGTATCAACTGGTATCAGTTTAAGATTCCGGTTAAAAAGTATCAGCGTAAGGTTGGTTCGATCGAAGACTTTAAGACCATTCGCTTTATGCGTATGTATATGACCAACTTCAAGGAATCAACCATTCTCCGTTTCGGAGCTTTCGATCTGGTTCGAGGTGAATGGCGTACCTACGAAGGTGATCTTTCTAATTCAGATGTTCCTGTAGCCGATGGTACGTTAGAAGTATCTACGGTTAATATCGAAGAGAACAGTAAAAAGACTCCGGTCAATTATGTATTGCCGCCGGGCGTATCCCGTATGCGCGACCCAAGTCAACCGCAGATCAGACAAGAGAATGAACAGTCTTTGTCATTAAAAGTTACCAACCTGGCTTCGCAGGATGCTTTGGCTGTTTATAAGAGTACCAGTTACGATTTGCGTCAATACAAACGGATGCAGTTGTTCAGTCATGCCGAAGCATTCATCAACGATGCAACAGCATTAGCCGACGGTGAATTATCCGTCTTCTTGCGTTTGGGTTCAGACTATAAGAACAATTACTACGAATATGAAGTTCCGCTGAAACTGACTCCTGCAGGTACGTACAGCGATGGTTCGGAAACCGTATGGCCGTCTCAGAACTTATTGGATATTCAATTAGAGACACTGACGAACTTAAAACTGAACCGTAACCGGGCCAAACGACAAGGACAAACAGGAGTAACTTATCAGACGGTTTATTCGGAATATGATCCGAACAATACCCGTAATAAAATCAGTATTGTGGGTAATCCTAGTCTGGCCGAAGTTAAAGTCATCATGATTGGTGTCCGTAATAATTCGCGCGAGACCAAGAGTGCTGAAATTTGGGTAAATGAATTACGTCTGACCGACTTCAACGAAGAAGGCGGCTGGGCAGCTAATGCTTCCTTGAACGTTGGCTTATCAGATCTGGGTACAGTCAACTTTGCCGGTCGCATCGAGACGGCAGGTTTCGGTGCATTGGATCAGTCTGTCAACGAAAGAAGACTGGATGACTACTCTCAATATAGTGTTTCAACATCGCTTGAACTGGGTAAGTTCTTCCCTGAAAAAGCCAAGGTAAGCATTCCGTTCTATTATGCTTATTCGAAAGAAACGACGACTCCGAAGTATGATCCGTTAAATCAGGATATCAAAATGTCTGATGCTTTGGATAATGTAGAAACTCAGGCCGAGAAAGATTCTATCAAGAATTATTCTATTGACCGGACTACAATCAAGAGCGTATCATTGAATAATGTCAAAGTAGATATCCAAAGCAAGAATCCGATGCCATATGATCCGGCCAACTTCTCGTTAAGCTATTCTTATAGCGAGAACAGTAAACAGAATCCGGAAACGGAATATGAACGGACCAAAGATTGGAACGGTAGCTTTGCTTACAACTATACCCCATATGCGAAACCATTCCGTCCTTTCCAGAAAATGAAACAGAACAACGGATATACCAAATATCTCAAACAGTTCTCGTTGAATTATCTGCCGTCGAACATCAGTTTCCAGACAACATTGATGCGTAATTATTATGAATTGCAGCTGCGTGATTTGACCAGTCAGCAATATACCGGAGGGAAGAATAATATTCCGGTTTCATTCAGTCAGGAGTTTTATTGGGACCGGGCTTTCAGCTTGCGCTGGGACTTTACCAACAACCTGTCGGTTAATTTCACATCGGGAACAAACGCCCGTATCGAGGAACCGTATGTACAAGTCAATAAGCAATTAAATCCGGACGGATATAAAGTGTGGAAAGACTCGGTGATGCAAAGCATCAAAGATTTGGGTACGCCGCTGAAATACGACCAGCAGTTTACAGTAACCTGGAATCTTCCGTTGCAATATATTCCGGTTCTCGACTGGGTAAACAGTTCGGTTTCTTATGATGCTACCTATAACTGGGAACGAAGCGCGGAAATTGAAGGAGATGATCCGATTGGTAACGTTGTCAAAAACCAGCGTCAGATCAACGGACAAATGAACCTGAATTTGCAGAGTCTGTATAACAAGAACAAGTATCTGAAGAAGATCAACCAGAAGTTCAATACGTCTTCACGCAACAACAACCAGAAGAAGAAAGTGAAGAAAGAGGTGAAACTGGAGAAAGACATCGTCTTGAACCCGGATAGTGGAACCATCGTGCAGCACGGTATGTTTACCAAGAAACTGCGCATTACAGCTCGTGGAGCCGATGGTAAAGTATATGCCGTTAAATTCAAGCCGATCAACTATGCGCAGGTAATGATTCTCAACAAGGATACGGCACATTTGAAGCTGACTATCAAACCGGGTCCTTCGGGAGGCGAGAAAATGTGGAATAAATCCATCGAATATGCTACTCGCTTTGCCATGATGTTGCGGCGTATCAACATCCAATATACAACGAGCGATGGTATGATGCTTCCGGGATTCTTGCCGGAAGTGGGTGATATGTTCGGACAATCGCGCTCAAGCATCGGTATGGCACCGGGACTAGGCTTTGCCTTTGGAGGTGTAAGTCGGAGTTATATCGACTATGCCAACGACCGTGGCTGGCTGATCACCAATGATTCGACCAACATCACACCGGCAATGATCAGCAACGCACGTAATTTGAATATCAATGCAACTTTGGAACCAATTCCAGGGTTGAAGATTGACTTGAATGCCAACCGGGTTGATACCCGAAATACAGAGGTTCAATTCATGTATGCCGGCATGCCTGAAACGTATAGCGGTAACTTCACGATGACAACCATTGCCATTGGCGGTTCGTTAGGCGGAGGCGGTAATGCAGATAATAATTATGCCTCCAAGAAGTTCGATAACTTCCTAGCATATCGGGGAATCATTGCATCCCGAATGGAAAGTGCTTACGCACGGACTTCTTATCCGAACTCTGGATTCATTGAAGGAACAGCCTTGGCAAACCGTCCTTATAATCCGGATAATGGAAATGTCAGTCTTAATTCGGCAGATGTTTTGATTCCGGCATTCCTAGCAGCTTATACCGGAAAAGACCCGTCGAAGGTAGAACTCTCGGCTTTCCCGTCGATCCGTAGTCTGCTTCCGAACTGGAGAATCACCTACAACGGTCTGACAAAAATACCGTTCTTACAACGGTACTTCAAAGATGTTACCCTAAGTCATCAGTATAAAGCATCGTATAGTGTAGGTTCTTTCTCATCATTCCTGAACTGGGTGGATGCCGGACAAGATGGATTGGGTTATGTCCGTAGTGTATTGACAGGAAATCCGACACCGTCTTCGCCTTATGATATCTCGGCAGTCAGCATCACCGACGGTTTCAGTCCGTTGTTAGGTGTAGATGCCACAGCCCTGAATAATATCACCGGTAAAGTTGAATATCGTACAACCCGGAACTTAAACCTGAACATCTCATCGTATCAGCTGGTAGAATCCAACTCCAACGAGTTTGTCATCGGTTTGGGATACAAGTTTGTCGAGTTCAATAAAGTCTTGAAGATGAAGAAAACACAGAACTTCAGCAATGACCTGACAGTCAATTTGGACTTCTCATACCGGAAGACGCAGTCGCTGATTCGTAAGATTGAGGAACAATTCACGCAGGCAACCAGTGGAAACATCGCCAAGACCATTCAGTTCTCTGCCGATTATGGATTGAGCCGCGCCCTGACGCTGCGAGCCTTCTACGACCTGCAAATCAACAAGCCGCTGGTATCAAGCGAATCCTATCCGACTTCCAATTCCAATTACGGAATCAGTCTCCGGTTCTCGCTGGCACAATAAGACAAAGAATCTCCTCCAAATAACAAAATGAAAAACACCGGGAATCAGATCATCAACTCCCGGTGTTTTTTGTTTTCTGTATATTGATTATTCAAAATAAGAATACAAAAACTTTGTTCATGCTTTTAATAAGAAAATGATTTCTTCTCCAAATCATCCATAGATCAATGTTTTTGTCGCATCCACATTCTTTTTCAAATATGGATTTTGAATGGTTTGTTCTTCTAGTAAATCAACTTTTCTTCCTAGCAACTCTTCCAGTGAATATTTGAAATCAAAGTAATTATCAAAGTAATCTTTCACTTCCGACTTATTGAATGTAACCAACAAGTCCACATCACTTTCTTCATTAAAACGACTGGTAAGTATAGATCCAAACACAAACAATTTGCTTACATTGTACCTTTGGCATAAAGAAGCAATCTTCTGTATGTTATTCCCTATCAAATCCATAAACGTAAGTTACTTATGGCGTAAAGATACAGAAATCTATGAGAAATTAAAGATTTTGAGAAGATATTTCATTTTTATCGCATCATGTAGGTCTCAGCGAGGTTTTTTCCGCAAGGAAAAAATACCAATGAGCCTCAGCGAAAATGTTGAAGCCCTACAAAAACGCCATGTAGCCTGCATGGAGCTGCCGTACCCCTACAAAAATGCCATGTAGCCTGCATGGAGCTTCCGTATCCCTACAAAAACGCCGTGCAGCCTGCATGGAGCTTCCGTATCCCTACAAAAACGCCGCGCAGCCTGCATGGAGCTTCCGTATCCCTACAAAAACGCCGTGCAGCCTGCATGGAGC
>OHFL01001432.1_pt1 | contig 10847 bp, 9 predicted proteins | sample 1567491 | NCBI WGS metagenome assembly OHFL01 (sample SAMEA3879539, study PRJEB24766) | human gut metagenome | biome: human-associated habitat; feature: feces | place: USA | collected 1985/1987 | reverse complement strand
CAATGGCGATGGTGCCGCCCATCAGGTCCACAATGTTCTTGGTGATGGACATGCCCAGGCCGGTGCCCTGAATGCCGCTGACGGTGGAGTTTTCCTCACGGGTGAACTCCTCAAAGATGTGCTTCTGGAATTCCTCGCTCATGCCGATGCCATTGTCCTTGATGCGGAACTCATAGCAGGCCCGGCCCTTGGGCGCACCGTTTTTCTCGGAAATGCGGATGCTGATCATGCCGCCTGTGGGAGTGAACTTGATGGCGTTGGACAAAATGTTCAGCAGGATCTGGTTCAGCCGCAGCGGGTCAGTGATGATGTCCTCGTTCTCCACATCCATGGTATCAATGAAAAGAGACAGTCGCTTTGCCGAAACATTGGGCTGGATGATGGAGCGCACATCGTGGACGAGATCCGGCAGATGCACCGCTTTTTCGTCAATTTTTACTTTTCCGCTCTCGATGCGGCTCATATCCAGCACATCATTGATGAGGGAAAGCAGGTGTTGGCTGGAGGTCGAGATCTTTTTCAGGTAGTCCAGCACCTGTTCCTTGTTATCAATATGGGTCGCAGCCAGCGAGGTGAAACCAATGATGGCATTCATGGGGGTGCGGATATCGTGGCTCATATTGAACAGGAACTCCCGTTTGGCACGGTTTGCCGCCCCCTCGTGCCGGAGTGCGATCTCCAGCTTGTGGTTCTGTTCCTCCAGCTGAGCCTGGTACTTTTTTTCCTGTTCTTTCTTTTGCTGCTCCATCTCCTGCACGGAGCGTCTGCGCAGCACCTGAAGGACCATTACAAACAGGATGTAACCGACCAGCGCCATCAGGATCAACGGAAGTGATTCACGAAAGACCGATCCTTCATCTGTATACGCATAGAGATCAAAGGATCTTCCATGACAGTACATTCCAAAATAGCAGCCGGAGCCGTCCCAATCATGGGTATGGGTCAGCGTTTCGGCGGTTCCGACTTTGCGGATCTCCTGTACCAGCGGGCTGTCCGTAACATCCTGCCCGATCAACTCCGGGCGGTTGGAGGCAATGACCTGATTGTTCTGCACGATGAACAACGTGCCGCTGGTTTCTACCGAGTAGCCGTCCAGTACGCTCTGGATGGACAAGGACGTTCCCTTGATAAATTCTGCCGGGGTATAGCGGTAGGCAAGCAGGATCACATCTTTGCCTTTTGCCCTGTGTGCCGCAACATCCACAGCAGACCCATCTTCCAGCAGGACCCACTTGAGGTAGGTTTTTTGCGGGTGAGAAGAAACGTCCAGAACGGTATCATTTTTGAGCTGCTCTCCAAACCGGGCATAGCCGATGCCGTTTGTTGTGGATTCGCACAGGAGCGTACCGTCCGGGGCCAGAACCGAGATCCCTGTGAGCCAGAGCTTCTCCGTTTGCTTTTTCAGGCACTGCGGATCGAAGAGGTCCAGCGCAGGGTCCTGCGCCAGCTGATGCACTGATACCGCCGTGCGGCGGAGCGCTTTGGCAGTAACGATATCGTTGTACTTTTCAAAGCTGGTGGACTGCGATTTGACAAAATCAAGGGTCTGGCAGAAACGTCCCTCCGCTGTGCGCAGTGCCCGCCAATCCGAGAGAAAAACGATGCCGGTCATAAAAAGCACACCGACGATCAGATAGATCCCCCATCTCCCTGCATCTGAAAGGGTTCTGTTTTTATGCGCCAATGGTGTCCACCTCCAGATACTGCGAAGCATTTTCAAGGTATCGGCCAATGATCCGCTCCAGCGTGCCGTCTGTGCGCATCTGCGCAAGAACCGCGTTCAGCTGGGCATCCAGCCCGCGGCTGTCGTTTTTGGCAAAGGCGATGCCCAGCCCGGTGACCAGCAGCGGTTCTTCAAGGATGCGGAACTCCACGGAATTGTCCTTCATGTATTGCAAAATGCCTGTCTCATGGGCAGCGATGGCATCCACATAGCCGCAGGCCATCATCGCGTACTGCACGTTGCGGTCTTCGATGCTGAACACCTCCACCGTCTGCGGGATCCGCGGGTCGGAGCCGCTGAGAAAAAGTTCCTCCAGCTTGCCGGTGCTCTGCACGGCAATGGTCTTTCCGGCAAGGTCACCGAGTGTCTGGATGCTGCTGTCGGCATCCACCGCAACCACCTGACGGCTCACCATGTAGGGGCCCGCCCAGCGGTAGATCTCCTCGCGTCCATCCATGGAAAAGCAGCCCCAGATGCAGTCGATGGCGCTGCTTTCCACCAGATTTGTTTTTTGCTCCCACTCGATCGATTCAAACCGGGCAGCATATCCCATGCGGCGGAATGCTTCGGTGGCGATCTCCACGTCGATCCCGGCGGGAACACCGTCATTGTTCAGGTAAATATAGGGCGGATAGGTATCGCTCCCTACAATGATTTGCGGAAGACCACTTTCCTTCACGTCTGTTCCGCCGCAGGAAGTCAGACTGCCAACGGCAGCCGATGCCGCCAGCAGCGTGCAGCCGTGCAGAAATGCACGGCGTGAGATTCTGTGTTTCATTCGGGCTTTTTTATTCTCCTGTTTTTATTGCATCTGCTGTTCAGTTGTGCTGCTTCAATTCTTCTTTCAGGTCGGAATGGATATTCGTCAGACATTGCAGCAGCAGCGGGTTGAACGCTCCACACTCGCCGTTCAGGATCATCTGCATAGCTTTTTCGTGGGAAAAGGCTTTTTTATAGCAGCGTTCGCTGGTCAGTGCATCGTATACGTCGGCCAGCGAGACCAGTTGTGCGCTGATGGGGATCTCGTCGCCCTTCAGTCCATCCGGGTAGCCGCGCCCATCCCAGCGTTCGTGATGCCAGCGGGCAATCTCGTAGGCCGTTTGCAGCAGCGGCTGCTCGGAAAAATTATCCAGATCGTACAGTATCTGGGCTCCCAGCATACTGTGGGTCTTGATGACCTCAAATTCCTCCGGGGTCAGTTTGCCAGGTTTGTTGAGAATTTTTTCATCAATGCCGATCTTGCCGATGTCGTGCAGGGCAGAGGCCAGCGGGATCAGATCCTGCTGTTCCGCAGTAATAGAGTATCTGCTGCTGATTTCCAGCAGACGGTGGAGCAGCATTTCTGTGATGATACGGATATGCCGCACATGAGCACCGCTTTCGCCGTTGCGGAATTCTACGATATGGCTCAGTACACCTACCAACATATCCGTATTGTTTTCACGGGCACGGATCTGGTCAGAGACCATCTGCACCAGCCGCCGCTGCTTGGCGTACAGCTTGATGGTGTTGGTCACGCGGCGGTATACGATGCGTGCATCAAAGGGACGATTGACATAATCACTCGCCCCCAGCTCATAGGAACGCCGGATCGCCGCATCAGAGTCCTCGCTGGAGATCATAATGACCGGGGTATCCTCGATGGTGTGGTTGGCATTCATGGCTTTCAGCACTTCAAAGCCGTCCATAACGGGCATGTTGATGTCCAGCAGCACCAGTGCGATGTTTCCGGTTTCTGCCCGCAATTTTTCCAGGCATTCCTGTCCATTTTCTGCCTCCAGAATATGGTAGCCGTCTCCTAAGATCTCTGCCAGGATCATGCGGTTCATTTTGGAGTCGTCCACAAGCAGGATCTGGGATTTTTCCTGCAAAAGCTTTTCCGGTGCGGCCAGGCTGCACCCCGGAACCTCCACCGTGACGGCATTCTTGCGGCACTTTGCCTGATACATCAGCCGGTCTGCCCGGCGAACCGCATTCTCCATCGGGTCGGTGATGGCCTGCATCGTTCCGCCGATGCTCAGTGAGAGGCGGAAATGCGAATAGCCGGGTACGGATGCCATCTGTGCAGCCGTGCGGATCTGTTCCAGTTTGGTCTGCAAAATATCTCCCGGAATGCCGGGTAAGACCAGCAGAAATTCGTCTCCGCCATAGCGGATGAGCAGGTCCGACTCCCGGATGCAGGAGCGGATGGCATTTGCCGCTGTTTCCAGTGCCATATCTCCGGCGTAATGTCCATAGGTGTCGTTGCAGATTTTGAAATCGTCCACATCTATCAGCGCGATGCCTGCGGGGCCGACGATACGGGATGCGATATCCTCATAGTAGCGGCGGTTGTATGCGCCAGTCAAGACATCGTGGTAAAGTTTTGCACGGTAGCTCTCTGTTGTTTCTTGAAGCTTTTCCTCGGCTTCGGCCTGCATCTTTTCCATGTTGGAACGCTCGAACTGCCATTGCAGGCGACCGATCAGCAGAATGTTCGCAGCGATACCAACGCCGATCACGATGAGCTTTTGAAGGTTCAAAGAGGTGTAAAGAAAAAAGCTGTGGTCGGTAGAAAAGAAAAACGCCGAGTATAGGAATGCAATGAGGCCGCTTACGATTCCTGCTGCATAGCCGCATTTCACGAGCACAGCAGAAAGAACAACAAACAGCACGATATTGGGATTTGGAATATGAAAATTCCAGACGATCAGGCAGGCGCTCAATTGGGCAAGTGCCGATAGCAACATAGGCTGGATTTTATTTGGCTGTTGTTCCATACGCAATACCATCCAATCCTTTGATTCATCATGATTGCTCTCTCACAAAAAAAGAGCTGGGCCGCAAATGGGCGGCCCTGCTAGGTCGTGGGTGTCGGTCATCTGCGAAACCGTGCGATTCCACTATTTATTTTCGGGGGAGGGGGGGTAACGCGGAAGCGCTTCACCGTCTGTTCCAGCGCAGCGATGTCCACAGGCTTGGACAGATGCTCGTCCATGCCGGCCTCCTTGCTCTTTTTCACATCCTCAGGGAAGGCGTTTGCGGTCAACGCTTGCGGCCTGTCCGCACTGGATCTTGTGTGGATTCTCTTATAAAAGCAGTGACATTATATTCTAGCATTCTGTTAAAACCGTTTCAAGCTTATTTTGAATTTCTTGCAATAATTTGCATAAAAAATAGGGAGGAAATTTGAGCTGTTTGGAGGAGTGTCGGTTCTGGTGCAGCACGGGAAATGAACCTTGTGCGATAATTCAGATGCGTTTAAACCTCTAAAAAATGCGATTTGAGCAAAAAAAAAAACGGATGGCTCCGCAGAACCATCCGATAAAACTGGTATCATCAGTCTTTCCGATACTTATATGCACCCTCAATGGCGTGGATCAGATGATAACGGAACCGAGCGTGTCAGGGTAAATCCCTTTCTGCTCGTCCGGTTGCCCAAAAGCCCACGGGGGCTTTTCGGCTTAAGCAAGGATCCCGGTGGACTGCAAAAACAGCACCAGCATCATCACCGGGGCAACGTAGCGGATCATCACCCGGTAGAGTTTCTTGCGGCGGAAGGTCTCGCCGTTGCGCTGCATCTCGTCAATGACATAATCCGGTGTCATGACCCAGCCAATCAGGATGGTGGACAGCAGGGCAATGAAAGGCATCATAACACTGTTGCTGACATAGTCCATGATATCCAACAGCTGACCCACCGATCCGTTGGGGAGCTGTACTTCAAAATAGAAGATGCTGTAACCCAGCGCAATGATGGCGGAAGCAGCCAGATAGATGACCGCCAGCACAAGCACCGTCTTTTTGCGGCCCGAGTGGAAGATCTCCATGCAGTTGGCGGTGATGGATTCCAGCACCGAGATGCAGGAAGTCAGGGTGGCAAAAATGGCAGTGACAAAGAACAGGATGCCAACGAACACGCCCGCCTTGCCCATGGCGTTGAACACCTTGGGCAGCGAGACGAACATCAGGCTGGGGCCTGCGCTCATGCCCTCGGTGCCAGAGAAAACATACACGGCGGGGATGATCATGGCACCGGCCAGCAGGGCTACGCCGGTATCGAAGATCTCGATCTGATTCACCGCTTTGTTCAGGTCTACTTCCGGTTTGACGTAGGAACCGTAGGTGATCATAATGCCCATGGACACGCTGAGGGAGAAGAACAGCTGGCTCATGGCATCCAGCAAAATCTGCAAAAAGCGGCTGACAGTCAGCCCTTCCATGTGCGGGGTCAGGTAGTAGCGCAGACCCTCCAGACCGGTGCGCATCTGGCCGGAAGCATCCTCGTGGCGCAGGGTGAGGGCGTAGCCCGCAATCACCACCACCAGAACCAGCAGAATGGGCATCATGTAGCGGGACACCCGCTCAATGCCTCCCTCCACGCCGTTGTACACGATGAAAGCAGTCACGCCCATGAACAGCAGAGCGAACACCACAGGGGAGACCGGCGAGGTGATGAAGCTGGTAAAATAACCGTCCTCAGCAGCGGCAGCAGACTGTCCGGTCAGGTAGACTGCCGCATATTTCGTGATCCACCCGCCGATGACGGCATAGTAGGTCATAATCAGAACTGGCACCAGAAAGGTCAGGATGCCGAGGAATTTCCACTTGGGGCGCATCGTCTCGTAGGCGCGGATGGCACTCTGCTTGGTGCGGCGGCCAATGGCGATATCCGAGGTGAGCAGCGTGAAACCGAAGGTCAGCACCAGCACCAGATACACCAGCAAAAACAAACCGCCGCCATCTTTTGCGGCAAGGTACGGGAACCGCCACAGGTTGCCGACACCCACCGCACTTCCGGCGGCAGCAAGGACAAATCCGATTTGTCCGGAGAAACTGCTTGCTTTCTTTTCCATGGTTCTGAAACTCCTATCCGTATTTCCTATTGTAATATAGGATAACATGGAGTATCATATCAGTAAACCGAATGAATTTACTACGACCTATAAATTTTACTTATGGAGTATTTGAGATGCGGGAACAGAAAGACCGATACGAGATATTCTTGAAAGTGTGCGAAACGGGCAGCTTTTCCAAAGCAGCGGAGGCACTGAACTATACCCAATCCGGCATCAGCCAGATGATGGCGGGGTTGGAAGAAGAACTGGGTGTGAAGCTGTTCGCCCGCATCAACCGGGGCGTGACCCTGACCGACAACGGGACACGTCTTTTGCCCTACGTCCGGGAACTGGCCAACCAGAAGAACCGGCTGCGGCAGGCTGCGTTCAATATCAACCACAAGGTGGAGGGCAAGCTGCGGGTGGGCAGCTTTTCCAGCATCACAACGCTCTGGATGCCGGAAGTGGTGTACTATTTCAAGGAGAACTACCCGAAGGTGAGTATAGAGATCCTGGACGGCAACTATGATGAGATCCGGGAATGGATCATCCATGGGCAGGTGGATTGCGGTTTCCTCTCATCCATTGTGGCAGACGACCTGAAATTCTACCCGCTCTGGGACGACCCGTTGTGTGCCGTGTTCCCGGAGGGGCATCCACTGGCTGCACGACCCAGCGTAACGCTGTCGCAGCTGTTTCAGTATCCGCTCATCATTGAAACGCCCGGCTGTGATAATGACATCCAGCACCTGATGCTCAAATGCCCGGTGAAGCCGAATATTTCTTACAGCTTCCGGGACGATACCCTCATCATGGCGTTCGTGCGCAGCGGGCTGGGCGTGACCATCTCACAGGAGCTGGTGATGCAGGCATTTGGCTGCCCCGGTGTGGTGTCCCGTCCGCTGGAGCCTGCCTGCTGCCGGACGCTGGGGCTGGCGTTTTCCAAAACTGCCAGCTCGGTGGTGAGCCGGACGCTGCTGGAATATCTGAAATCCACACGGCAGCAAAAGGATACACCGCAGATAAAATAAGAACAAATAGAGGAGAATGGTATAAGATAGAGTGAATATCAGGATGACTCCATAACGAAAGCCCGTCTGCGCTGCCACATATCGTGGCTTGCAGACGAGCTTTTTTGTTTGACCGGAGAAAAATTACCATAGCTCTTTTACAATGCGGTTTGGTGTGGTATACTGAACTTGACAACTTGGAAGTTACGGGAGGAAAGCTCAATGGAGGAACGGACATATCAGACCCGTTGCGGAACGATTCACTATTGGGTGAGTGTGTCAAACCCGGATACAATTACTCTTGTTTTTCTGCCGGGATTGACTGCGGATCATCGACTGTTTGATAAGCAGATTCAGTATTTCGAGAGCAGGTATAATGTTATCGTCTGGGATGCGCCGGCACAAGGTTCCTCATGGCCGTTTCGATTTGATTTTGATCTGTTCGATAAGGCAAAATGGCTGAACGATATCTTAAACCAAGAAGGAATCACAAAGCCTGTCATTGTTGGGCAGTCTATGGGTGGATATGTGGGACAGGCTTATGCGCAGCTTTACCCAGACAAAATGACGGGTTTTGTCTCCATTGACTCTGCACCGCTGCAACGAAGCTATGTGACGGCAGTTGAAATTTGGCTCTTGAAACGGATGGAACCGGTATATGCTCACTATCCGTGGAAATGGCTCCTGAAATCGGGGTCGGAAGGTGTTGCCACGTCTGATTACGGTAGAAACCTCATGCGTGAAATGATGCTAACCTATGACGGAAATCAGAAACGCTATGCACAAATTGCCGGACAAGGTTATCGCATTTTGGCAGCGGCCATGGAAAAGAATCTGCCGTATGAGATCAAGTGCCCGGCTTTATTGATATGCGGCACACAAGATCACGCAGGTTCGTGTATACGGTACAACAAAGCATGGCATCGCAATACGAAAATTCCTTTGACGTGGATAGAAGGAGCAGGACACAATTCCAATACAGACAAACCCGAACAGGTGAATCGTTTGATAGAGGGATTTATTGCTGATATTTTATAACAGATAATTTCCATTAGTCGACCAACAAAATCAAACCATCCCTTCAGCGGACAGCCTCAAAATGGTTGTCCGCTGTTTTTTCGCACCTCCCGGCAAGGGAAATCTGCCCGATAAAACCGCCTGCGGGCGGCGCATGGAGCGGTCAACGGGTCAACAGCTCAAAATGGTTCCGTTTGGTGACCAGCAGCCCTTCCCTTTGCAGCTTGGAAAGCTCCACCGACATGGCGGCACGCTCCACGCAGAGAAAATCCGCCAGCTGCTGACGGTCAAAGGGAATGTCAAAGGAAAGGGAGGACTGCCGGATGGATTCGGCAGACAGGTAGGACAGCAGCTTTTCCCGGGTGGTGCGCTTGCTGACATGGGTGATCTTATCGTTAAAAAGCAGTATTTTGTTTGCCAGAACGCTGACCAGATTGCGGATGAGTTTCTGGTGATGGTCGCAGGCGGTGGGGCAGGAGGTGAGCAGCCGCTTGACGTTCAGCAGCAGAATTTCGCAATCCTCCTCTGCCACCACGCTGATGTTCAGGATGGCACCGGGGGTGGCGGCGTAAGGCTCCCCGAAAAAATCTCCGGTATTGCACTTGGACAGGATATTGCGGTGTCCCCAAAGATCCTCCTGGATCACAAGGGTGGAGCCGGACAGCACAAGCCCCATGACCTCCGTGGAATCTCCGGCACGGAAAATGTAGGAGCCCCGGGGCCGGGTGATCTTCGACGCACTGACGCAGTGCAGGATGGACATAATCTCATCGTCGGTAAGCCCGGTAAAAAAGGGGCAGTTCCGCAGAACAGGCAGATATTTTTGCATAAAAGCCCTCCTTGTTGGAATTCAAACATACAAGTTGCCTTTAGTATACTATAATAAGGATGCAAATGCAAAAAACACCCACAACAGGAGAGTATAGATATGATTCGGAAAATCATCCATATTGATGAAGAAAAATGCAACGGCTGCGGCTTGTGCGCAACCGCCTGCCACGAAGGAGCCATTGATATTATCAACGGCAAGGCAAAGCTGGTGCGGGAGAATTTCTGCGATGGCTTTGGTGACTGCCTGCCGGGCTGCCCTACCGGTGCTATCACCTTTGAGGAGCGGGAAGCTCCCGCTTACGACGAGGCGGCGGTGCAGGAGAACAAGAAGAAAAAGGAGCTGCAGGAGAAGATGAAGCATCTCCACGAGGGCGGCTGCCCCGGCTCCCGGATGCGGATGCTGGAACAGCCGGAGGCTGCCGAAAGCGCAGCTTCCGCCCCCGTGCAGCCGGTCTCCCGGCTCCGTAACTGGCCGGTGCAGATCAAGCTGGCACCCATCCATGCGCCCTACTTTGAGGGCGCAAAGCTGCTGATTGCAGCGGATTGTACAGCCTATGCCTACGCTAACTTTCATCACGAATTTATTCGGGGAAAAGTGACGCTGATTGGATGTCCGAAACTAGATGCTGTGGATTACAGTGAAAAACTGAAACAGATCATTGCAAATAATGACATCCGGTCTGTGACAATCGTGAGAATGGAAGTGCCTTGCTGCGGAGGTCTTGAGATGGCGGCAAAGAAAGCACTCCAGGAAAGTGGTAAATTTATTCAGTGGCAGGTAGTGACCATTGGAATTGACGGTACGATCAAAGAATAATAGAAAAGGAGCCCTAAAAATAGTAAGTAGGTGGAGTAAATTGATTGGAAATTACGTATAAAAGGATACAAAGAACGATAATGACTAAAGTGATTCCAATCAATATACCGATGCGTTTTGGAAGGTGCGGCTGTTCATTGACCGATGCTAATTCAGCAGTGTCTATGTAATGTGCCGCAGCTTCTTGATACGTTATATCCGGGTTTTGCTCCAGATCGCTCATAATATCCTGCATTAGTATTTTGCGAAGTTGTTTTTGTTCGCCAGATATAAACATACCTGATGGGTATGCCTGCTTTACAATTTTTTGAATTTGACGTCTGTTTAGCATAATTACCTCCTCTAAGGTCAAGTGTTTTTGTAATCGCATTTATGTCCATATATTAATTACTCAAACTTCCCATATCTCAAATTTCCAACGACCACATATTGCTTATTATGTCAATGACTATATTGCATTTTGCAGCCACCAAAGAGTGGTTTCTGCCATCCGAGAACTATAGTAATTGCCTTTCCGCATTTTGTTTTTACAGTGATTTCTAAATTTTGTTGTCTCTGATGTATGATTTACATGCCTTTCGGAAACTCGAAGTCCCGGAAGCAAGGTATTCATCATTTTTGAAAGGGACTTT
>OHFL01001431.1_pt1 | contig 10857 bp, 6 predicted proteins | sample 1567491 | NCBI WGS metagenome assembly OHFL01 (sample SAMEA3879539, study PRJEB24766) | human gut metagenome | biome: human-associated habitat; feature: feces | place: USA | collected 1985/1987 | reverse complement strand
CGGCACGCCCGACAACCGCAACGCCCGCCTGGAACGTCAGCGCACGATGGACTTCACCCTCGGCGGTGAGCACCTCTTTGGCAAACTGGACACGAAGTGGAGTGTCAACTATGCCAAAGCCAGTGAAGAACGTCCCAATGAACGCTACATCGACTATCAACTGAAGAAACAGAAGTTCACTATGGACCTGAGCGATGAGCGCAAGCCTTTGCTTACCCCGCAGGAAGGTTCGGCTATGTATCTGAACGACGATTTCAGCCTGAAAGAAGTGACGGAGCAACAGGAAGATATTCAAGAGAAGGATTTCAAGTTCAGACTCGATTTCAGCTTGCCGCTCACAAAAGGAAAGTTCGGCAATCATCTGCGCTTCGGAACTAAGGTGGTGCACAAGACTAAAGATAAAGAGATTGACTTCTACGAATACACCCCGCTGGATGAAGACGGTTTTGACAAAGCCAGCCTGGCTGCTGCCGCAGACCAGAACCGGGACGGATACATGCCGGGCAAACAATATAAAGCCGGTAGCTTCATAAGCAAGGAATATCTGGGCGAGCTTGACTTGAACAATGCGAGTCTGTTTGAAAAGAAGCAGGTGCAGGAAGAGCTTGCCACCAACTTCAACGCCAAAGAAACCGTTGCGGCAGGTTATCTGCGTTTCGACCAGAAGCTGGGTGAGAAGTGGGACTTGATGCTGGGCCTGCGTCTGGAGAATACACATGTGAAATATTCGGGCAGCCAGTATGATGCGGACGAAGACAAGACCACCCGCACAACCTACGAGTCGGACAGTTACCTGAATGTGCTTCCTTCCGTTCTTGTGAAGTATGATGTAAACGATGACTTCAAGCTGCGTGCCTCGTTCACCAATACAATTGCCCGCCCCAAGTACTCCGCCCTGGCACCGAACATTACGATTAAGCGCAGCGACAACTCCATCTCTTTGGGTAATCCGGGCCTGAAACCTACCATTTCTTATAACTTCGACCTGAGCGGTGAGTATTACTTCAAGAGCATCGGTCTTGTCAGTGCCGGCGTCTTCTACAAGAAAATCAATGATTTCATCGTAGACCAGACTATGCGTAACTACAATTATAACGGAACCACGTATACCAAGTTCAGCCAGCCGCGCAACTCGGGCAACGCCGACCTACTGGGGGTGGAGGTAGCCTATCAGCGCGACTTCAGTTTCATAGCCCCGGCCTTGAAGTGCATCGGCTTCTACGGAACATACACTTACTCTTACTCCCGCGTGGATAACTTCAACTTCGAGGGACGCGAGAATGAAAGCGGTCTGCGCCTGCCAGGTTCTCCGGAGCACACGGCCAATGCTTCGCTCTTCTTTGAGAAATCCGGCGTGAGCCTCCGCCTTTCTTACAACTATGCATCGGCATTTATCGACGAAATGGGAGCGGAGAAGTTCTACGACCGCTATTACGACGCAGTGAATTATATGGATGCCAACGCCAGCTATACTTTCGGAAAGAAACTGAAAACAACGTTCTATGCCGAAGCCACCAATTTGCTGAACCAGCCCTTGCGCTACTATCAAGGAACGAAGGAGCGGACGATGCAGAGCGAACACTACGGCATAAAGGTAAATGCAGGCGTAAAAATCAACTTTTGAATTACTATTCAATAACAACTTGTTGACGAAATGAATTCAAAACGGAATGGAAATGAGTTTTCACCACAGAGTAACACAGAGTCTCACGGGTTTCTATTCTTTTGATTTCAAATTGATTAAACTCTGTGATACCCTGTGTTACTCTGTGGTGAATTAATTCATAACTGTGTAGCAAGGAAGCAAATTAATTCCGCCAACAAATAATAAACAATCAAATCAATATAATAATGAAAAAAGTATTCTTTCTCCTTTTAGTTGTCCTCCTCAGCAACTGGGCAACCGCACAGATAACGGATTATTCCATCTTCGACAAGAAATTCAACTTCTACGTCGCCAACGACCTGGGTCGTAACGGTTATTACGACCAAAAGCCCATAGCCGAACTGATGGGCACCATGGCCGAAGAAGTAGGTCCCGAATTCGTAGTCGCCACCGGAGACATCCACCATTTTGAAGGCGTGCGCAGCGTGAACGACCCTCTGTGGATGACTAACTACGAACTCATCTACTCCCACCCGGAACTAATGATAGACTGGTTTCCCGTACTTGGCAACCACGAATACCGCGGCAATACGCAGGCTGTGCTCGACTACAGTAATATCAGCCGCCGCTGGACCATGCCCGCCCGTTATTATACCAAGACGTTCGAGGACAACGGCGCTACCATCCGCATCCTTTGGGTAGACACCGCCCCGATGATTGACAAATACCGCAACGAAAGCGAGACCTATCCCGATGCCTGCAAGCAGGATTACCAGCAACAACTTTCCTGGATAGATTCCGTACTGACTACCGCCAAAGAGGACTGGGTTATCGTTGCCGGACACCATCCCATCTATGCCGAAACCCCGAAGGACGAGAGCGAACGCGCGGATATGCAGGCACGTCTCGATCCCATCCTGCGCAAGCACAAGGTGGATATGTACATCTGCGGGCACATCCACAACTTCCAGCACGTACGCGTGGCAGGCAGCGACATCGACTATATCACCAATTCTGCCGGTTCGCTCGCCCGCAAGGTGAAGCCCATCGAAGGGACCGTATTCTGCAGCCCCGAACCGGGTTTCTCCATTGTATCGGCCAGCAAAAAGACACTGGAACTGCGCATGATTGACAAGAAAGGGAATGTATTGCACACGGTGACGCGCAGCAAATAATCCAAGCCGGCACGCAAGCAGGCGCATTCCCCCGAAGCCCTGCCGAACAACCACTTTCCTCCCACGAAGCAAAAGACCATGTTTCGTAGGAGGATTTTTCCATCTCATACGACAAAAACAAAGCCTATCCGCAGGAATACAAGAAAAAGCCCTATATTTGCATTTGTCAATACATAACTATGATGAAGAAGATACACTTCCTGCTACTAATCAGCCTGCTACTTGCCGCTTGCAGTGATGACGACAAAGAGAAACAACCCGCTTTTGTGACCAATATCACCATATCCGATGCCGGAAAGACCTTCAATCCCGGTGATGCCGTGACCGTCAAAGCCGACGGCTTGCAGAGCGGCGACCAAATCATATTGGACATCTACTGGCCGATAGCCGACAATCCTCTTTTTCCCGAAGGGTATTCACGCTACACACGCGCCGTTACCACGGAGCAAACCACCAACAGCATTACTTTCCTTGCCCCCGGACACTGGCCCGCCTCACGGGTAGAAATGTTCCTGGAACGGGCAGGACAGCTTCAGCCTCTCGGCCAGATTTCGGTAGCCGACGGACAATCCCCCGAAGAACCATATCTCTACGGTATCACCAACTCCCACGCCATTTACACACCGACCGTTCCCCGCGGCATCACCCGTATCGACCTGGTAACACAAGAAATATCGGAAGTAATCCAGTTCCATGACGACGAAGATTTCCACCTTGCCGCCAACATCCCCGGCACCAACATCCTCTGCGGGATACGGGAGAAAGACGGCAGTAGTTTCATCGACGGATACGACCTCTGCATGCACTATTGGTGTAACCCGGTAGAACGTAACGCAATTACCATCTGCTCGGACTTCAACAACACTGTTTCCCTGGAAATGGCCGGAGATAAGCTCCTCACCTACTGTAGCATCTCTTATCCGGTATATACCCGGTTGAATATGCCACCGATACATACTCCCGAAATACCATTACCGGATGGACTGAAGCCCGAATCCCTCTCACGCTATCCGGGCGTGATAGCCGACGCCCACATGCTGCTCTCGGCCAACAACGGCGACGGCACCTTCTCGCCCGTCGTGATAGACATCGCCAAAGAAAAGATGCACTGCTACGACCCCATCAAAGCCGAAGCCTTGATACCTTTCCGGATTATGGAACCATCCCCCGAAAACCCAAACAGCCTGCAATGCAAAGGAGGCTATATCGTTTCCCGTGCCAATGGTGGAGATACGCAATTCTGCTTATGGGATACTACTGCCGGAAACTTGAAAGAGCCTTTCGCCACCTACCCCAACGCCGTACGCTCCGCTGCCATGTACTACTCCAAGGACGGGCAGACAAGGAAACTCTACGTGCAGTTTGCAGGCTATCGTGAAGGCGACTTCATCGAAACTTATGATTTCCAGACAAAGGAATGGAGGATGTTTATGTTCTACGTACCGTTTGCAGAGATTTTACTGGCACGATAACCGGCTCCCTTACTGCTTTTTCTCCCGTAAGTCATCCTTGGGTATGGTCGTCTCACTGCCGTCACGCGTAGCTATGTAGTGAGGAGACATGATTTCGATGCCTGCTTCGTTGAAGGCATCCTGGATATTCTGATGCAAATCAGAGTAAATCTGGCTAAGGCTGTTGGCATCCCTGATATAGGCATTCACTTGATAAACCGGATAATAATCCTGAAGGGAAGTCTCCAATACAAACGGACGGGGATCATCTATCACTCCAGGAGTATTCAATGCAGCCTCTATCAACAGCTGATGTGTCTTCCGCCACGGAACATCGTAGCCAATACTGACCTCCGAATGGATAATCAATCCATACTCACGGGCAGACTGGCTGTAATTGACCGTATGGGAAGACATGATGAAAGAGTTCGGAATGGTCACCACCTCATTCTTCGGAGTACGGATGCGGGTGACGAGCGGTGTTTTCTCAATGATGTTGCCCGTAGTATCGTTCAGCTTGATGCGGTCACCCAGCTTGAAAGGTCGCATGTAGGTTATGACCAGCCCTGCAATGATATTGCCGATAACCGTACTGGAACCGAGCGAAACAATCAAGCCGACAAACACGGAGATTCCCTGGAAGACTCCCGACTTGGAACCCGGCAGATAAGGGTAAATCATGGCAATCATAAACGCATAAAGCAAGAAGCGCACAATATGATAGGTAGGAATGGCCCAATCCGGATAGAAGCCGTTTATCTTCAGCCGTTCAGCCTGCACCTCATTGGCAAGATAACGCACCAGTCTGACCAGATACTTCACCGCATAGCATATCACAAAGATAGTGAACAGATTGGGTATATAGTCGGCTATTCCATTCAAGATGACCTTTATAGGATTCCAGATGTAGGAGAATAATGTATAAGCCAAGCTCTTGGTCTGAGGGAAAATGGAGAATAATAACGGAACCGTCAGCAGCAACTGCAACAGCATGACTACATAACGCACCAGGTTGGCAACAAACACCAGCAGGTTGACCTGCTTCTGCGTATCCAGCAATTCATAATCCTGAATAGAGATCGGTTTCAGCTTGGTATCCTTCAGCTTCTGAATGCGTAGTTTGAGTTTTCTGAACAGCCAGTTGGTAAACTTGAACAAGAAGAACTGTCCCACAAGCACCAGGATAAAGTACAAGATACGCTTACCCAACTGCCACAAGCTATGCTCCTTCTGCATGGCTTTCAGTTTGTCCACCACGACATGCCTCTTGCTGGCGGCCAGCTGGTCGCGGGTACAGTTTTCCCACAAAGCATCCTGATCGGTAAAGGAAATGATGACCTTTTCGCCATACATCAAGTCTGTAACAATATCCGTACTCTCTAAATAAACAGAGTCCGGACGCAGATTGAAACGCGTACCCAATGCTTCGATGACGTTGCTTACATCTTTGGCTCGCTGTTGGGGCGTATGCCCTCCACGCTTGGCATACAGATAGAACAAAGTGTCCTTCTCCACCACCACCGGAATACCCGGTGTCACCGTCCGCAACGAATCAATGCGTTGTTTCTGCAATGCCAGCTTCACCGAATCGGCCGCATAGCCCGCCAACTTCATCTGCTCCATTTCCATCCGCAGGTTCGCCTCATTCAGCCGGGCTGTTTCCAACTCCTGCCGGACAAGCGACAACTGAATCGAATCGGAGTCAGTCCTTGCCACTGTGACACTCCCCACACTATCCTCACCTAAAACACTGAGCACTTTATCTACCAACTGAGCTGACACTCCGTCTGCCAGCATCAACAGCCAACAAAGACAGAAAGCACGGATAACCTTCATATATAAACTTCTTGATTTGATTCTTTAATTATGCAAATATACCCAATAAATGCTTCAAACATACGGAATGTTTTTAACTTCCTATCCTAATCAACATAACTTTTTCATGCAAACATGAAAATTCTATATCCGGTTTGCATTATCTTTGTACTCAAAATTGACATACCTATGGATATATTGTTTCTTGTCGGAGGACTGCTCCTCATTCTTCTGGGTGCCAATGGCTTGACAGACGGTGCCGCATCCGTTGCCAAACGTTTCCACATACCGTCCATCGTCATCGGGCTCACCATTGTTGCCTTCGGCACTTCCGCACCGGAACTCACCGTCAGCATATCCTCTGCTCTCAAAGGCAGTGCAGACATTGCCATCGGCAATGTGGTGGGAAGCAATACGTTCAATACCCTGATGATTGTGGGTTGTACGGCCCTTTTTGCCCCGATAGCCATTACCCGTAACACACTGAAACGCGAAATACCCCTTTGCATCCTTTCATCCTTCGCCCTGCTGATTTGTGCCAACGACGTCTTACTGGACAGCAGTGGGGAGAACATACTCAGCATCACCGACGGCCTATTGCTGCTATGCTTCTTTACCATTTTTCTGAGTTATACTTTTGCCATTGCAAAAAGGGATGGAAGTATGAAGGAACCGGAAAAGGAGCACTTACAGGAAGAAGACGAAATCAGGCTGTTACCCGCGTGGAAATCCGCCCTATACATTCTCGGCGGACTTGCCGGCCTCATCATCGGAGGTAATTTCTTTGTAGACGGTGCCAGCGGCATAGCCCGCGGATTGGGTGTCAGCGAATCCATCATCGGTCTCACGCTCGTAGCAGGCGGCACTTCATTACCCGAACTCGCCACCTCCATCGTAGCCGCCTTGAAGAAAAACCCCGAAATAGCCATCGGAAACGTCATCGGAAGTAATCTCTTCAATATATTCTTCGTACTGGGTTGTTCGGCCTCCATCACTCCACTGCGTCTGACGGGCATCACCAATTTCGATTTGTGGGTACTCGTAGGGTCCAGCATCCTGCTTTGGCTGTTCGGTATCTTTTTCGGGAAACGCATCATCACCCGGGTGGAAGGAAGCATTCTGATTCTCTGCTACATTGCCTACACAGCGGTACTGATATACAACCTCTAACAGCAAATTTACAAACACCCTACGCGGTATTTTAAAGATTATCACGTATTTTTAAATAAGGCAAGCTGTACCTCGGCATAAAAAATAAGCAAGCTTATTTTGTTCTGCTCTCAGTTTGCATTACCTTTGTGGTCTCAATATTGAACAACTATGGCAATTACAATCAAGAAAGTAACCACAAGACGGGAACTGGAGCGCTTTATCCGTTTCAACTACCTGCTATACAAAAACAACCCTTATTCCGTCCCCGACCTTTTCGATGACATGCTCAACACCTTCAACAAGAAGAAAAACGCTGCATTCGAATTTTGTGAAGCCGACTATTTCCTGGCTTATCGGGAAGGTAAAATCGTAGGACGTGTAGCTGCCATCATCAACCACAAGGCAAACCAAACCTGGAACAAAAAGGAAGTCCGCTTCGGCTGGATAGACTTCATCGATGATGCGGAAGTCTCCGATGCCCTGATTCGCACCGTGGAAGAATGGGGAAAAGAACGGGGAATGACACATATACAAGGCCCGCTGGGATTCACAGATTTCGATGCCGAAGGTATGCTCATCGAAGGATTCGACCAGCTCAGCACCATGGCCACCATTTATAACTATCCCTACTATCCGCAACATCTGGAACGCATGGGCTTTGAGAAGGATGCCGATTGGGTGGAGTACAAAATCTACATTCCCGACGCCATACCCGACAAGCACAAGCGCATCTCCGACCTCATCCAGCGCAAGTATAACCTCAAGGTAAAGAAATACACATCTGCCAAGAAGATTGCCCAAGACTACGGTCAGGCCATCTTCGAACTGATGAACGAAGCCTATCAGCCACTCTATGGCTATTCTGCACTGAGCCAACGGCAGATTGACCAATACGTCAAGATGTACCTGCCCATCCTCGACCTACGCATGGTGACATTGATTACCGATGCCGATGACCAGCTGCTTGCCGTAGGCATTTCCATGCCGTCACTCGCCGAAGCGTTGCAAAAAGCCCACGGGCGCCTGCTTCCTATGGGTTGGTATCACCTGGCCAAGACCATCTTCTTGAAGAAATATCCCAAGATGCTCGATTTGCTGCTGGTTGCCGTGAAACCGGAGTATCAGAACAAGGGGGTAAATGCATTGTTGTTCTCCGACCTTATCCCCGTCTATCAGCAACTTGGTTTCGAGTATGCCGAGAGTAATCCGGAGCTGGAGCTGAACGGCAAGGTGCAAGCGCAGTGGGAGTACTTCAAGACGGAACAGCATAAACGGAGAAGATGCTTTGTGAAAGGAATAAAATAAGTTCTAAATCCAGAATATAAGCTTGTCAGAAGTCCATAAAAGACATTATTTTTTTGCGAACCCCCGAATTTCTCATTACCTTTGTCGCAATGCGCAATATGAAGGAATAACGTACTTATGGAAGATAACAACAATATGACCCTGCCGCTGGAAGAAGCAGACAACAATATCACAGAGAGCCCCGTTTCCAGCGTGGAATATACCGACGACAACATCCGCCACCTGGACGACATGGAGCATATCCGTGTCCGTTCCGGTATGTACATAGGCCGTCTGGGCGACGGCTCACAGAACGATGACGGCATCTATGTGTTGCTGAAAGAAGTGATGGACAACAGCATCGACGAGTTCAAGATGGGTGCCGGAAAGCGTATAGAAGTGACTATAGAAGACAGTCTGCGTGTCAGCGTACGCGACTATGGACGAGGCATTCCGCAAGGCAAACTGGTAGAGGCGGTCAGCAAACTGAATACCGGGGGTAAATATGACTCGAAGGCTTTCAAGAAAAGTGTCGGACTGAACGGCGTAGGTATCAAGGCAGTCAATGCGCTGAGCAGCCGCTTCGAAGTACGCAGCTACCGCGACGGCAAGGTACGTATCGCCATCTTTGAAAAAGGAACGCTGTTGAGTGATGTGACCGAAGACTCGACAGAAGAAAACGGAACTTATATCTTCTTTGAACCGGACAACACGCTCTTCTACAACTATTCCTTCCAGAACCAGTTCGTAGAAACCCTGCTGCGCAACTACACCTACCTGAATACGGGCCTCACCTTCATTTACAACGGCCAGCGCATCGTTTCCCGCCACGGGCTGGAGGACTTGCTGAAAGACAACATGACCAGCGAAGGCCTTTACGACATCATCCACCTGAAAGGAGAGGACATCGAGATTGCCTTCACACACACCAACCAATACGGCGAAGAGTACTACTCCTTTGTCAACGGGCAACACACCACCCAAGGCGGCACACACCAGACTGCCTTGAAGGAACACATTGCCCGTACCATCAAGGAGTTCTACAACAAGAACCAGGACTATGCCGACATCCGCAAGACCAAAACGAAACTGGGCAGCAACAACATGTGGCCTGCCGCGCCGCAGGAACACAAGCCCGCCGGCCCCACGGTGAACAAATACGTAGGAGACTTCATCAAGACGGAAGTGGACAACTACCTCCACAAGAACCCGCTTGTGGCCGAAGTGATGCTGCAAAAGATACAAGACTCCGAGAAAGAGCGCAAAGCCATTGCCGGCGTCACCAAGCTGGCACGCGAACGCGCCAAGAAAGCCAACCTGCACAACCGCAAGCTGCGCGACTGCCGCTACCACTTGAGTGACGGTAAAGGCAAAGACCAGGAAACCGAATCCTGCATCTTCATTACCGAGGGAGACTCCGCCAGCGGTTCCATCACCAAGAGCCGCGACGTGAATACCCAAGCAGTATTCAGCCTGCGTGGTAAACCGCTAAATTCCTACGGACTCACCAAGAAAGTAGTTTATGAAAACGAAGAATTCAACTTGCTTCAAGCAGCCTTGAATATAGAAGACGGCATAGAGACACTGCGCTACAACAAAGTCATCGTAGCTACCGATGCCGATGTGGACGGCATGCACATCCGCCTGCTCATCATCACCTTCTTCCTGCAGTTCTTCCCCGACCTGATAAAGAAAGGGCATGTATATATCCTGCAAACCCCTCTCTTCCGCGTGCGCAACAAAAAGAAGACAAGTTATTGCTATACAGAGGAGGAACGTGTGAAAGCCATTGAAGAACTGGGTCCCAACCCCGAAATCACCCGATTCAAAGGTCTGGGAGAAATCTCGCCCGACGAGTTCAAGCATTTTATCGGCAAGGATATGCGTCTGGAACAAGTGTCCCTGCGCAAGACAGACCTCGTAAAAGAGCTGCTGGAATTCTACATGGGTAAAAATACCATGGAACGGCAAAACTTTATTATTAACAATCTGGTTATAGAAGAAGATCTGGCATCATGAGAAGAGCAATCTTTCCGGGAACATTCGATCCTTTCACTATCGGACATTCATCGGTAGTGACCCGCGCACTGACTTTTATGGATGAAGTCATTATTGGAATTGGTATCAACGAAAATAAAAACACCTACTTCCCTATTGAGAAGCGCGTGGAGATAATACAGAAATTCTACCGGAACGAGCCACGAATCAAGGTCTACTCCTATGATTGCCTGACGATTGATTTTGCCCGGCAGGTAGACGCGCAGTTTATTGTTCGCGGTATCCGTACCGTGAAAGATTTCGAGTATGAAGAGACCATTGCCGATATCAACCGCAAACTGGCAGGTATCGAAACCATCTTGCTCTTTACCGAACC
>OHFL01001413.1_pt1 | contig 10957 bp, 9 predicted proteins | sample 1567491 | NCBI WGS metagenome assembly OHFL01 (sample SAMEA3879539, study PRJEB24766) | human gut metagenome | biome: human-associated habitat; feature: feces | place: USA | collected 1985/1987 | reverse complement strand
AGATAAACTTTGCCTCTTTTACGGTATTGTTAATGTAATTGTCCTTATAATACAAAACGCCGCCTTCCGGCACAAACTCACTGCCGCATTCGGCGCATACAAGCCTTACGCTGCGAATCATAAAATTGCACCTCTTTATTATATCTGCTTTTTAACTATTTGTCAGCCTTAACGCAATTTTTGCGGTTACTTATGTTTGATATTGCGTAAATAACCCTCGGCATTTAAATACTCTATACCGTCAATCGTTCTGTTTTCGCCATTATAAATTACAAATTTCCCGTCAATTTTGCCGTAGCGGTGCTCTGTCTGCCTGCACTTTTCTTCATCCACTAAATGGCGGTATTGCTGTGGCACGGCTTCTGCGCTGTGTTTTATTTCAAAAATGCGGCAGCTGCTCTTTTGCGGGTCAAACACCACCATGTCAAACTCACCTACCGGGAATTGCAACACAAAAACCTGCTTATCAGGATTTGCCAGCTTTGTTTCCAACAAAATAATATCTTCCATCATTCTGCCCATAATTTCCGTTAATATACGCTCCTGCACCGCATTACGCTCTATAAGCGATAATTTACTGAACGTTTCGTCAAGCAAAAGGCTCTTTATCAACGCGCCAGCTTGTGCATACCTAAGCCCTGGCTGCGAAATAGTAGTTCTATGAAATTTACTCTTTACATCAGGTAATGATAATACATCAATATCCTGCGTTAAATCAAGTAAATTCAAATATTCTTTTATTTCGGCAGCATGTACTTCATCAAGCACAACTCTTTGTTCTGATTTATTGCGGATTTCCAGCAAATTTTTTAATTCATTTGTAACAGCCGCAATATCTATTCTATCCAAAATATCCGTAGGGTTATCCCTATCATGGCGCAAATTGCTGGCAGAAACGCCAAGGTCATGTGATTTAAAATCCCTTGTAAGCACTTCCAGCGTAAAACGGTGGTTAATATCTTCCACCACTCTATTAATAGCACTGGTCAGTTCACCCGCGTCATACAAATCGCGCAAATGCCTGAAATGCCCTTCGTACTGGTAACAGCGCAGCGAATGCTGAATATTGTGGGCGATAGCAGTGTCAATGTATTCATCTGCACTTTTTTTGCTGGCAAAGGTAGAAGTTTCGTTGTAATGCACACCACCAAGGCTCATCGTGCCACCGTATCGGATATATTCATCAATGCCATTAATGTTTAAAACATACTCAAATTCCCTGTACGGTATAAAAGTTGTATGCAACATAATACAGCGGTCATATAGCTGCTCATCTTCCGTAAACATAAAACCTAATGAATCAGTACCTGACAAAACAATTTTCATGCCACTGGCTGCAAACACATCAGAAAACAACGCCGCGCCTTCGATAAAATCATCCATCAGCGTCACTTCATCTAAAAATACATAATGATAACCCTGTTTTTCCAAACATTTAAGGTCATTATTTACATTAGCCAAAGTATCCTTAGCGGTAATTTGAATAAAGGCTGATTTTTCTAACATCTCAGCGCTCATTCCGTCAAAAATCTGACGTATCATAGTAGTTTTGCCAGTACGGCGCAAGCCGTAAAGAATAAACACTTTATCGTGCGTATTACCATAAACGTAATCATGCAGCTGCTTAAAACATTCGCGTTTTTTATAACCGTGTACGGAAACCGCAAATTTGCGCAGCTCTATGCCTTTGCGGATATTAGTTGTAAAAATCTCTGCCTGTAATAAATTTTCTTTTGGCAGCTGCGCGCGCAGTTTTTTTAACTCTCTTTCAAGCCGTTTCCGTGTTTCAATCTGCTGGCATAAAGCTTCTGCATCTTCTGCCGCTACATATTTTTCGCAGCGCTTTTTGTTTTCCGTCCAGCGGTGATAAAAATACTCTTTGCCTTTCACTGTCTTTTTGCTGACAGAACCGGCAGGCAAAGCGTTTATCTGCCGCTCCAAATCAGATATGCGTATTAAAATTTTATTTTCGTCCATCTTAATACCTCGCTACCATTTCGGCGTTGTCTTATGCGTTATACCCTTTTTGTTTTTATTATGGGTATAACTTGGGATAACCCGGTAATTGTATTATATCCGTTTTTTAGTTATTTGTCAGCTGCTGGTACATTTTCATTAACATAGCAACACTTGCAGTTTCAGATTTAAATTCTGGCATACCATACCTTATACCATATGCAGCCAAAACTGCTTTATCATTCTCCTGATGAGCTTTTAATAATTCTGGATATAAGTACATCTTTGTATCATATAAATCAGTCAAACTACTTTCTGGATAGAGAGCACGCGCATCCAAAATTGCCTGTGCCGTTTTTTCTATTGCATTTTTCTGCTCATCTGTCGGATTAGGCCAAGGAAAATTATTATAAACAATATCTTTTGAATAACGATACCGCATTTCTAATCTACCTGCTACAGTCCGCATCCATGCCATATGTATATTAGATGTAAGCACGCCGAAATGATATAAAGTTGAATTAGGAATTAAAAATAATGCATCACTAGTAAGAACATCACTATTTAAAAATCCTATAGGAATATAACGTCTTTTTTCTGAAGATGTTTTTGGTATAACAATATAAGTACCTTTAGGCATATTTTCTACATGAAATCTAGTAGGTTTATCAGCTAATTTTACTGTACCTGAACTTTTACTATTAAGTCTAAACTGACGTACAGCTTCTACACGTTTTAAGCATTCAGGCATCTTACATAATATATTCGGCGAGCAATCTCCAAGCCAAAGGCAATAACGCGGTTTACAATTAATAAATTCAAAAGAACCATACCATTCTTTAAATAATTTCGCTGAATTAGGTTCTTTATTTATAAAATTTTTCATTTCCTCTTTTGAAAAAAGATAAAATCCACCATCAATTGGTTTATTGCCTATACCTATAGACGGTACATTACAAATCGGCTTTGTTCTACTTTCTACAAAAATATTCTCTGCATCAATTAGATACCCATTAATATTTTTAACGAACTCAAAACGATTATCAGTAAAAATAATCTTATTGGAATTGTTTGGAGCTAAGCTAAACCCTATAATAACACAATGTACATGTGCCGTATTTTCTGCTTCACTATCCCATCTAAATGTCCTATGTGCAAAATCAAAATGAACACCTTTATCAAAAAGCGGTTTCCATAAATTTGCAACACTTTCTCCTTGTGATACAGAATTAGTTGATACTAATGCAGCACGTATACTTGTACTGCGCATAAAATCAGCAGCTTTCTTATACCAACATGAAACATAATCTAAATTACCAGCATTTTTCCAACCAATAAAAATCTTATTTAAATCCTGCTTTTGTTTATCATTCATCAGTCGTGCCCCGACAAACGGCGGATTCCCCATAATATATTTTAATTCATTTTTAGGCACAATACTCTCCCAATCAATCCGCAAAGCATTATCTTCAATTATATTGGCGTTGGTTTTCAGCGGCAAAAAGTCCAAATTCATGTGAATGATGTCTTCCGTTTGCTTCATCATCTGGCTTTCGGCAATCCACAAGGCGGTTTTGGCAACCGTTACGGCAAAGTCGTTAATTTCTATGCCATAAAACTGGCTGATTGATACTTTAATCGGGTTATTAAATATGCCCATAACAATCTGGTCGCCAAGTTTTTCCATTAAAATTTCGTTTTCCAACTTACGCAGGCTTAAATAAGTTTCCGTTAAAAAGTTGCCGCTGCCGCAGGCGGGGTCTAAAAATTTTAATCCTGCCAGTTTATTTTGAAACGCTTCCATTTTGGCAAGGCGCGTTTTTTTAACGGCTGTATTTTTTATCTCGTCCCATTCGCTGCGCAAAGCGTCCAAAAACAGCGGGTCAATTACTTTATGGATATTTTCGATAGAGGTATAGTGCATACCGCCGCTGCGGCGCGTTTGCGGGTTTAAGGTGCTTTCAAACACAGCGCCAAAAATTGTGGGGCTTATTTCGCTCCAGTCAAAATTCTCGCTGCCGTTTATCAAAAGCAGCGTTTTAATTTCTTCCGTAAAATTAGGTATTTCTATATCTTCATCGGCAAACAGCCCGCCGTTTACATAGGGAAATGCCGCCAGTTCCTTTTCAAGATACGGGTCGCGTTCGTTTTCCGGCGTATCAAGCACTTTAAACAAATCTATCAGCGCCTTGCGCATATGGCGCGCGTCAAATTCCGCCAAATAATCGTGGAACATGCTACGCCCGCCAAAAACGTCCGCATCTTCGGCATACAGGCAAAAAACAAGGCGCACACACAAAACGTTAAGGCTTTTCAGCGTGTTTTCACTTTTAGGGTTAATATACTCAGCCGCAAAAGCATTGTACAGCCTGCCCACCAGTTCGCCAGCCTGCATGGAAACTTCCAGCTCTTTTTGTATATGTTCATCGTTTGTTTTTACCAAAAAATTAAGGCGGTTATATTCTTTGGGCAAATTTTCAAGCAAAAGTTCCTGCGGGTCGTCATTTGGACGCTCCATATCATAAATTAAAAAGCTTTTAAAATTGCACGTAACAATCCAGCGAGGGTGTTCAGAAACAGGAAGACCATATACATAACGTTGTGCTTGTTGAAAAGGCGTTAACTTACTGCCATCGCTTTGTGAGATTGCGTCATGTAAATCTTTCTTAATGTTCTTTTGTTCAATAAGCACTTTAGTTGAAGGTATATTGGCATCAATAAAATTTATATTATCAAGTTTTACTTTTTTTTCAAAAATAATAAAAGTATTAATATTTTCTACACCATAAACTTCTTGCAAAAGTTCAATCCAAAACTTTTGGGTATCACTTTTTTCGTCACCTTTTCCAATCCATTTTTCAACAAATTTTTTTGCTGCCTACGTTGTTCAGATTCATTCATTTATACTACTCCGCTAAAAATATAAATAAAAAAAGCCTTCACGGGGATTTCCCGTAAAGGCAGTTGTTTCGGAATGGTCGGAGCGGCGGGATTCGAACCCACGACCTCTTCCACCCCAAGGAAGCGCTCTACCAAGCTGAGCCACGCCCCGAAACACAAGTAATATTATAAACAAACTAAATGCAAATGTCAAGCATTAATTATCAATAACTCGTGCGCCTTCTTCGTCAAGCTTCAGCACATGGTACACAGCCTGCTGCCCGGCTTTTTCAAAAGCCTGCTGCATGGCGCGCCCAATGGCTTCACTGTCGGCATCCGCCGCGGCGTATGCCATTAAGGTAGAACCAGCTCCGCTGATAATAGCACCATAAGCGCCGGCATTTTTAGCAGCCTTAAACACAGCCTGCGTGCCGTTAATAAGCGGCATGCGGTACGGCTGGTGCAGCCTGTCCTCCAAAGCGTCGGGCAAAAATTTATATTCGCCCGTTAAAAGCGCGCTTACCAAAAGCGCACTGCGCCCGGCGTTAAAAACAGCATCCTTATGGCTTACCGTTTCCGGTATCGCCTGCCTTGCCCTTGCGGTAGAAAGCGGCTCTGCCGGTACTGCGGCAATAAAGCTCAGCGGCTTTTTGGGCACAAAGCGCAGCGAAGCAGCCTTGCCGTGCGCCATATAACTTACCGTAAACCCGCCCAGAAGCGCCGGTGCCACATTATCCGGATGCCCTTCAATTTCGGTAGCGTAATCTACAAGCTGCTGCCTCGTTAAAGTGCTGCCGGTTAAATAATTGGCCGCCATCAGCCCGGCAACAATGGCCGTACTGCTGCTGCCCAGCCCGCGCGAAAGCGGTATGCGGTTGTGCATGGTAACTTTCAGCCCGGTATAGCGGCGGTCGGTAAGCTCGTTCCACGAACGGAAAAACGCCAGAAACGCCAGGTTTTTGCCGCTGGCATGCAAACGCCCGCTCCCCTCGCCGGTAACTTCAAGTTCAAAGCCGCGCTCCGTAAGCTCATAAGTAAATTCGTTGTATAAATTGCAGGCAGCGCCCAAAACGTCAAATCCCGGCCCGCAGTTGGCCGAAGTGGCGGGCACAATTACCCTTACGCTTTTTCTCATAACATCACTCCACGTTGTCATCTTCAACATGGATGACGCTGCATACTTCCTTAATAACCGGCAGGCCCTTCAAAGTCTGCACGGCCATCTGCATATCAAGCTCGGAAACATGGTAGGTAATAACAACAAGTTCTGCCAGCTTGTCGCCAACCATCTGTTTCTGAATAACTTTTTTCAGGCCCACATTCTGTGCGGCAAAAGCGGCGGCAATCGCAGCCAGCACGCCCGGCTTGTCCACAACGTTCAAGCGGATATAAAACGGCGAAAGCATATCTTCAAGGCGGCACAGGTGTTTTTCGTCAAAGCAGGTGCAGTTAATGCGCCCGGTAGAACCATGCACCATATTGCGCGCCACGTCGATAATATCGCCGCACACAGCGCTTGCAGTAGGCAGCCCGCCTGCCCCGCGGCCCATAAACATTGCTTCGCCAAGGGCGTCGCCCTCCACAAACACAGCGTTAAACACATCGTTAACGCCTGCCAGCGGATGCTCCGTGGGCAGCATGGTAGGCCTTACGCAAACGGTAATGCCTTTTTCTTCATCGTGCTTGGCAACTGCCAGAAGCTTAATGGTATAGCCAAGTTCTTTGGCGTATTCAATATCGCAGAGCTTTAAACTTTCAATGCCCGATACCAGCACATCATCAAGGCTGATGCGCGTATTAAAGGCAATAGAAGCCAAAATTACCAGCTTGCGTGCGGCGTCCAGCCCGCCCACATCGGCAGTCGGGTCCGATTCGGCATAGCCTTTTTCCTGCGCCTCGCGCAGAACTTCGCCGTAATCCATATGGTCCTGCGACATTTTGGTAAGCATATAATTTGTAGTGCCGTTAACAATGCCCATTACCGATTTAATGCGGTTGGCAGCCAGGCACGATTTAAGCGGGCGGATAATAGGTATGCCGCCGCCCACGGCGCCTTCAAACATAAAATCAACATTGTGCAGCTCCGCCAGCGGAAACAGCTCCCTGCCGTATTTTGCCAGCACATCCTTGTTGGCCGTAACAACATTTTTTCCGTGCTCCAGCGCAGAAGCAATATATTCCTTCGCCGGATGCTCACGCCCAATCAGCTCAACAACAATATCAATGTCCGGGTCATTTACAATGTCCTCAAAATCACCGGTAACGGCATATTTTTTGCCAAGTTCCGCAGCTTTCTGCGGATTGCGCACCAATATTTTCTTTATTTCTATTTTGCAGCCTGCTTTTTTGGCAATTTCGCCGCCGTTATGCTCAAGCACATGCAGCACGCCGCTGCCGACGGTTCCCACGCCCAAAAGGCCGATATTAATACAATCTTTCATTTGTTCCCCCCGTAATTAAATAAATGGCTGCGGCTTAAACCTGCCCCAGAACTTCCAGGCGTTTAACGCCGTCAATCATGCGCAGTTTATCCAAAAGCGCTTCCAAATCAACAGTCAAATTTTTGGTTTCGATGGAAATGGTAGTGTTGGCAACACCCTGCAAAGGAATGCCCTGGTTAATGGTCATAATGCTGCCGGAATCACCTGCAACAGTATTCAGCACGCGCGAAAGCACGCCCGGTTTATGTTCAAGCAAAAGAGAAAGGGTAATGATTTTTTCCTTGCTTGCTTCATAAAACGGAAATACGTAATCTTTATATTTGTAATAAGCGCTGCGGCTCAGCCCCATTTTTTCAACGGCCTCATTAATGGTTCTGATTTCCCCGCGTTTTAAAATTTCCTTTACCTTAATGGTTTTTTTGATTGCTTCAGGCAGAATTTCCTCTCTGACAAGATAGAACGTAGATTTTTCTGTCATGTAATCATCTCCTAAAAAAATTTTTTACACCTTACTCATAGGGATATTATAACACTGTTTCGTGGTAAAAGCCATATGTTTTTGTGAATTTACTGAAATATTCTTACAATTTAAAAAATAAAACACATTCCGCTTATAAAACAGAATGTGTTTGTAAAATTATTTCTTTAAATCTTCAGCGTGCCCCTGGCGGATTTTGCTTTCCGTGCCGTTTAAAAGGCGCTTGATATTATCCTTATGGCGGATAATTACAAACGCTGCCGCAACGGCGGCAAACAAAAACACCGGAAGCGGATACCCGAAATACCACGCAAGGCACGGCGCGCAGAACGCACCCACGCAGCTGCCCAGCGAAACATAGCGGGTTGCCAGCACAATGGCAAGCCACACAATAAAGCAAATGCCGCTTACCTTGGGCATTAAAAAGATTAAAAGCCCAAGGCCGGTTGCAACGCCGCGTCCGCCTTTAAAGCCCAGAAACAAAGAATAATTATGCCCCAGCAGCGCGCCGATAGCGGCAAACAGCATGGCGTACAAATCGCCGCCGGTCATGCTTTGGGCAATCATAACGGCAATAATGCCCTTGCCAGCGTCGCACAAAAGCACCAGCGCCGCAGTTTTGCCGCCAACAGTACGGAAAACATTGGTACTGCCAATATTTTTGCTGCCGTACTCGCGGATATCAATGCCGTGAATTGCCTTAACCAGCCACAGTCCCGAAGGTACTGAGCCAAACACAAAACCAACGGCAAACCATAATACAAACATCATTACATCCATTTATCCAGCCTCTATTCGTCCTCTTTTTTACCGCGGATAATCATTGACAGCGGCGTGCCTTCAAAACCGAACGCTTCACGCAGTTTGTTTTCCAGATAACGCTGGTACGAAAAATGCATGATTTCCGGCTCGTTGACAAAAATAACAAACGTAGGCGGCTTAATTTTAACCTGCGTTGCATACAAAATCTTCAAACGCTGGCCCTTTTCCGTCGGCGGCGGATTAATTGCCACAGCGTCGGCAATAACCTGGTTCAGCACGCTGGTTGCCACGCGCATGGCGTTCTGTTCGGCAACGTAATTAATAACCTCCGGCAGACGGTGAATACGCTGCTTGGTAAGCGCCGATACATACACAACAGGCGCATACTGCATAAAAATCAGCTCTTTGCGCAGGGTTTCGGTATAGCGCAGGGTGGAGTTTTCGTCCTTTTCGTAGGCGTCCCATTTGTTAACAACAATTACAATGCCCTTGCCCGCTTCGTGTGCATAACCGGCAATTTTTTTGTCCTGCTCGGTAACGCCGTCCACAGCGTCAATAACCATCAGCACCACATCGCTGCGGTCAACGGCGCGCAGGCTGCGGATAATGCTGTACTTTTCAATCGGCTCGTCAATTTTGCCCTTGCGGCGCATACCGGCAGTATCAATAAACAAATACTTCTGCCCGTTGCGCACAACCGGCGTATCAATCGCGTCGCGCGTAGTACCGGCAACGTCGCTTACAATGCTGCGTTCCTGCCCTACCAGCGAATTAAAAATGGAAGACTTGCCTACATTCGGGCGGCCGATAAGCGCAACCTTAATCTGGTCCTCGTCGTTGTCAAACACTCCTGCCTTATTCTGCGGAAACTTTGCCACAACGGCGTCCAAAAGGTCGCCAATGCCCAAATGGTTAGCCGCCGAAATCGGGAACGGCTCACCCAGGCCCAAATTGTAAAACTCATAAACGTTAAGTTCCTGCTTGGGCGAATCGGCCTTGTTTACAGCCAGCACAATCGGCTTGCCGCTTTTGCGCAGAATTCTGGCAACATCGGCGTCCTCCTGCACAATGCCGCTGCGCGCATCGCACACAAACAAAATAACGTCTGCCTCTTTAATGGCAATTTCCGCCTGCTGGCGGATGGAAACAGCAATCGCGTCGCTGTTCATAATCTCAATACCGCCGGTATCAACCATCATAAACTGGTTGTCCAGCCAGTCGCCCTCGGCGTACAAGCGGTCGCGCGTTACGCCCGGGGTGTCTTCAACAATGGAAATGCGGCTGTTTGCAAAAATATTAAACAATGTCGATTTGCCGACATTAGGCCTGCCAACAATGGCAACTATCGGTTTACCCACTCCACTAACCTCACTCTCTAAAAATCTATGCCTGCCCGGGAACTTACCCCCAGATGGAAATAGTGCTTAACCTCTTGCATATCCGTTACCAGCCCGGCAGCATCACACAGCTTTTGCGGTGCGCCGCGCCCGGTGCAGATAATTTCGGCATAACCCTTATGCGCCTTCAAAAAATCAACCACTTCGTCCACCGGCAGCATGCCCGTCTGTAAAACAATGTTAATCTCGTCAAGTATTATTAAATCGGCTTCGCGGTTTAAAATAGCTTTTTTGGCTGTTTCCCAGCCGCTGCGTGCCAGGTCAAGGTCAACCTGCGCCGGATTTTTAAAATTTACAAAAGCATCGCGCCCCACCTGCTTTAAAGTAAAGCCCGGCAAAAGATGCGCGCCGATTGCCTCACTGTAATTGGGGTCATCCTTTAAAAAGGCCAGCATTAACACACGCGCACCGCGTGCGCACGCACGGAACGCCACCCCCAGCGCGGCACTGGTTTTGCCCTTGCCATCGCCGGTATAAACCTGCAAAATACCGTAATCTTTCATAACAACACCTTATCTTTGCAGCAGCTTGTACAAATCCCCTGCCGAAGCAGCCCTGTGCACGGGCGCTCCGCAGGCGGCGCAAAACTCTGCGTAACTCATATCGTCAAGGAACAAATCATCGCTGTTTAAAACAACTTCCGGCAAAATAACGCTCTCTGCGCCCTTAACGGCGTTTAAAATATCATTGCCGCACAAAAGCCCGGTTACGTTAACCGTATTGCCAAAAAACTCGTTTTCCACCGCCAGCAGCTTGTGCTGCATGCCGGTTTTGGCATTAAACTCCTCAATAAGCGGCTGCAAAACCTTATAAGCGCTTGTGCCAACGGGTATAACGCTGTTTGTGCTGCCCTTAACCGGGGCAATTTTGCCTGCCTCCTGCCATTCTTCCAAAAAATTGCGGCTCAGGCCGATGCCGTTTTCCAGCTGCGGAAAACCGTCATACCACTCCGCTTCCGGCAGCGGCATGCCTGCCAGAATGTAAAACTCATCGCCAAGGTACACAAACGATTTGCCAAGGCTTTGGCGGCATTCCTTCTGCCA
>OHFL01001412.1_pt1 | contig 10963 bp, 9 predicted proteins | sample 1567491 | NCBI WGS metagenome assembly OHFL01 (sample SAMEA3879539, study PRJEB24766) | human gut metagenome | biome: human-associated habitat; feature: feces | place: USA | collected 1985/1987 | reverse complement strand
CTTACAGGCGGGAGCTGTAGCGGTAAAAGCAGGTAAAAACAGTGTGATCACTGTGATCCAGGATTTTGCTTCCGACAGGGAGGCAGCAGGGCAGGCGGCAGTATCCACCAGACTGTATCTGGAAGAAGGAGCGAAGCTCCGGCTGATCCAGGTGCAGAGACTGGGCAGTGATTTTACTTTTATGAATGATATCGGAGCCCTGTGTGAAGAGAAGGCTTCCCTGGAAGTGATCCAGCTGATCCTCGGCGGAAAGAATACTTACCTTGGATGCAAGACTACCTTACAGGGCAGAGAGAGCAGCCTGAATGCCGACACCGCTTATATCGTGGGCGGTGACGGAAGACTGGATATGAATTATGTAGCTGTGCATGAAGGCAAAAAGACCCAGAGCAATATGCAGGCCGGCGGCGTTCTGCGGGATCATGCTTTCAAGCTGTATCGTGGCACCATTGATTTCAAATGGGGGGCTAAAGGTGCAGTAGGCAATGAAAAAGAGGATGTACTGTTATTATCCAACGATGTGGTGAACCAGACCATTCCCCTGATCCTCTGTGCGGAGGAAGATGTGGAAGGTAATCACGGCGCCACCATTGGCAAACTGGACGATGAGCTGCTGTTCTACCTGGAGAGCCGCAGCATGAACAGAGAGCAGATCTATGAGATGATGGCTATGGCCAAGGTGGATGCGGTCTGCCGCAAGATTCCTGATGCAGCTACACGGGCTAAGGTACAGGAGTTCCTTGGCAGAGCCGGGGAAGAAGAGGAAGCGGAAGAGTAAGATAACAGGAGGAAGTATGACGACTTCAATCAGCGAGATCCGTAAGGATTTTCCTCTGCTTATGAGTAACGATGTGATTTATCTGGACACGGCGGCGACTTCCCAGAAGCCGTCCTGTGTTCTGGAGGCAGAGAGAACATTTTATGAAAAATACAATGCCAATCCCCTGCGCGGATTATACGAGCTGGGAGAGGCGGCAACCGAAAAATACGAAGAAGCCAGAGAGACGGTCCGGGAGTTTTTAAATGCCAGAGAGGCGGCGGAGATCGTTTTCGTCCGCAATGCCACGGAAGGCTTGAATCTGGTGGCCTACAGTTTCGGCTCACTGGTACTGAAACCGGGAGATGAGATCCTGGTGAGCATTATGGAGCACCACAGCAATCTCCTGCCCTGGCAGCAGGCGGCAGCCAGAACCGGAGCAGTGGTGAAGTATCTGGAGTGCACCGAAGACGGAAAATATACCGAGGAAGCTTTTAAGGAGGCACTGAGCGAACGAACGAAGATCGTTGCTATGACCCAGGTATCCAATGTGCTGGGCTGCAAAAATGATATCAAGCGTTTTGCGCAGCTGGCACATGAGGCAGGCGCTTATTTCGTGGCAGACGGAGCCCAGAGCGTTCCCCATATGGCAGTGGATGTACAGGATCTGGATGTGGATTTTTTGGCATTTTCCGGACACAAGATGTATGCTCCCATGGGAATTGGTGCGTTATATGCGAAGAGAGAACTGTTGGAGCAGATGCCTCCTTTCCTGTGCGGCGGGGAAATGATCGATTCCGTCAGCCGTACCGGAGCCGTGTGGGCGGAAGTGCCACATAAGTTCGAAGCAGGAACGGTAAACGGTGCCGGAGCCTATGCACTGGCAGAGGCAATCCGGTATGTGCAGAAGATCGGTTTTGACTTTATCGAAGAGAGAGAAGCGAAGCTGACAGCCATGCTGATGGATGGCATGAAAGAGATTCCCGCAGTACACATTCTGGGCTCACAGAAAGCAGAAGACCATCACGGCATTGTGACCTTCAAACTGGACGGTGTGCATCCCCATGATGTGGCTTCTATTTTGGATGCGGATCATATCGCGGTCCGGGCGGGACATCATTGTGCCCAGCCGTTATTGCAACATTTGAAAGTATTGTCCACCACCAGAGTAAGCCTGGGTGTCTACAATACGGAAGAAGAGATTCAGGCATTTTTAGAAAGCCTTGCAAAGATAAGGAGACAGATGGGCTATGGAGAATAAGACATTTTATAATGAAATCCTGACGGAGCACAATCTGCATCCGTATCACAAGCACAAGCTGGAGGATGCAAATCTGGTGTTGGAGGGCGTTAATCCCAGCTGTGGTGATGACATTTTTCTGGAGCTGAAAGTGGAGGATGGTGTGGTAGTTGACGGTGCCTTCGAAGGCGACGGCTGTGCCATTTCCCAGGCTTCCGCGGACATGATGCTGGAGCTGGTCATTGGCAGAAGCAAGGAGGAAGCGTTGCATCTGGCAGACCTGTTCCTCAAGATGATCAAGGGAAGTATTACCGAGGAAGAGCGGGACGAACTGGAGGAAGCCTCCGTATTGCAGGATATCGCCCACATGCCTGCCAGGGTAAAATGCGCGGTGCTTGGCTGGCATACTATGCAGGAATTATTGAAAACAGAAGAAAAATAGCTGATAAAAAGATAAAGATACATCTTGCACGCCCTTTTTGGATACGCTACAATGAAAAAAGAAGTGTAAGAAAAGCGGGGGGCTGTGCATGTTCCACATAGAGCTTATCATTGAATTCCTGGAAAACGTGATGAACAATATTGTCCAGGTGGCAATACTGTTCTTTGAATTTGTCGGAGTGATCGTTATTATTCTCTCCGGTCTGAAAGGGTTTTATAATTATGTGCGGCGGGTGCCGGATATGAAGATCACCCTGGCGCAGGGGCTTGCTGTAGGGCTGGAATTCAAGTTGTGCAGTGAGATCCTTAAGACCGTTATTGTCAGAGACTGGAAGGAGATCGTTACCGTAGCCGGTATCATCGGACTTCGTGCGGCACTGACTTTCCTGATCCATTGGGAGATCAAGGAAGAGAAGAATCATTCCTAAAAATCGGCAGCTGATGAAAATCGGCTGCTTTTTTTAGAATGATTTCCGGTTACCCAACAAAAGTCAATAACTTTATCCAGATAAAGAGATTAAATTTGTAATGGTATATAGGTTAAATTTGCACCTTGGAAAAAAGCTGTCAGAGGACTAACATATAACGATAAAGTATGTATTTATAAAAAAAGTGTAAAGAAATGCTAAAAAATCCGTTGCATTTGACACTTCGACGTGCTAAAGCTATCGATAGCATGAACGTAAATGTAATCGATTACGCATGCTTAAAAGGAAAGCAGAATGGAATTACAAAAGACACTTACTCCCGGGGAAGCGCTGGAACGCGTCCTGCGATCTTATCAGACCTACTACAATATCAAAACAGAGGCTGTAGAACCGCCATTCGCAGCCGAAGCAATCTTCGGATCCCATAATGAGCAGTACTTTCTGATCAAGAAAGCTAAGGTGGCAGATATTGACACCAACGAGACTGTGTATTTTGCCACAGAGGAATCTTTATCAAAGGATCGCCTTCTGGAACTGGACTCCATCGCCTGGGAACGGGGAACTGCCAACGTGCAGCCCTCATCCAATCATCGGAACAGCGATGTTGTCCTGATCATTCTGACCGGTCATGCAGAGGAGGATGCGCTTACACAGGTGAAAAAGTGCAAGCATTATCAGAGTTACCTCTGGGGATTTCATGGCTGGAGTAATTACCGTTTGATTGTCGCCGAGTTATCTTCGGGTCGGATCGTCCACAACCGCCACGGACAGATTCTGAAGAAGCTCGTGAAAAAGGCAATACAGTAAATACAAGGGACATGTGAGGAAGCAGTAATTTACAAAGTAAATTAACGGATTCCGAACAGTTTTAGAATTGCGAGAGCGGATTTTAGCGGAGCAATTCGTGTATTTGCGAAAAATTAAATCTGTGTATAAGAAAAGGAGAAACACAAATGACAGCATTATTAATTGTTTTGGCCGCTATCGTATTATTGTTTATCGGCTATGTGTTCTATGGCTCCTGGCTGGCAAAACAGTGGGGCATTGATCCTACCAAGAAGACTCCTGCTATTGAGAAGGAGGATGGTGTAGACTATGTTGCAGCAAAGCCCGCCGTACTTATGGGACATCATTTTTCCTCTATCGCCGGAGCAGGCCCGATCAACGGACCGATCCAGGCTTCCATCTTCGGATGGGTTCCCGTATTCCTGTGGTGTATTATCGGTGGTATTTTCTTCGGCGGTCTGCAGGACTTCGGATCTTTATTCGCATCTATCAGACATGACGGTAAATCTGTAGGTGAGATCATCGAGGATTCCATGGGATCCAGAGCAAAGAAGCTTTTCATCATCTTCGCACTTCTGGTATTGATTCTGGTAATCGCTTCCTTCGTTAACATCGTGGCAGGTACTTTCCTGACTGTGGCAGACGAAGCCGGCAAGACCGCTTTCGGTTTTGTGACCAATCCTACCGGTAACCAGTCTACCGCTATGATCTCTTTGTTATTTATCGTTCTGGCTGTTATTTATGGTTATGTGACCAACAGAATGGGTGTCAAGACTCTGCCCGCTACCATCGGTGGCATCATCGGTATCGTACTGATCACTGTTCTTGGCTTGAACGTTGGTTTTGCAATGAACCGTATCGCATGGATCGTATTCGTAGGTGTGTACATCGCTGTAGCTTCCCTGGTTCCCGTATGGATCCTGTTACAGCCCCGTGACTATCTGTCCAGCTTCCTGCTGTACGCTATGATCGGTCTGGCATTCATCGGTGTGGTTGCAGGTGCTTTCACCGGTACTGTTGCTTTCGATATTCCAGCTTTCACTAGCTGGGAGCCCAAGGCACGACAGACCCTGTTCCCTATGCTGTTCATCACTGTAGCATGTGGTGCATGTTCCGGTTTCCACAGCCTGATCGCTACCGGTACTTCTTCCAAGCAGTTAGCTAACGAGAAGGATGCCAAGGCAATCGGTTACGGCTCCATGCTGATCGAGTCTGCTCTGGGTATCATCGCTCTGGTAGCAGTCGGTGCAGTATATCAGAAGTACTTAAACGGTGAGTTCGGATCTCCCGCAGCTGCATTCGCTGCAGGTATCGCATCCATGTTCGGTACCGAGACTTCCAAGGCATATGGCACCATTTACGCACTATTAACTCTGTCTGTATCCGTATTCGCGCTGACCAGTCTGGATACCGGTACCCGTCTGAGCCGTTTCATGTTCTCCGAGCTGTTCCTGAAGGAAGGCGAGGCTACCTACAAGGATGCCAAGGGCGCACGTAAAGTGCTGGCTCATCCTCTGTTCGGTACTGTTTCTATGGTACTGATCGGTTGTATCCTGGGTGGTCTGTCTCTGAGCCAGATCTGGGGTCTGTTCGGTGCAGCCAACCAGTTGCTGGCAGGTATCGCACTGATGGCAGTAGCTGCATGGCTGGGTGAAGTTGGTAAGAACAACAAGATGTTCTACTTCCCTATGGTATTCATGCTTGCTGCAACCCTGACCAGCCTGGTGATCACTGTAATCAACAAGTGTAAGGCTATCGGCGCCGGCACCGCTGCATGGGGTGACTGGTTCCAGCTGTTCTTCGCAACTGCAATGGCAGTGCTGGCAATCTTCCTGGTAGTGGAAGGCGCACAGACCTTCGCTAAGCAGATGAAAGAGAAGAAGGCTAAGAAGGCTGCTTAATATAAGCGCAAGATACAAAAGATAAATAAAGTTAAGCAAAGAGAAATCCCGGAGACTGTGAAAGGCCTTCGGGATTTTTATTGTGTATGCGGGGACCGCAGAAGCGGTGTCCGGAATAATAATGGATGCGGCAATCGCAATATCAGCCCCGCGTAAGGAACCGGGGCAATTCTTCAATGGGAATCGGCTTGGAGAACTTATAGCCCTGTAAATAATCTGCATGACTGATGATACACAGTTCTTCCTGGGCATCGGTCTCTACACCTTCGTACAGTACCTTGTAACCCAGACGCTCAAAGGCGGTAGAGAAGTAATCCAGCATGAAGCGGGAATTGGCATCCTGATCCGCCATCAGTAAAAGGCTTCTGTCGAATTTGACCACATCCAGTTTCAGGCTTAAGATCCGGTCGAAATTGGAATAACCGGTTCCAAAATCATCCAGATAAGTACATACCCCCAACTGTTTGAACTCACTGACGCATTCCTGTACCAGTTCGTATTCCGTATCGTTCTGGGACTCCGTAAACTCAACGGCAATGGTGTGGAAGTCGATTCCGGTGGCTCGTACGATGGATTTGAATTCTTCCATGAAGTCCTTTTCGCCCAGCTCTTCCACAGAAAGATTTACGGATACACGGGAGATCTGATAGCCCTCATCTTGCATGTGCTTGATCTGCCTACAGGTCTTATTCAGAATGATCATGCTGAGGCGGTGGATGTAGCCGTATTTTTCTGCCAGAGGAATAAAACGATCCGGGAATACCAGTCCTGTCTGTGGCAGACGCAAACGCATCAGGGATTCTGCGGTATCGTAAGTACCCGTGTGGACATTCCGTACCGGCTGACAATAGACCAGAACGCGTTCGTCATCTAAGGAGCCGTGTTCCGCAATATCCTTCAACTGGGACTTGATATAATGCATTTCTTTATAAGTCTGGTAATCTTCTTCCCCGAAGACACGATAGGAATTCTGCGCTACTTTTTCGGAAAAGTAATTGAATACTTCGTAGAACTGTTCCAGATTCTCACAAAAGTCCAGATGGTCGAAGAGTACCAGCTTGTAGGGAAGCTTATATTCTTCATAATATTTCTGGAACACCTTTTTAATCAGGGATACTGCCCTTTCTGTGGCATCCGGGATATTGTGGCTGTCCACTGCCAGTACGAAGAAGCTGGTGGAAGGATTGAACAACATACCCTTTCGAAAATAATCCGTCCAGAAGCTGTAGAACAGCTTTCCTATTTCCTCTGTCATGACGTATTCGAAATCCATGTCAAAGCGCAGGCACAGGTAGTAGGTATCCTGAGCGGTCTGCCGCTGCTGGCGCAGATATTCATCCAAGGATGCGGAACCCAGGGCACCGGTCTTCGGGTCGTAGGCGTTGGCATGGAGCATGTACAATACCACCAGAAGCGGCAGAAAATAGGTTGTGGCCAGGAAAGAAGTCGTATTCATGGCAGCTTCCATGACTACGATCAATCCACAGACCGTCTCAGTAAATATCAGCATATGGAACAGTGCGGTAGGAAGTCTGCGGCGGTAGCGAACCAACAGAAAGAGGATCACCGCCAGATACAGAAGATATCCGACCATAAAAGGAGTGGACAGGATATTTTCATACCAGATTCCGTAATGATCCTGATGAAATCCCCAGCCGGTCAGAGGAGATGCCAGATCGGCAACTCCGGTCACCACAAGGATGGCGAAGGACAGAAAGGTATATTTCCTGCCGATATTTTTCGGGAAGACGATCAGTATTTTCAGGTAAGCAATATAGAGACAGAACAGGGACAGAAGACTGATATGGTAGACGGCCCGGAGGATCCAGAGTAGGGTGTTCTGTCTGGAAAAAAGGTCGGCATAATAAAAGGCGATATTGGAAACTGCGGCAATGAAAAGCAGGGCAAAACAGGACTTGAAGATCCGAAAGGTCCGGCTCTGTTTAATGAAAGTCTGTCGGATCAGTAACAATGCCAGAAGACACATAACCACCAACAGAAAATCTGCCACGGGAGAGTAACTGTGGATGACGATATGATTTGTGGATAGTAACAGGCTCAACCCCATAAAAATTCTCCTCTCTGGTAATGTAGAAAATGAACAAACAATATAAAATGATTTTACAATATACCATAAGAGGAGAAATTTGTCAGTGGGGCAGCTGTGGGAAATTAGTCCTATTTTGAGCAAATGGGAAAAATTGTAATAGATTTAATGTTCGAAGAATGCAACGGCAACAGCACCCGGGCCCACATGGGTTCCGATGGTGGCACCCAGAGTGCTGACGGGAAGCTCCTTGGCATAATCCTTCCAGAGATGCTCACTGTCGTGAATGTATTTCTGTAAAAGTTCGTCACTCAGACCGGTATAGCCCAGACAGAAGGGCTTGGAGAAGTCCACGCCGTCCGCTTTTTCAATTTCACGGATGAGGAAGTTACTGCCGTTTTTGGAACCACGGGCTTTTCCCAGCATAATGATCTCACCGTCTACGACTGCTACCACGGGCTTGATGGCCAGAGCACCTCCGATGAATGCCACAGTGGGGGAGATACGGCCCCCTTTTTTCAAGTATTCCAGAGTGTCTAAGAGTCCCATGGTGTGGATCTTATGCTTTTGCTCTTGCAGAACGCTTACGATCTCTTCCGCGGTCATTCCCTGCTTTTTCAGCTGCAGGCCGTATTCTACCAGAATCTGTTCCCCAATGGTGGCATTCAGACTGTCTACGACGAAGACTTTGCCTTCATAATCCTCGGCAGCGATCCGGGCACTCTGGCAGGTGCCGGACAGCTTGCTGGAAATAGTAACCACAATGACAGTTTCTCCGGCCGATACAGCTTTTTCGTAGGCTTCTTCGAAGACTGCGGGAGATACCAGACTGGTGGTGGGCAGAGTATCACATTCGATCAGTTTCTCATAGAATTCCTTATGACTGATGGTGACACCGTCTGCATATTCCTCCTCACCGAAGCGGATATGCAGGGGGAGAATCGTGACGTCCTCTCTTGAACTGTTCATATCGGATGCGGAGTCCGTGATAAAACGTATTTTTTCCATAATTGTTTCCTGTACTTTCTATATATAGTTATGATGAATATTCTTTCGGGCGGAAATGCGCCGGGGCATCCATCGGGATGGGCATACGACATCGTTCATGTCACCTTGCTGTTAATTCTGTTGGAAAGCCAGTCAGGGTGAGTTGCGGATGGATCATTTCTCTGTGGGATGCTTGACAGAAAACTCTGTAAGATACTGCTCCAGATTATGGGAGATCCGTTCCAGAGAGTCATAGAGATTCAACCGTTGTTCTTCCGTCATGCCATCACCGCCGTGAGCCAGTGCGGAATAGATCCGGGAACTGATCTTTTTGACTACAGTATTGCCTTCTTCTGTCAGATAATACAGTGTGCGGTAGGAACGTTTATGTTCCGGCAGCTCGCAGGACACCAGCCCCTTGGAACTCAACTGGCTTAAGGTACGGGAGATGGCGGCCTTGTCTTCCTTACACAGCTCCGTCAGCTGCGTGGCGGTCAGCCCCTCCGGGTGCTTTCCCAGATAATACAGACACATGGTATAACCGGCTTTTAAGTCCATCTGTCCCATTTCCAGTTCTTTCAATTTTTGCAGATAACGGTGCAATTCTGTGATAGATACCACAAATCTTTCAAAACGATCCTGCATGAAGGTTCCTCCTGTAAAATGTTGACACTGCAACAACTTTATGAAGTGTAACACATGGATGTTGATAAGTCAACAAAAAGAAGGGCAAAAAAATACCTTATCCATTAAGATAAGGTACTGATAAGAATAAACTATGCAATTTCCAGCCGCTGCTTTATTTTTCGGACATCATTTTCCAATACATTAAGCCGGATGCGAACCAGTTCATCATCTTCTTTTACTTTTAAGGCCCGGTCGAATTTTCTGGATAAATCTAAATGAGCTTCTGCAATTGTACAGATATTACGACTGACTTCATTCTCAAGAGTCAACTCTATATTGGTAAGGCGATTCGCCATAGAGAGCTGACCGGATTCCAGATTGGTAAGGCGCTGTTCCATGGCAATCTGACCGGATTCCAGATTGGAAACACGTTGTTCCAAAGAATCGAATCTTTGCTCCAGTGAATCAAGTCGCTGCTCCACCCTGTCGAGTCGCTGTTCGACCTTATCAAGTCGTTGCTCCACCCTGCCCAGTCGTTGGTCTATACTTTCTAATTTAATTACTATCGTCTCTAATAATTCCCGGTTGGTCATGAATTCTCCTCCTGTACATGTATACTAGCACAGTTCAAAAGTGCTGACAATTGGGCAATATAGAGAAAAAAGCGATTGTGCATTATTACAACAAAAAATATGATAAATGGATGATAAGCCCCAAAAACATGATATACCCAAGGAAAAAGAGTACGGCAAAATAAACAATGCCGATTGGAACGGTAGAAGAGCCAGAGAGAGCGGCTACGGTATGGATTGTACTGCGTATTCGTTTATGCTATGCTAAATAGCAGAAGTATTCCGGAAACGGGAATGCACAATGTGCAAAAAGCATAATGCACTAAAATCACATGGTGTGATAGATCGCATTGAACATAGAAAGAGTGAGGACTACAGCATGCTCAGACCCAGCATCGGTATTGATTGGGACGATGTTACCGCCCCGTTTAACAGTATCGCCATCCGTATGGCAAATGAAAAATATCATCCGAAGGAACCCTATCGCATGGAGGAAATCACTTCCTGGGCCAACGAAGGGCGGACTTCGGTGATCAAAGAATTCTATAACGATCCGGAACTGTACCGGAGGCAGATTCCGACCGAGGAGACGAAACGAGGGATCCGCAGACTGATGCAGATCGCGGATGTTTTTTTCATTACTGCGGTGTCACCACATTTTATGGGAGTGCGGGCAGAACAGATCATGACCCAGTTCCCGGAGCTTCCACCGGAAAATATTATTCTGGGAAGTGCCAAGGATCGTGTCCATTTTGATATTGTGCTGGATGATGCCATCCACAATATTCTGGAGAGCAAGGCGGAGTATCCGGTGCTGATGCGGAAGCCCTGGAATGCCAAAATGACGGGGCTGTTGTCCGTAAATACCATGGCGGAATTTGTCTCTCTGGTGAAGCAGATCATGAAAGCATCCACTTCTAAGACGGAGAAGATCACTGCTCCGGCGGTGCTGGCCCTGGTGGGGCCGTCCGGCTCCGGCAAACGGGAGATTACGGAAGCTTTGTGCGGTAGCCGAGGGACAGGCGCGAGCGAAAGGACAGAGAGTGGGGAGATTTTTGTCCGCCCGGTGAACTACTGCACGGAACCGGGGCGCTACGGCCACAAGTACGTCCCGGAGGAAGCCTTCGACCGGATGAACTTTTTTGAAAAAACGGCTTATGCCGGGGTACGGTACGGC
>OHFL01001398.1_pt1 | contig 11090 bp, 10 predicted proteins | sample 1567491 | NCBI WGS metagenome assembly OHFL01 (sample SAMEA3879539, study PRJEB24766) | human gut metagenome | biome: human-associated habitat; feature: feces | place: USA | collected 1985/1987 | reverse complement strand
GTCGGGGGCTTTTGACCCCGACATCATTATATTCTCTTCGTTTTATGACAAAGGTTCTTTGGATGGCAATCCCGCTTTTCTGGGATATTTGGCAGGTGTGGATTTTTCCTTTGTAATAATAAACAGATTCCGATAAATATCCGAATCGGGAAGTGTAAATTCAACCTGTCCATCCATTTTTCCACCAAGTATCTTCACAGCATGCTGTGCGGCATTCATCTCTTCTGTTATTTTTTCAGATTTATAAGAGATAAATTTGCCGCCGACCTTTACAAAAGGAAGGCAATATTCCGACAATGTGGAAAGATTTGCTACTGCCCTGGATACACAGAGATCATATTTTTCTCTGCATTTTCCAGGCTTCGCAAAATCTTCCGCACGTCCGTGAATTGTCTCCACTCCGGTAAGTCCCAATGCAGCAATCACTTCATTTAAAAAGTTAATTCTCTTATTCAGGGAATCCAGCAGTGTCACCTGCAGATCCGGAAATGCAATTTTCAAAGCAAGTCCCGGAAATCCAGCACCGGTTCCAACATCAATGACTGTTTTATTCTGCGTAACATCATAGGCTTTGCAGAGGGATATGCTGTCCACAAAATGTTTTTTCATAACTTCGTCGTATTCCGTAATTGCTGTAAGATTCATGACCTCATTCCATTCCACCAACATTTCATAATATTTCAAAAACTGTTGGATCTGTTCATCACTTAAAGTCACACCCAGCGCTTTACAGTCTTTTTCAAATTGTTCTGTATTATAATCTGCCATGTATTCCTCCGCAGTATTCTACTTTGTTGCTTTATAATGTTCCAGATATACCAGTAAAACAGAGATATCTGCAGGAGATACTCCTGAGATACGGGAAGCCTGTCCTACCGAAACAGGACGGAATTCCTTCAGCTTCTGTCTCGCTTCCAGACGAAGAGACGGAACTTCATCATAGTCCAATGTCTCTGGAATCATTTTTTTCTCCATCTTGCGATACTGTTCTACCTGACGCTTCTGTCTTATAATATATCCTTCATATTTAATTTCAATTTCCACCTGTTCCACAACAGCAGAAGGCAAAGGATGTCTCTCCTTATCAATCGGAGCCAATGCTGCATATCCCAGCTCCGGTCTGCAGATCAGTTCTGCCAGAGTTGCCGCCGTTTTCAGAATCGAACTTCCGCTCTCTTCCAGAAAATGCTGAATTTCCTTATTGGCCCCAACAGAAGTATTTTTCAAACGCTGAATTTCACGATCGATCAGCTCCTCTTTTTCCACTAATGCATCATATTCCTGCTGAGAGATCAATCCAATCTCGTATCCTTTCTTACGCAGACGCAGATCCGCATTATCCTGACGAAGTAACAGACGATACTCTGCTCTGGAAGTCATCATACGATAAGGTTCCCTGTTATCCTTGGTCACCAGATCATCAATCAAAACTCCGATATAACTTTCGGAACGATCCAATATCAAAGGATCTCTATGCAAAACAGACATAGCTGCATTAATACCGGCGATCAATCCCTGGGATGCAGCCTCTTCATATCCACTGCTTCCGTTGAACTGTCCGCCACTGAACAGACCATTGATATTCTTAAACTCCAGAGAAGGATTCAACTGTTTTGCATTGATACAATCATATTCGATGGCATAGGCATTTCTTACAATTTCACAATGTTCCAATCCCGGAACCGTACGATACATAGCTACCTGTACATCTTCCGGAAGAGAAGAAGACATGCCGCCAACGTACATTTCATTCGTGTGCAGACCTTCTGGCTCGATAAATACCTGATGTCTCTCTTTTTCGGCAAATTTAACGACCTTGTCCTCAATGGAAGGACAATATCTGGGACCGGTACCCTCAATAATACCGGCATAGATAGGAGAGCGATCCAGATTATTCCGAATGATCTCATGGGTATTCTCATTAGTATAAGTCAGCCAGCAGGAAGCCTGTTCCTTCTGTACCGATTCCGGATCCGTAGAGAAAGAAAAGGGTACAATCCTCTCATCACCGAGCTGCTCTTCCATCTTGGAAAAATCAAGAGAACGCTTGTCCATTCTGGCGGGAGTTCCTGTCTTAAAACGACGCATTTCGATTCCCATAGCTTTCAAAGAATCCGTCAGATGATTGGCTGCCTGTAGTCCGTTCGGCCCAGTGTAAGTAATGGATTCTCCGCACAGGCATCTGGCCCGCAGATAAGTTCCAGTGCAGAGAACAACAGCCTTACATTCATAGATAGCACCGGTAAAAGTCTTTAAACCGGTAATCTTTTTCTTGTGATCTTCGGTCTCTTCCCAGAGAAGTTCACAGACCTCCGCCTGCTTGATCAGAAGATTTTCCTGATTTTCCAGCACTTTACGCATGGCTCTGGAATATTCCGCCTTGTCCGCCTGTGCCCGCAGGGAATGTACTGCCGGTCCCTTGGACACATTCAGCATTTTCGACTGAATAAAAGTCTTATCAATATTTTTACCCATCTCTCCACCCAGAGCATCCAATTCTCTGACCAGATGTCCCTTGGAAGATCCTCCTACATTAGGGTTACAGGGCATCAATGCAATACTGTCTACACTTACTGTAAAAATTACTGTCTTCAGACCCAGTCTGGCGCAGGCCAGAGCAGCTTCACATCCGGCATGACCGGCACCTACTACACACACATCTACTTGTTTCTTTAGTTCCATAGTATTTTTCCTTCTGGTTGTTACTTACCCATACAAAATTTAGAGAAAATCTCATTCACCACATCTTCATCCACTTCTTCTCCTATGATCTTACCCAGAGAAGCATAGGCACTGGTCAGGTCAATGGAATAAAAATCTTCCGGCATTCCATCCTCAATACTTTGTTCTACCAGCTGCAAACTGTTCAAAGCATCCTGCAGGGCCTCTTTATGTCTGAGATTTGTTACAACCAACTCATTGTTATGCCTTAATTTTCCTTCGAAAAACATATTGCGGATTGTTTCTTCCAATTCTTCCATTCCGGAATTTTCCGAAGAAGGATCAATAGTAGAAGTACGAAGAATCTGAATCTCTCCGGTATGCTCCAACACCTTTTCCAGAGTTTCTTTCAGACTTTCTTCTGTGATTTTATTCTCCAGATCCGATTTATTCAACAGAATAATTGCCTTTTTCCCTTCCAATAAGGGGATGATATTCTGATCATCCTCATCCAGAGTTTCTGAAGCATCTACCACATACAGAATCAGGTCTGCTTCCACGGCATATTTTTTGGCACGTTCTACACCGATCTTTTCTACTACATCCTGTGTCTCATGGATTCCCGCCGTATCGATCATATTCAGACTGATGCCATGCAGATTGATGGTCTCATGCAAGGCATCTCTGGTGGTTCCGGCAATCTCCGTGACAATGGCTCTGTCCTCTCCCAACAACATATTCAGCAGAGAAGATTTTCCGGCATTGGGCTTTCCAACAATAACTGTGGATATGCCTTCTTTCATTAGTCTGCCGTTATCTGCGGTTGCCAATAATTTTTGAATTTCTTTTTCGAAACCTGTGACTTTTTCAGCTAATTGTTCCGGATATCCTTCCAGGCTGATATGCTCCGGATCATCCAATGCCGATTCTATAAAAGCAATCTGATATAAAATATCTTCCCGCAGGCTGCGAATCTTGTCCGAAAGTCTTCCCTTCAACTGGCTGACCGAAGAAGAAAGCGCATATTCGTTCTGGGAATGGATCACGTCAATAACCGCTTCCGCCCGGGATAAATCAATTCTGCCGTTTAGAAAAGCTCTCTTGGTGAATTCACCCGGTTCTGACAGTCTGGCACCGGCCTGCAGCACTGTCTCCAATACTTTCTGCATCACCAACACACCACCATGACAGTTGATTTCCACCGTGTCTTCCATCGTATAGCTTTTTGGTGCTTTCATTACAGAGGTCATAACCTCATCAATGATATTCTCATCTTTATCAACAATATATCCATAATGGATCATATGACTCTGTACCTTTGTCAGAATCTTTTTCCCGGATGCGGAACGGAAAATACTATCTACTATATATATGGCATTTTCACCACTGATTCTTACAATTCCGATTCCGGAATCTGATAGAGCCGTGGCAATGGCTGCTATTGTTTCCTTTTCATAATTTTCCATACTGTTTCTAATGCCTTTCCATGAACTGCCAACATCTATTTAGCATCAAACACTCTTCCTGTAGGAACCAGCGTCGATTCGTCTCCCGCATAACCAGTCTGTACATACTCCACCATATGATCTTCTCCCAGATATTTATAGAGAAGATATCTGCGCTCTCTCTGATCACCTTCTTTGTATGCAAAGCAATCATCAGACGCTGCGCCATCCATTAATTTATAATAGGCCTCTACCAGATCCTCATAAGAGATCGGTGCTCCGGATACTTGTAAATCATGACTTTCATTCAATCCCTTTACAAATAAAATAGGATGCTGTCTGCCGGTTTCGTTCTCGTTTTTTTGAGCTACTTTTACTGCTTCACCTTCTATGTTATATCCATGATCCGATAGTATGATAATGACAGAATTATCATAAACTCCCGCTTCTCTTAGTTTATTCAGATAAGCCATAGTAACAGTCATAGAAGATTCAATAGAAGTATAATAATCTGCATCATCTATTACGTTTACATCCTTATCAAAATAGAACGGAACATGTGCCCCCATTAAATGAATTAATTTAAATCTTTTTCCATCTACATAGGTTATATCATCTTCCTGTACATCCTTATAAAAATCATCATTTCTCCAGGAAAATAACTCTTCATCTTTGGAACCCATTTCCTGATTTTTGAGCATACTTACATTAAACCAGCAATACGGTTTTAATACATAAGGTGCGTATTTCATTCCCACCATTTTAATAATTCTGGTATTAAACAAAGAACGATCCCAAAGAGAAGATTTCGTATATGTGATATTATTAAAAGCACCATCCATGACGCCTTTTTCAAATTTATATTCGTCATCATAATTACTTAAAGTATAACCCTGCTCACGCAAATAATTAAAAAAAGGAGAACTCTTAAAAATTCGATTTCTATAATCTATAAAAGGTTCTTTATTTTCAAACCATTCTCCAGAAAGTATTAACGGTAAAGAATGCTCCGTGTATGCATACCCTGACATTGCGTTATTATAAAAAGTAAAATCAGTCATTGCATCTTCATATTCCGGATGTTCCTGCCACACTTGCCAGAAGCATTCTTCATCCACAGCATCTAATAAGAAAATAATAAAATTAGTATCTGTAGACATTTCAAACTGATCTACTTTTGTAAATCTTGCATATTCTTTTTTTTCAAAAATATTATTATTAATAGAAAGAACTGTAATCGTACTTACTAAAATCAATAATAAGAAAACACTTATATAAGAAACCGCCTTTTTTATCCTGTCATATTTTAAGACTATAAATAAAATCAGACAAACAATTGCTATGATCACCCACACAATAGTAGATTTTACAAACTGTGATTGATATAAACTCCAATTCACATCTGTTCCATCTAAAGGAGGTAAATTTTTAACCATATAGTTTCCCTGAATATAACAGGCAACAGTACCGGTAAAATAGCAATATAAAACAATTTTATAAGCAACATTTCCAAACAGATATACAACTAAAAAACCAACTATACTAAACAAAAGAAACAAAAAGAAATCCTTTATAATAAAAGGAAAAAGTAAATAAACATCATACCAAAATTCATCCACATTATTAATATAGAGTTCCAAAGGTGCATATATAAAAATCATAAAACAAAATGTCAGAGACAGAAAAAAAGCAGGCTTTAATTCTGCAAGCATCTTTCCATTATTCCATTTCTTCTGTAACCAACTTTTCATTCCTGTAAATCTCCTTAAAAATATAGATAAATTATACTCCAAAAAGCCAGGAGTTGTAAATAAAAGCCGGTACATAGAATAAATTCTAATACCGGCTTTTGTCTTTTTCGTGCTTTCCTGTAATTATCTCTTCAGAGTAACTACAACTCTTCTAAAGGGCTCTTCTCCCTCACTATGAGTAGTAACATATTTATCATTCTGCAGTGCGGAATGAATAATTCTTCTCTCATAAGGATTCATAGGCTCCAGAGATATGCTTCTCTTGGTTCTCTTAACCTTATATGCAATGTTCTTGGCAAGATTCTCAAGAGTTTCTTTTCTGCGCTGACGATAGTTCTCTGTATCAACCTTTACATGAATGTACTCTTCAGATTCTTTATTGACTACCAGAGATACCAGATACTGTAAGGAATCCAGTGTCTGTCCTCTCTTACCGATCAGAACACCCATCTCGTTACCGCTTAACTCGATGTCCATGTTCTTCTCTTCTTCGTTGTACTTAATATCAATGGCAACTTCCATGTTCATTGCCTGAAATACATCATTTAAAAATACTCTGGCAACTTCTTCTACAGAGCTTTTCTTTACTGCAGCCTTGATTACAGCGGGCTTTGCCCCTATTCCGAGGAATCCGGAAGAACCTTCTTCCACTACCTGATAATCCAACTTGTCACTGGTAACACCCAGCTTCTGACAAGCTTCCGTAATGGCATCACTGACTGTCTTTGCAGATACTTCGATCATGTCCATATTATTTACCTCCTCAATTAATCATAAGGAAAATTTATTTACGACTGTTCTTCTCGTTATAATCTCTGACCATATTTGCCTTGGCCATCATACTTCCGGGCTTAGCTTCTTTTACTTCGGAATAGCTGTCAGCAGATACTTCACTGTTATCGACCCTGGAAGAAATATTTGCTTTCTTCTGAATGTTCTTGGTATTCATGGAAGCGTAAGCATTCAGCTTATCCTGCTGTTCTTTCATCTTCTCCAGCTTTTTTGCACTCTTTGCTGAATTTTTCCTGATAATATCATCAAAATCCATCTTATCAATGTGTTTGTTAATAACGATCTGCTGGATACTTCTAACAACACTACCTGCTACCCAGTAAAGACCAAGACCGGATGGTAATGTGAAGCAGAACCATGCAGACATCAAAGGCATGATCATATTCATGGTCTTCATGGAAGAAGCCATTGCTGCAGCCTGATCATTACCATTATTAGAAGAAGTATCCTGCTGAGGCATCAGCTTTACGTTGATCCACTGTGTCAATGCAGACAAAACCGGAATAGCGATTGCACCGATTACCAGCAGCCATGCTCCGTTAGCCCATGCTTCCTTCAACACATAAGAAGGAGAGTTGCCAATATTCAGTCCTAAAAAATTATTATACTCTTCCAGCTTGCTTACCGTATTGGTCACATCTGCTGCAAGAGAAGGAAACTTCTCACTGATACTGGCAAAATCAGCGGTAGATGCTTTGTTCAGACAGTCAATGATCGTATTCTGTACATATTCACTGTGAGTGCCGGCTACAAAGCCTGAATTCGTGAACTGCTTACTGTACATAGCGGAATTACTCAGATTCTGAACCAGCTCTGTTGCACCGGCTGTATCAATAATATTATCTACCAGAGGGAAGAAGGCTTCCTTAACTCTACCGACATAAGCAGGAATTGCATAAATTACACGATACAGAGCAAACAGAATAGGCATCTGGATCAGCATATACAGACAGCTGCCTGTAGGAGATACTCCATACTTGGCATAAACTGCCTGAATTTCCTGATTCTGTGCCAGCTGTGCATCCTGATCCTTACGATTCTTGTATTTTGCCTGAATTGCCTGAATCTCGGGATTCATTTTAGCAGAAAGTTTGGAGAATTTCTGCTGTTTGATGGTAAGAGGCATCATCAACAGGTTCACAACAATTGTAAAAAGGATGATTGCGAGACCGATATTAGGAATACCGATCATGTTCAGAACTTCGAAGATTCCTTCCATTATCTTACCAAGCAGCCAGGCTACCTGTCCAATAATGAATGTGGAATTCTGTGTCAAAAGAATACCGTTCATTTATCCTCCTAATATTTGCCACCTTCTATCGGATATTCTCAAGGTACAGGATCATATCCTCCTTTAGAGAAAGGATTACATCGAAGAATTCTCCATGCAGCCAGAAGTCCTCCCTTGATCACACCATATTTTTCAATGGCTTCCAGACCATATTGAGAACAACTGGGAACATAAGGACACTTCGTACCTTTGTACGGTGAGATATATTTCTGATAGAACCTAATCATGGCTATAACTAATTTTTTCATATACAAATTTTATTTAATCCTGATAAAAATAGATTTTTATCAGATGATGAAGTTTTGCAAGATGCAGCAGCGCACTTTCCGCTTCTTCATATCCTATAGAAGCTGCGGCCGGTCTTGCAATGATTACCATATCCAAACCACTATTGAATACACTTTCATGTAATCTGTAACTTTCTCTGACCAGTCGGGTAATTCTATGTCTTACGACACTATTACCGACTTTTTTACTTACACTGATTCCGATTCTGTTCTTATCAAGGCCATTTTCCTTCACATACATGATAAAGTACTTGTTGGCATAAGATCTGCCATTCTTGTACACAAAACGGAACTGCTGATTATTTTTTAATGATTCCGAAAACTGCATGCACTCCTCCAACCGTGAAAGTTAAGAGAAAAAAAGGTCACATTGCTGTGACCTATGCGGATAATTTCTTTCTTCCTTTTGCACGTCTTGCTGCTAAAACTTTTCTTCCACCAGGAGTACTCATTCTGGCTCTGAAACCGTGAACCTTGGAATGGGAACGCTTTTTAGGCTGAAATGTCATCTTCATGGAAAGGCACCTCCTTCTCTAAACCTTCTTATATAAAAAGGTAAACATATTTTTCAACATTTGGGCGCATAAAAAATGCGCCTTCCTTTCGGAAAATAGCATATTGATTGTAATGTAAAAGCCCGTCAATGTCAAGCAAAATTCAATAAAAATGCTGAAAAATCAAGAGAAATAGGGCTTTCTGAAATTCATAAAATTTTTTAAATCGAGTTATCCACATAGATATACACCATATTTACCCACAAACGAGTTATCCACAGCCTGTTGATTATTTGTGGATATTTATTTTTTCACATGGATATTCTGTGTAAATCCGGTGTAAAAGTGGACAAGTTTACCGTAATTGTGGATATCTCGAAATTTGTCGGATTTATCCACATATACACATCACTATCCACATCCCCTGTTAATATTCCCAGTTATGAACAACTTTATCAACAATATGTGGATAACTTTATCCATGACCTGTTCATAACTTGCATTTGAATTATTTTTAATTCTATTATACAATGAAATGGAGTTTCGCACAGTGGGACTCTTAGCGGGAGGAAATCAATGGACGCAATCAAAGAAAACTGGACAACTGTCAAAGAAGCTGTCAGAAGAGAATACAGTCTTTCTGACATTTCTTATCATACATGGGTGGAGCCTTTGGAGTTTCATAATGTAGTGAATGATGTAGTGAGCATTATCATTCCCTCGGACCAGGCCCATGCCCTGAATTACATTTCATCAAAATATAAGAGCTTTTTTCAGGTAACTATTACCGAAATGTTCGATCATCCTTATGATATCAACTTTATCCTGGAGAAGGATGTCAAGGCAGAAGAACCTGCTGAGAATGAAATGGCTGTTCCCAATCAGATCTATGGTATTAATTATGAAGATGCCCATCTGAACCCTAAGTACAAATTTGATACCTTTGTCGTGGGAAGTAATAACAAATTTGCTCATTCCGCATCCCTTGCGGTAGCGGAATCTCCGGGAGAAGTCTACAATCCTCTCTATTTATATGGAGGTCCCGGTCTGGGCAAGACTCACCTGATGCATTCCATCGGACATTTTATTTTAGAACAGGATCCGGACAAAAAGGTTCTCTACGTTACCAGTGAGGAATTCACAAACGAAGTAATCGAATCCATTCGTAGTGGTAATGCGGCTTCCATGACCAAGCTGCGTGAGAAATACCGTAACGTGGATGTTCTCATGGTCGATGACGTACAATTTATTATAGGTAAGGAAAGTACCCAGGAGGAATTCTTCCATACTTTCAATGCCTTGCATGCTGCCCATAAACAGATCATTCTGTCTTCCGATAAACCGCCCAAGGAAATGGAAACTCTGGATGAAAGATTCCGTTCCCGTTTCGAATGGGGACTCCTTGCCGACATCCAGAGCCCGGATTATGAGACGCGAATCGCCATTCTCCGAAAGAAACAGGAATTAGACGGCTATTCCGTCAGCGACGATGTGATCGAATACATCGCTTCCAATATTAAATCGAACATCCGTGAGTTGGAAGGCGCTCTCAACAAAATCATTGCATACGCAAACCTTGAAAAACGTGAAATCAACATTGATCTTGCAGAGCAGGTGCTGCGCGACATCATCTCCCCGAACGAGAAGAAGGTGATCACGCCGGAATTTATCATCGACACCGTTGCAGATCACTTCGATATTACGCCGTCCGACATTGTCGGCAGCAAGCGGAGCAGCAAAATCGTATTCCCGCGCCAGATCGCAATGTATCTGTGCCGCGAAATGCTCGATGCCCCGCTGACCGGAATCGGAAAAATGATGGGCGACCGCGATCATACCACTGTCATGCACGGCATTGAGAAGATCGAAAAGGAAATGAGTGCTAAAGACAGTGTCCGCAACACGGTAGACATCTTAAAGAAGAAGATCAACCCGTCGAAATAGGCGGAGCCTTTGTAACTCTGTCAAAACGGTTAAAACCGATTTACATTTATATAAGAAGAAACTCATCGGTTGACAGGCCCTTATTTATACACAAACCGATGTGGAAAGCCTGTGGATGAATTGTGGACAAATTTGGGGCCTGAAGTTATCAACATTTCATACACAGGTTCACGTTCGATTATTCACAGAGTTATACAGATCGATTTTTCCAGTATTTCCGCATTCTTGACGGGGTTTTCCACATATCCACAGCCCCTACGACTAAGACTACGGATTTTTACTATATTTTTTCTTTATAAGCAGACTCACCAAACAGTGAGGAAAGGAGAGTTATCCACAATTATGAAATTAGTGTTTGACAAAGCAGACCTTGTAAAAAGCGTTGGTATCGCTATGAAAGCTGTCTCCGGTAAAACAACCATGCC
>OHFL01001391.1_pt1 | contig 11121 bp, 13 predicted proteins | sample 1567491 | NCBI WGS metagenome assembly OHFL01 (sample SAMEA3879539, study PRJEB24766) | human gut metagenome | biome: human-associated habitat; feature: feces | place: USA | collected 1985/1987 | reverse complement strand
GAGAAGTCTCTGTGAAAATATTTAACGATCTGGACAAGTATCTGGCAAGATGTGATCAGTTAAAGGAGCTTTCCTCACAGCCGGAACTGTCTGCCGGGATCTGCCAGACCTTAAAGAGCGTATCTCTATAACTTACTTCTCAAAAGGAGGGTGTCCTATGCAGTTGCTTACCATTGGCAAAAATCAGGCGGGACAACGTCTGGACAAATTTTTAAAAAAAGCGTTACCTAATGCAGGCACAGGATTTTTATATAAGATGCTTCGCAAGAAAAATATTACGTTGAACGGGAAAAGGGCTGAAGGTAAAGAAATCCTTGCCCAGGGAGACGAGGTAAAATGTTTTTTCTCTGAGGAAACTTATGCCTCTCTGTCCGGTGCCGGGGCAGCGGAAGATACTTCCGATTACCGTAAGGCTTACCGTTCCTTAAAGGATATCAGCGTTCTTTATGAGGATGAAAATATCCTGTTGCTGAATAAACCTGCCGGAGTTCTGACCCAGAAAGCCAAACCGGAAGATCTTTCCCTGAACGAATGGCTGATTGGCCACCTGCTGGCTGCCGGTGCCATAAAAGAAACCGATCTTGCCACCTTCCATCCATCTGTCTGCAACCGCCTCGACCGCAATACCAGCGGTATCGTATTGTGCGGAAAGACGCTGGCCGGTTCCCAGGCACTCAGCCGGATCATCAAGGATCGTTCCGTAAAGAAATATTATCAGACCGTCTGTAAGGGCAAGATTTTACAGGAAAGCACCCTGGAAGGCTATCTGTACAAGGACGAACGCACCAATACGGTACAGGTATTTCCAGATATGGCGGAGGCTCCGGAAGATGCTTCCTTTATAAAAACAATCTACACTCCCAGTGCGGTGGCTGGGGAATATACCCTGCTGACCGTAGAACTGGTCACCGGCAAAACCCACCAGATCCGCGCCCATCTGGCCAGCACCGGACATCCGTTACTTGGTGACACCAAGTACGGAGACAGCAAATTAAATCGCAGGATGCAATCGGAATACTCTCTGCACCACCAGCTTCTGCATGCCGGAAGAGTGTGTTTCCCGGAAGAAGCGGAAGGACCTCTTGCAAAGGTGAGCGGTCAGACTTTTGACGCACCGCTTCCCCATAAATTTGCAGAGATCTTACAGGCTCTGAATCTGACACCGGATTCCGCCTGCTAGAAAGGAAAACTAAGAACAATGGCAACATGGAATACCAGAGGGCTTCGTGGATCTACTCTGGAGGATATGGTCAACCGCACCAATGAAAAATATGCCGAGGCCGGTCTGGCCCTGATTCAGAAGATCCCCACCCCCATTACCCCGGTCAAAATGGATAAGGAGAGCCGCCAGATCACCCTGGCCTTTTTCGAACAGAAGAGTACCGTAGACTATATCGGTGTCGTACAGGGCATTCCGGTCTGCTTTGATGCCAAGGAATGTGCAGTGGACACCTTTTCCCTGCAAAATATCCATCCCCATCAGGTGGAGTTCATGCATCAGTTCGAGAAACAGGGGGGTATCGCCTTTTTCCTGATATTTTACAGCCATAAGGATCTGTTATATTACCTTCCCTATGAAATGCTCCGCTTTTTCTGGGACAGGGCACAGGAGGGCGGCCGGAAAAGCTTCCGTTTCGAGGAACTGAACCCGGAATATATTATCCCGAAGCATCAGGGAATCCTGGTTCCCTATCTGGATATTCTGAAAAAGGATCTGGAAGACCGGGAGGAATAATAAATAATAATTTCTTGACAGCGGAGAGGTCTCCTAGTATACTACAAATAGTTTCACATGCTACTATGATAATATGGTAGCACGTTAATATATTAAAGTATATGAATTGAGGAACGCTTATGAACAACAGACTTTTACATACGCCAGAGGGCGTCCGGGACATTTACGGCAAAGAATATGCAAAGAAGCTGGCTATAGAACAGAAACTGCAGCAGGCGATCCATTGTTTCGGTTACGAAGATATCCAGACCCCTTCCATTGAGTTTTTCGATGTTTTCTCCAAGGAGATCGGAACCACTCCCAGTAAGGAGCTGTATAAGTTCTTTGATAAAGAGGGTAATACGCTGGTGCTGCGGCCAGACTTTACGCCGTCCATCGCCCGCTGCGCAGCGAAGTATTTTATGGAGGAAAAGGTGCCGCTTCGTTTCAGTTACAACGGCAATACGTTTACAAACACTTCCAATCTGCAGGGTAAATTAAAAGAGGTGACCCAGATGGGTGCAGAACTCATCGGAGATCCTTCCGTAGAGGCGGATGCCGAAGTAATCAGTATGGTGATCGAAGCTCTGAAAAGCGCAGGACTGACCAGATTCCAGGTGACTATCGGTGAGGTGGATTATTTCCGCGGCCTCTGTGAGGAAGCCGGTCTGGATGAGGATACGGAAAAGGAACTTCGTTCCTGTATCTCCGGCAAGAACTTTTTCGCTGCCCAGGAATTACTGGAGCAGAAGCAGATCCCCGAGCCTTATCACAGCATTCTGTTAAAGTTGGCGGATATGTTCGAAAATATAGAGTCTCTGGAGGCTGCCAAAGCACTGGTTAAAAATGAAAGATCCTTACAGGCGATTGCAAGACTGGAAAAGTTAAAAGAGCGCTTAGAGCAGTACGGTGTGGCGGAGTACATTTCCTTTGATCTCGGAATGCTCAGCAAATATCAGTATTATACCGGCGTTGTCTTCAAGGCTTACACCTACGGTATCGGTGATGCCGTGGTAAAGGGTGGCCGTTACGACAATCTGCTTCGGAAATTTGGCAAGAATGCCGCAGCTATCGGTTTCGTCATCGTCATTGACGACCTGTTGGAAGCATTATCCCGCCAGAAAGTGAATATCGATATTCCCGCTTCCGGCAAAACCGTGTATTACCGGGCAGGAGACGAGGCAGATTATCTTGCGAAGCTTTCCGAAGTCATAACCCTGAGGAAAGAAGGGATTCCCACCGTGCTTTCCCCCGAGATCACAGAGAACGAGGAGGCAGATCAGTAATGAGTGAAGAAAGATATCTTACGTTTGCTCTGGGAAAGGGCAGACTTGCCAAAAAGACACTGGAGCTTTTCGAACAGATCGGCATTACCTGTGAAGAAATGAAGGATAAAGATACCAGAAAGCTGATCTTCGTCAATGAAGAATACAAATTACGCTTTTTCCTGGCAAAGGGTCCCGACGTTCCCACCTATGTAGAGTATGGTGCTGCTGATATCGGCGTGGTCGGCAAGGACACCATTCTGGAAGAAAACCGGAATGTTTACGAAGTGCTGGACCTTGGCTTCGGCAAATGCCGGATGTGTGTCTGCGGTCCTGCTTCCGCCAGAGAGTTGTTGAAACACCATGAGCGGATCCGGGTAGCCAGCAAATACCCCAATATCGCCCGAGAGTATTTCTATAATAAAAAGCATCAGACCGTAGATATCATCAAATTAAACGGTTCTGTAGAATTAGGGCCGCTGGTAGAGCTGTCTGACGTCATCGTGGATATCGTTGAGACCGGTTCCACCTTAAGGGAAAACGGGCTGGAGGTTCTGGAAGAGGTATGTCCTCTGTCCGCCCGTATGATCGTCAATCCGGTGAGTATGCAGATGGAAGCCGACCGTATCCGCAAGCTGGTGGGTGCGATCCGGGAGCAGTTAAAAATACAGGCCTGACCGAGACGATAAGCATCGTCATAAAAAGTATTTAAAGGAGAGTACCGTCATGAGAATCGTAGCATTGGATAAAGAATCAAAGCAGAGTATTTTGAACGACCTTTTAAAGAGAAGTCCGAACAATTATTCCCAGTATGAGAGCACTGTAAACCAGATCATCGAAAAAGTCCGTGCCGAGGGTGACAAGGCATTGTTCGATTATACTTTACAGTTTGATAAGTTCGCTTTAAGCGCAGAGAATATCCGTGTCACAAAGGAAGAGATCGCCGAAGCCTATGCACAGATGGATGAGAATCTGATCGATGTGATCAGACAGTCTGCGGAAAACATCCGCGCTTTTCACCAGAAGCAGCTTCGCAACAGCTGGTTCGATGCCAAGCCCGACGGTACGATCTTAGGCATGAAGATCACCGCCATCGAAAGAGCCGGTGTCTATGTCCCCGGCGGTAAAGCCGCTTACCCTTCCAGCGTACTGATGAATGTGATCCCCGCCAAGGTAGCCGGTGTGGATGAGATCATTATGACCACCCCTCCCGGAAAAGACGGTAAGGTCAATCCCGGAACTCTGGTAGCCGCTGATATTGCAGGTGTGGATACCATCTATAAGGTCGGCGGTGCCCAGGCTATCGCAGCCATGGCTTTCGGAACCCAGTCGGTACCTAAGGTCGACAAGATCACCGGTCCCGGTAACATTTTCGTAGCTCTTGCCAAAAAAGCTGTTTATGGCTATGTCAGCATTGATTCCATTGCGGGTCCCAGCGAGATCCTGGTACTGGCAGATGAGACCGCTACCCCCAGATACGTTGCAGCAGATCTGCTGTCTCAGGCAGAGCATGACGAACTGGCAAGTGCCATTCTGATTACCACTTCGAAGGAACTGGCGGAGAAAGTCTCTGAGGAAGTGGATGGCTGGAGCGTGCTCCCATTATCCAGAAGTCTCTGGACAATTACGGCTACATTCTGTTAGCCGACAACATGGAAGATGCTATTGATGCCGCCAACGCCATTGCTTCCGAGCATCTGGAGATCATTACAAAGAATCCTTTTGATACCATGACCAGTATCCGCAATGCCGGTGCGATTTTCCTGGGAGAGTATGCTTCCGAACCCTTGGGTGATTATTTTGCAGGTCCGAACCACATTCTGCCCACCAACGGTACCGCACGGTTCTTCTCCCCGGTAAACGTGGACGACTTCATCAAGAAGACCAGTATTATCTCTTATTCCAGGCAGGCACTGGAAAAGGTGCACAACCAGATCGAGACCTTCGCCAAGAGTGAAGGCTTGACCGCACATGCAAACAGTATTAAAGTTAGATTTGAAGATTAATCATTTCCTCTGGGAAGGGAGTCATCGGATATTATGGAACGAATTGCAACTGTGACCCGTACAACGAAAGAGACCGACATTGCCATCATCTTAAATCTGGACGGCACCGGAAAAGCGGATCTGTCTACCGGCATCGGATTTTTTGACCATATGCTGGACGGCTTTGCGAGGCACGGCTTTTTTGACCTGGAATGCAAGGTGAAGGGCGATCTGCAGGTGGACGGTCACCACACGGTGGAGGATACCGGCATTGTCTTCGGTGAAGCTATCAAAAAAGCGGTAGGAGACAAGAAGGGCATCAATCGTTACGGCTATTTTATTCTGCCTATGGATGAGGTACTTGCTTTGTGCGCCGTTGACTTAAGCGGCCGGCCTTATCTTAATTTTGAATGTGAATTTACTGTACCGAAGGTAGGTGAACTGGATACGGAGTTGGTAAAGGAATTTTTCTATGCCGTATCCTACAGTGCCGGAATGAACTTACATATCAAAATGTTGTCTCCGGGCAATAATCACCATATGATCGAAGCCATGTTCAAGGCATTTGCCAAGGCGCTGGATCAGGCCGTTTCCTATAATCCGAAGGTAACGGATGTTTTAAGTACCAAAGGAAGTCTGTAAAAAATACGTGCCTGCGGCATAGGCTTTGCAGGTATAGAAAGACGTGAGGATTACTATGATCATCAAGAAATTTGTTCCCTGCATTTATTTATATCATGAGCATGCGGTGCGGAATCTTACGGATACCACCATCGTGGATACGGATCCCGTCCGTCTGGCAGATTATTACTGTGAGCACAATGCGGATGAGCTGATCGTTTTCGATATGTCCGAAGGTGACGCAGAGCATGATGCCGCTCTGGATATCATCAAGGAGATCTGTACCAGGGCGGAAGTGGATGTCATCGGTGCCGGCAATGTCAAGCGTATGGAGGACATTAAGAAATTACTTTATGCCGGATGTAAAAAAGCAGTTCTCGACTATGAGAAAGAGAGTAATATTGAGATTACCGAAGAGGTCTCTCTGAAATTCGGTAAGGACAAGATTCTGATCTCTTACAACGACCCGTCCGTTCTGGAATTACATAAGGAGAAGATTGAGAAATATATCTCTGCCATGATCCTGATGAACCCTCATCAGATCCGGGAGACTCAGGCCATTCTTTCCCTTCCGTTTTTCGTGCAGATCAATCAGGTGGCATTGAATAAATTGCTGGAGATTTTTGCTTATGAGAATGTCTGTGGTGTCACCGGCAATACGATAAATGACAATGTGAAAGAGATCGTAGCCCTGAAGGATCTGTGCCGGGAGAACGATATTCCCATTGAATCCTTCCAGGCTGCCTACAAGTGGGAAGATTTCAAAAAGAACAGTGACGGCATGGTACCCGTTATCGTACAGGATTACCGGACACAGGAAGTTCTGATGATGGCTTATATGAATGAGGAAGCCTATGAGCAGACCCTGAAGCTGGGCAAGATGACCTACTACAGCAGAAGCCGTCAGGAATTATGGCTGAAAGGTCTGACCAGCGGTCATTACCAGTATGTGAAGGAACTGGTGGCGGACTGTGATATGGATACAATCCTTGCGAAGGTATCTCAAGTGGGCGCTGCCTGCCATACCGGAAGCAGAAGCTGCTTCTTCAACGAGATCACGAAAAAGGATTATGAGGAAAGCAACAATCCCTTACAGGTATTCGAGGAAGTCTTCGATGTGATCAAGGACCGCAAGGTCCACCCCAAGGAGGGGTCCTATACCAATTACCTGTTCGACAAGGGCATTGACAAGATCCTTAAGAAACTGGGAGAGGAAGCTACAGAGATCGTGATCGCTGCCAAGAATCCTAACCCCAACGAGGTCAAATACGAGATCAGCGATTTCCTTTATCACATGATGGTGCTGATGGCGGAAAAGGATGTCACCTGGGAAGAGATCACTACAGAGCTTGCGAACCGTTAACTGCAGTTTCCACCCAGGTCTCCAGATAAGTGCCGTAATCTACATCGGTGACATAATGCAGCACCTGATCCATGGAGATCCCGGCAAAGCATTTGCCTTTTTGATCCAGCAATATGATCGTCAATAATAATACTCCGGCCAGAGCAAGGCGGATTTTGAACGTACCGTTATCGGAAGATGCGGCAGGTTCCGAATCGTTTTGCTCTGGCCGTATTTCTGCCTGTCTGCGCATCTGCTGTAAGAGTTCTTCCTTATGTCTGTGATCATGTTTTTCCATGCTCTTTTACATTCCTTTCTGATATCTGCAATCTTCGCAGTTCATATTTATGTGCCTTTTGGTACTGGCAGAACTTAATTTTATAAGGTATAATGATAACTATTCAGAGCCATGTAAGCATTTCGTAAATATTCGTCGAATACTTGTATTCGTAAGAATATTTTGGAATGCTTATAGGGCGAGTAAACTTCATGAGCAAAAAGGTAACAATTATGGCTGAACAAAACGGAAAAGAATTAGCATCCAGAATACAAAACAATATTCAAAAAGTCCTGGTCGGAAAAGAGGAAGTGACAGAGCTTCTTCTGACGGCCTTAATCGCTGACGGACATGTACTATTAGAGGATGTCCCCGGCACCGGCAAAACGAAGCTGGCTAAGGCACTGGCAAAATCTTTAAATGCCCAGTTTTCCCGGGTGCAGTTTACCCCGGATCTGTTGCCCGGTGACATTACCGGCATCAATGTCTATGACAGACAGAAGAATGAATTCACCCTGCGAAAGGGGCCGGAACCCAGGCAGGACTGTTGGAATGTATGGAAGAGCGCCAGGTAACCATCGAGGGTGTCTCTTATACACCGGGCGAACCCTTCTTTGTCATTGCCACAGAGAATCCCATCGAAAGTGCCGGCGTATTTCCTCTGCCGGAAGCGCAGTTAGACCGTTTCCTTATAAAACTGTCCATGAACCTTCCCACCAAAGAAGAGGAACTGAGGATTCTGGAATTGTACATGGAGGAAGATCCCCTGAAAAGCCTGACTGCCGTGGTCTCTCTGGAGGAACTTCTGGCTGCCCGGGCAGAGGCTGCGAAGATTTTTGTTCATCCCTGCATCCGGGAATATATGGTACAGATTGCAGAAGCCACCAGACGGGCAGACGGTATTCTGGCAGGCGTCAGTCCCAGAGGAACCCTTGGGCTTTTACGCTGTGTCAAGGCCTATGCTTATCTGCAGGGACGTTCCTATGTGATTCCGGATGACGTTCGTACCCTGGCTGTTCCGGTGCTGGCCCACAGACTGGTATGCAGCTTCGGTTCCGATACCGGCTCCGCAGCAGGCAGAATGGAAAACATCCTTTCCACCGTTCCTGTTCCCACAGAAAGGTTTGAGCCATGATACAACTGCTGGGAATCATTGTCTTTGCCCTGCTTCTGTATCTGGGGCAGAAATATGTATACGCCAAAATATGGCAGCGGGATCTGAAGGTTTCCCTTTCTTTCCGGGAGGATGGCATCTGGGAAGGACAGGAGAGCGAGCTGTCGGAGATCATTGAGAATCGCAAACGGCTGCCCCTTACCATGTTGAAGGTCAAATTCCAGACTGACAGACATCTGGTGTTTGCCGATACCAAAGGCTCCCGGACCACGGATCGCTATTACCGCAATGATATTTTCCAGATCGGGCGTCTGGAGAAGGTCACCAGAGCGCTGCACTTTACCGGCGGAAGAAGAGGTTATTACACCATACAGGAGGCGGATCTTGTCGCATCCGATCTGTTCCTGACAGCACAGTATACGGCTACGACACCCATCGAACACTGCAGTCTCTATGTGTACCCGAAGCCCTTTTCCCATCCGGATTTTAAACGGTCTTTAAAACAGTTAAACGGAGAAGTTCTGACAAAACGACATCTTTTGGAAGACCCTTTCGAATACCGGGGCATTCGGGATTATCAACCACAGGATGACTTAAAAAGCATCAACTGGAAAGCCACGGCCCGTACCGGGGATCTGAAGGTAAACCAGAAAAATTATACCTCCCAGAAATCCGTTCGGATTTTTGTGAACTTAGAGGACACCGGTATTCTGAAAAAAGAGGACTGCGTGGAAGCCTGCCTGCAGATTGCCACGGCACTGTTATTGCTGTTTCTGGAACAGGGGATGCAGGTTGCCCTGTATTGCAACGGTATTGACACAATCAGTGGAGACCCTTGTATTCTGGAAGCCGGCGGCGGAGTCAGACAGCGGAATGTCTGTCTGCAGACGCTTGCAAGAATCGATACGGCTAAACCGGTACAGTCTTTTTCCGAGCTGTTTGCCGCCCGTATGTCCGATGCGTCCAATGCGCTCTATACCTGCTTTGTATCACCCAATGCCTATGAAGACTTTGCAGCATTACTTCTGCAATATCAGGAAAAACACCCGGATATGAAATGGTTTTATCCTTATTCCGAAAGTACACCTCCTGATCCCGGGGAAGCGTTAAAGTCTTTGATCACTTTTATCTCCCTACGGGAAGAAAGCGTCTGAATGTGAAAGAAATTTTGACTGATCTAATGAATCAATTATGTTTTTATCCCCTGGCGCTGACTGCGTCCACGTTGTTGGCCGCGCTGGCTCCCGCGAGCCGTCCGTCCTTGGCTTTGTGGATGCTCGGAGCGCTGCCGGTGTTTTTTCTGTATTACGCCAGAAAACGCTGTAAGCATCTGTCGGTATTGCTCCTTCTGCACGGACTGGTACTGGCATGTTTTTATATCATTCCGGCAGCCAACGGCGTAAACCGTGGTATCCGGCTGTTGGTAGGTGCAGGCTTTGTGATCTATTCCCTCTGGCTGCGTTTTCGGACGGAGGACTTTGCTTCCGATCCGCTGCCTCTGCCGTTAGCCGCCGGAATTGCCTTTTTGTGTCTTTTTCTGCAGCATTATCAGGGAAACAACGTCTGGGATCTCTATTATCGTATGAGTCTGATCCTGGTGTTTTTATTGTATGCTGTCATTTTGTTTTTGCAGTCCTATGAGGATTTCCTTACGGTAAACAGGCTGAGTACCGGCAAGATCCCGTTTCAGGAGATCTTTCGTTCCGGGCTCCACAGCACCGCAGCCTTCGTGCTGTTATCGGGGCTTCTGCTCCTGGCAGTGTCACAGTTTGCCTGGTTAAAGCCCTTGTTGCAGTTACTGCGAAACGGTCTGGCTGCGATTCTTCGTTTCCTGTTCGGACTGCTCCCCATGGATTCCGGGACAGAAGCGGTAGTGGTGGAACAGCAGGCAGGCGGTGGCGATATGCCTCCCATGGAAGCGAAAGATCCTTTTATTTTATGGGTCATTCTGGAATATGTGGCCATGATCGCACTTTTGATCGTCTGCGTATTTCTGCTGTACCGCGGAATTCGAAAGCTGATCACATTTCTCAGGGACAGAATGCAGTTTTCCCTCCCCGGCACTGTTTCTGAACAGCCGGAGAGCATGGACAAGCGGGAACACCTGGAGGCTGCCCCGGAAAATACTGCCGCAAAGCAGAAGCAGAAATGGTTTTCTTTTGCTTTCTTAGATGCCGGCCAGAAGATAAGGCGGATGTATCAGAAAAAAATAAATGCCAGCGGGCTTGCAAAGATGAGCCTGCCATTTTATACTGCTAGAGATGCCGAAAAATCGCTGGATGTGGAAGGAATGGCTGAAATCTATGAAAAAGCCCGTTATTCCGCTGTCCCCTGCACAGACGGAGATGTCCGGCAGATGAAAAATTATATGTAAAAATCAATAACCTGAGGTAAATATGAACGAAAAGTTAGCGTTAAATGATGATATTCTGATGAAGATCGAAAAACCGGCCCGCTACATCGGCAACGAAGTCAATGCCGTAGTGAAGGACAGGGACAGCATTGATGTCCGTTTCTGTATGTGCTTCCCGGATGTCTACGAGATCGGTATGTCCCACCTGGGAATCCAGATCCTGTATGGCATGCTCAATTCCTGGGATGATGTCTGGTGTGAGCGTGTGTATTCTCCCTGGGTGGATCTGGATGAAATTATGCGTAAGGAGAACATTCCGCTGTTTGCCCTGGAGAGTCAGGATCCGATAAAAGACTTCGACTTTTTGGGAATCACCATTCAGTACGAAATGTGTTATACGAATATTCTGCAGGTTCTGGATCTGGCGGGGATCCCGTTGCTTGCCACCGA
>OHFL01001387.1_pt1 | contig 11145 bp, 8 predicted proteins | sample 1567491 | NCBI WGS metagenome assembly OHFL01 (sample SAMEA3879539, study PRJEB24766) | human gut metagenome | biome: human-associated habitat; feature: feces | place: USA | collected 1985/1987 | reverse complement strand
TCTGACTGTATATACAGATTTATTATATACAGGAGGTTCGGTTGTAACTGACTTTATGGATAGCTTTATGGTTGTGCTTTATTTCATTTTATCCATGCTTTCACTAAAATTCTCAAGCCAGCGTAATGAAGTTGAACAGGAAAATCTATTACTTTATACAACAGCAACACAGGCGCAAAAAGAAATAGAGCAGCTTTCGCTTTCACAAAAACAGGCTTCTGTATACAGACATGATCTGCGGCATCATCTTCTGTTTTTAAAAAATTGCCTGAATGAGAAAAAATATGAACAGGCATCCTCTTATATTGATGAAATATGTACAGGTCTGGAAAATACAAAATATATGAAATTCTGTGATAACGAATTTATTAACCTTATTGTATCATCTTATTATGAAAAAGCTGTATCTGATGATATAAACACTAAAATATCAATAACCGCAGCTGACTTTTCAAAATTTCAGATTATGGATTTATGCAGCCTTATTGCAAACGCTATGGAAAATGCCATTAATGCAAGCATCACATCACCCGATAAAAACAACCGTTTTATAAATCTCAAGATCTATGAAAAGAATAACCAGCTTTGTATAAAGCTTTCAAACAATTATATAAATGAACCTGTGTTTGTCAACGGCGTTCCTGTATCCATCAGGCAGAATCACGGTTTTGGTACAAAAAGCATGATATCAGTTATAGAAAAATATCAGGGTGTCTATGGTTTCTTTGCAAATAATGGTACATTTAGTTTCCAGACATCATTAAATCTTATTTAAGATGCTTAAAAAGGGGCTTTTCACAGACCCATTTTTATATCTGCCACTGTTTAAGCAGATTTCCAAACACATCCAGTGCTTCCTGCACAACATCCGGTCTTGTCATATCTATTCCGCACAGCTTAAGAAGCTCAATAGGGTGCATTGAAGAGCCACCTGACAAGAACTTTCTGTAGCCTGCTATAACCTGCTCATCACCTGCAAGTATCTTGGTTGATATTGCAATTGCAGCGGAATAGCCTGTTGCATACTGGTATACATAGAATGGTGTGTAAAAATGTGGTATTCTTGCCCACTCAAGTGCTATCTCATCATCAATAACCATATCCGGGCCGAAATACTTCTCATTCAGTTTCTTGTACATCGCGCAAAGGCTCTCTGCTGATAAAACCTCGCCATGTTCAGCTTTTGCATGCGCTTCCATCTCAAACTCTGCAAACATAGTCTGTCTGTAAAGAGTTCCCTTAAACTGCTCAAAGAAATGATTGAGCAGATATCTTTTCTTCTTCTCATCATCAGTATTCTTTAACATATACTGCATAAGAATCGCTTCATTACAGGTTGACGCAACCTCCGCAACAAAGATCTTATACCCTGCATAAATATAAGGCTGGTTTGCATTAGAATAATAAGTGTGCATTGCATGTCCCATCTCATGAATAACCGTAAAAACATCATTGAGTGTATCTGAGTAATTAAGAAATACATATGGGTGTGTGCCATAAGCGCCCCATGAAAATGCTCCTGAACGCTTTCCGGTATTCTCATACACATCTACCCAGCCATTATTGAAGCCTTCTTTAATGTGTGAAACATACTCCTCACCCATTGGTGCAAGTGCCTTCACAACAATGTCCTTAGCCTCATCATAGCTTATCTTCCAGTCAATATCCTCTACCATCGGTGCATATATATCATAAAAATGCAGCTCGTCAACACCAAGTGCCTTCTTTCTTATATCAACATAGCAGTACATTTTGTCAAGATTGTCATTGACAGTCTTAATAAGATTCTTATATACATTTTCTGGAATAAATGAGCCATCAAGATACATGTTCAGTGTTGACTTGTAACCCCTTGCGTCTGCATAGAACATTGCCTGCTTGACATTGCCATAAAACGCTGCCGCAATTGTGTTGATATACGCCCCATACTGCTTATACAGCGCCTCAAATGCCGCCTTTCTTACAGCTCTGTCCTGACTTTCCATAAATGTAGCAAAATTGCCGTTAGTCAGCTCATCTTCCTGTCCGTTCTCTCTTTTCACCTTTCCGAACTTAACATCAGCATTGTTAAACTTAGAGAACACCTCATCAGGCACAGTTGACATCTGTGATGCCTTTGCAAGCAGTGCTTCCTCCTTTTCAGAAAGCGTATGCTCTTTCCCTGCGAGGCAGTCATCAATAAAATGCTTATACATTCCCAGCCTTTCATCCTCGCTGATATATTTATCAAGCACATCAGCATCTATTGATATAAGCTCAGGCTCTAAAAATGCATACTTCTCTGACACCTTCATCGCAGCCATCTGGGCTTTCCCAGATATTTCCTGATACTTTGAATTGCCTGTATCCTCATAATATTTCATAAATGCATACACATACACTCTTTCAGTAATGTATTCTACCTGTTCATACTCCTTAAGCGCCTTGTAAAGCATGCCGGCAGACTCGCCCATCCTGCCCTTAAGCTCACTTGGCTGGTCAGTCAGTTCAAGTATACTGTTATAATCCTTCTCCCATGCTTCATCAGAGCTGTATAAATCACTCACAGCCCATTTAAACTTATCATCAATCTCACTTCTTGCTGGCATAACAATCCTCCATTCATATTAAATTACGGGAATATCCGTATCTATAACAAAAGCCTGCAACAACTCATGCGCTGTCACAGGCTTATCATTCGTATTAATCAAGTTCTGGCAGATAAGCAGATGTCGCTATCGCAAGTGCACCATGTCCTATGTGGCAGGCAACTGAAAGTGAAAGTGGATCCATGTGGAAATCAAACTGCGGAAAAGTCTCTTTAACTAACGCAGCCCATTCCTCTGCCTCCTCAGGATTACCTGAATAGGCAACCTCCATATGCATCTTTCCATCCTTTGCAAACTCTGCAAATCTTGTATCTAAATCATCCTGCATTGCCTTAAGCATAATCTTCTTCGCAGAAGCCTTACCTCTTGCCTTGGCAAATGCATCTAACTTCTCACCCTGAATCTGAAGCACAGGATTAAGCTTTAACATAGTTCCAATAGCAGCTGCCGCAGGAGTTATTCTTCCGCCCTTCTTTAAGTACTTAAGAGTATCAAGTGTAATATATATGCTTGATTCCATCTTATGCTTCTCAAGAATCTCCTTAATCTCTGCCGCAGACTTACCTCTCTTAGCAAGCTCCTTCGCATCAAGAACAGACTGTCTCATGGTTACAGAAATTCTCTGGTTATTGACAACCTGAACCTTTCCATCATAATCATCAGCAACCATAGCCGCTGTCTGACATGTTCCGCTGAGCCCGCTTGACATAGGAATATATACAAGTTCATCATATTCCTTAAGAAGCTCATCAAATGCGTCCTGCATCTCACCAATAGAAGGCTGTGAAGTAGATATATCAGCATCCTGCTTTAACTTCTCGTAAAACTCTTCCTGTGTAAGATTAATATCTTCAAAATACTGTTCTCCATCTATAAAGAACGGCATTGGTATAACTTTAACTCCAAGCTCCTTAGACTGAGCCTGTGTAATTCCACTGTTACTGTCTGTAAGTATTGCTACTTTACCCATGTAAATCCTCCCAATAACCTATTGCTGGTAAATCATATTTTTTGTTATACTTCCGTATATACCCTTATATAGTAAGGCATTTTGACACTTTTGTAAACAAATGTTTCTTATTTCAAAGTAATATTTTTATAAACTTTTATTGGAGAACCACTATGAAATATATTGAGATTGACTATCTGGACAACATTTTAATGAATGCTCTTGAAGAACTTATTAACAAATGTGACGGCTACGAGCCTTATTACTGCGATTCCCATAACGACAGCTTTATCCAGTGTGCGCTTGTTGATGACAGCACAGATTCACCTGTAATGTATGGCTTTGTTGGACTGCTTATCAATGATGAATGCGGATATGTTGAAGTTTCAGGTCTTGTAGCACCTGATTTTCGCCATAGAGGACATTTTCATAATATGCTATCCATCTGTTACAGGAAGCTTAAAAGCAGCTCTGCTGGCAATTTAGAGCTTATTGCGCCTATAAGCGGAGAACTTCTTAACAGCTCTTTATGTGGTGATGTATGTTTCTACGAATATCTGTACCAGCTTGATAAAGCACATTTTAACTTAGAATCAATACAGGCTGCAGAGCCTGACAATGCCGAATATTATCTTGAGGGTGAGGATTATCTTATGTATCTGCCGGAATATGAAGAACCTGTGGCGCTTCTTTATCTTGATACACAGAACACATTTGTCAATGTATACGGAGTATTCGTTGATGAGAAGCTTCGTGGGAAAGGCATTGGTACATGCCTTATGAAGCATTTTCTTAAAGACTACTTTAACATTGCTTCACTTCCACTCGTACTTAATGTAACAAGCAATAACAGGGCAGCTGTGGCATTATATAAAAAATGCGGCTTCGCCGAAGCAAGCCGCATTGAATATCATTATATTAACTGTTCTGACAACTAGTTCTTAGCTGCAATAACATCTCTCATATCGTACATTCCAGCCGGCTTTCCTGCAAGGAACTTGGCAGCCTCAACTGCACCCTTTGCAAATACAGCCTTAGAATGTGCGGTATGCTTGAATTCTATAACCTCGTCTTCTCCAGCAAAGATTACTTCATGCTCTCCAACAATAGTTCCGCCTCTTACAGCACTGATTCCAATTTCCTTAGGATCACGCTTCTGTCTTAACTGGCTTCTGTCATATCTGTAGAAATAATCATCATCAAGCACTTCCTTCATTGAATCTGCAAGTGCAAGAGCTGTTCCACTTGGCGCATCAAGCTTCTGGTTGTGGTGCTTTTCAACTATTTCAATATCAAAGCCTGCAGACGCAAACACTTTGGCAGCATCCTGTAAAAGCTTGAATAATGTATTGATTCCAAGTGACATATTAGCTGAACGTAATATCGCAACACTCTTTGATGCTTCATTGATTGATGCAATCTGCTCATCGCTTAATCCTGTTGTACATATTACAGCCGGAATCTTAGTTTTCTTAATATAGTCAACAAGTGTATCCTCTGCCTTAGCTGATGCGAAATCAATAATAACATCTGCTTCAACATTACATTCTTCTAATGAAGCAAATACCGGATATGAGTTATGTCCGTCATCGCGAAGGTCAATTCCTGCTACTATCTGTGCATTAGCATCATTAGCAACTATTCCTGTAATAACCTGTCCCATATGGCCGTTACAGCCATGCATAATTATTCTTGTCATGTTCATTCTCCTGTCAATTAAAGTATTCCGTAGTTAACCATTGCTTTCTTTAATCTCTCAAGGTTAGCCTCTTCCATCTCGCATAATGGGCTTCTGAGTGGTCCCATATCCCATCCCATAAGGTTAAGTGCATGCTTAACAGGAATTGGATTAACCTCGCAGAATAATGCATCTACAAGTTCTAATGCCTTAAACTGTAACTGTGCAGCCTTAGCAACATCTCCTGCTGCAAATGTAGCGCAGATATCATGTGTCTGCTTAGGAGCAACATTAGATAATACTGAAATTACACCCTTTGCTCCAATTGACATAAGAGGAACAATAAGTCCGTCTTCACCTGAGTACATATCAAGTCTTCCCTCAGCTAATGCCATTGTCTTGCTCTCCTGTGCAAGATTACCTGTTGCAGCTTTGATAGCAACGATATTGTCAACATCCTTAGCAAGCTTGGCTGCTGTCTCTGGCTGGATATTGCAGCCTGTTCTTCCAGGAACATTATACATAATGATAGGAAGGTCTACTGACTTCGCAACCGCTGTATAGTGCTGGACAAGGCCCTTCTGTGTTGCTTTATTATAATATGGTGTAACTACAAGACATCCATCAACTCCTGCCTTCTGTGCTTCCTGTGAAAGCCATACAGCTGTTTCTGTGCAGTTAGAACCTGTTCCTGCAATAACAGGAACTCTTTTCTTTACATAATCAGCAGCAAATCTAATTGTTTCTACATGCTCCTCATGTGTAAGTGTTGATGCCTCTCCTGTTGTTCCACAGATAATAATTGCATCTGTTGAGTTATTAATCTGGTAATCAAGGAATTCTCCAAGCTTATCATAATTAACTTCTCCATTAGCTTTCATTGGTGTAATAATCGCTACACCGGCTCCGGTAAATACTGACATACCATCCTTCTTTCCGCTGTTAACAGCTATTATTATGTACATGATTCCTGTCTATTCTCATCGCTACCTATGTGGGTAGCTCAACAACATAGAAGAGCCAATCTGCTCAAACAGACTGGCTCTTAAAGAAATCATAGTAATAGTCCTTTAAGTAGCTCTCCATCTATTCGATGACAGTCGTAAAACTATTAATCCTACGCCCAGTAAGACTGCTCCGGAAACAATCCTCTTCGGCACTTTCCCCTTTTACTATCCTTCATATGTCTTCCGGGACATCAGGATAATTACTCTTGAATCGTGCGACCTCTACCTGCTGTAGGGGAAACCCTTACAGTTAATGTGACTATATCACTCTGATAATGTTATGTCAATATATATCCTTAAACTAAAGAACATAAATGTTGTCTTAATTATTCCTCATCTTCAACAAGGTCAATCTTGCTTACTGATACCTCATAAGCAACTCTTCTCTCAACCTCTTCTTCTCCTATTTTCTTAGTGTACTCTCTGCTCTGTACACGTCCGCTAACCTGAAGATGTGCACCTACTTCAAGACCTCCTGCAAATCTTGCATTTCTTCCCCATGCTATACATGGTATGTAATCCGACTTGCCATATGGTCTGTTTACAGCCACTAAGATATCTGCAATTTCTCTTCCTAATGGAGTTTTTCTATAAATAGGAGGCTTGCATACATATCCGTCAAGGAATATCTGGTTAGACTTTGACTGCTCTTCAGGCATCTCGTCATCTTCTAAAAATCTTAATTCTCTTACAAATATTGAGAGAACAAGCTTATTCTTAGTTCCTTCATGTCTGTTATATGAACGGAACTGTCCTGCAACCTCAATCTTCATTCCTCTATAATCCTTAGTAACATCAATAAGTCTTTCAGATATCATAAGTGGTATGACATCCACCATATCACTTAATCTGTTCACTGATACATTAGCAATATAGAAGCCCTCTCCAAAGACCTCATGGCTGAAAGTGAACTCTGAGACAATCTCTCCAATGATACACACTCTGTTGTTTTCAATTACTTTATCAAGCATTCTGTATTTCTCCCTTCTTTGCCACCTTATTATTAATGTGTTGTGGCATGTGCTTTGTTTTCTCTAATATGTATATGTTGTCGTTTTCGCAAATATTACAAAAACTTTTTGAATAATCTGTGTTCAAAAAATGAAAAAATTTTTATATATTTAGTATTGTTTTTTAAGAATATTGTGATAGAATATAAAAGTTGCTAATCATAGAAGATATTTTGAGTTTAATTCAGGAAGGACATTATTAATGAAAACAAAGCGTGATGATATTCGTAATATTGCAATTATTGCCCACGTTGATCATGGTAAGACAACCCTTGTTGATGAGCTGTTGAAGCAGAGCGGAACTTTCAGAGCTAATCAGGAAGTTGCTGAACGAGTTATGGATTCCAATGATATCGAAAGAGAAAGAGGAATCACTATTCTTTCTAAGAATACAGCTATCACATATAAGGATACTAAGATTAACATTATTGATACTCCTGGCCATGCCGATTTTGGCGGTGAGGTTGAACGAGTACTTAAAATGGTTAACGGCGTTATTCTTGTTGTTGACGCATTCGAAGGTGTTATGCCTCAGACTAAGTTCGTATTACAGAAAGCCCTTGATATGAATCTTTCTGTTATAGTATGTATTAACAAGATAGACAGACCAGAAGCAAGACCAGAAGAAGTTATCGATGAGATCTTAGAGCTTTTCATTGACCTTGATGCTAATGAAGATCAGCTTGATTGTCCATTCATCTTTGCTTCAGCTAAGTCAGGCTATGCTATGGCAGACCTTAATGATGAAAAGAAAGACATGCAGCCACTCTTTGACTGTATCGTCAATAACATTCCTGCACCAGAGGGTGACCCTGATGCAGATACACAGATGCTTATCTCTACTATTGACTACAACGAATTCGTTGGTAGAATTGGTGTAGGTAAGATTGATAATGGAAGCCTTAAGGTTAATCAAGAGGTTATGATTGTTAACCACCATGATCCAAGCGTTAAGAAGCGTGTAAGAATTACTAAGCTTTATACATTTAACGGACTTAATAAGGTAGAAGTTAATGAAGCAGGAATCGGTGAAATTGTTGCTGTATCAGGTATTGCTGATATTCATATCGGTGATACAATCTGTTCACTTAACAACCCTGTTGCCATTCCTTTCCAGAAGATTTCAGAGCCTACTCTTTCTATGGACTTCATGGTTAATGACAGTCCTCTTGCAGGTAAAGAAGGTAAATTCGTTACTTCAAGACATTTAAGAGACAGACTTTTCAAGGAACTTAATACAGATGTTAGTTTAAGAGTTGAGGAAACACCTGGCGTTGAGAACTCATTTAAGGTTTCAGGACGTGGTGAGCTTCATCTTTCAGTTCTTATTGAGAATATGAGAAGAGAAGGTTATGAATTTGCAGTAAGTAAAGCCGAGGTACTCTACCACACAGATGAGAGAGGTAAGAAGCTTGAGCCTATGGAACTTGCTTATATCGATGTCCCAGATGACTGCACAGGATCTGTTATCCAGAAGTTAAGCCAGAGAAAAGGCGAACTCCTTGGTATGTCACCAATTAACGGCGGATACACAAGACTTCAATTCTCTATTCCTTCAAGAGGTCTTATCGGATACAGAGGCGAATTCCTTACTGATACTAAGGGTAACGGTATTATCAATTCTTCTTTTGAAGGATATGAAGAATACAAAGGAGACATTTCTTACAGAAAGAATGGTTCTCTTATCGCTTACGAAAGCGGTGATGCTATCACTTATGGTCTTTTCAATGCGCAGGAAAGAGGTACTCTTTTCATTGGACCAGGTGAGAAAGTATATGCCGGAATGATCGTTGGCGAGAATCCTCGTACTGAGGATATTGAGGTTAATGTATGCAAGACAAAGCATCTTACCAACACTCGTTCTTCAAGTGCTGATGAGGCCCTCCGTCTTGTTCCGCCTAAGATTCTTAGCTTGGAGCAGGCACTGGATTATATTGACACAGACGAATTACTTGAAGTAACACCTAAGAGTCTTAGAATCCGTAAGAAGATTCTTGATCACACAGCTCGTTACAGAGCAAACAAAAAGTAATTATTTTTAGGAGGTTTGAATTATGGATAGCGATTTAGGAGCTAAAGTTAAGAAGTTAAGAATTGCACACGGTCTTACACAGGAAGACGTTGCTAAGGCATTAGAGGTTACACCTGGTTACATAAGTAATGTTGAGAATGGCCGTAACCTTATGACATTAAGAATGCTTTCATATTATGCAGAGCTTACAGGAGTTTCTCTTGATTATCTTGCAGGAAGCGTTGACAAGTCATACCAGAATACAGCTCTTGACAATGAAATCATGCAGATTGTACAGAAGTTAGATGTTGATTCTAAGGAAAAGCTTATCTCTACACTTAGAATCTGGTTTTCTGAGAATAAGTAATTAAAGCCGGCAGGCATCTAAATAAGGAGACGGGTTATATTCCCGCCTCCTTTTATTTTTAACTCTGTATTGATTTCATCTGATAGAACTCACCTTTAAGTTCCATAAGCTCATCATATGTTCCATATTCAACACAATGACCATCCGCTATTACTGCTATTCTGTCTGCACCCTTTATAGTTGATAATCTGTGTGCAACTATAAATGTTGTCCTGTCTTTAGTAAGATTATTAAGTGCCTCCTGAATAAGCTTCTCGGATATACTGTCTAATGCCGATGTTGCCTCATCAAGAACTATTACCTTAGGATTTCTCATAAGTGCCCTTGCGATTGATACACGCTGTCTCTGGCCTCCTGAAAGCTTTCCTCCATGTTCTCCGACAACTGTGTCTAATCCATCCGGAAGTGAATCTATAAGATCTCTTAAATTAGCTGCGTCAACAACTTTGTTAAGTGTATCTTCATCAACATCATCTATTCCATATGTTATATTATCTCTTATAGTACCTGAGAATAATATTGATGTCTGCGGTACAACCGCCAGATGCTTTCTATAACTTCTAAGATCAATATCTCTGATATCATGTCCATCAATTGTAACAACTCCGTCTGTGGCAAAATTAAAGCCTATAACAAGGTTAAGAATTGTAGATTTACCGGCTCCTGATTCTCCCACAAGTGCAATCGTCTGTCCCTTATCAACATGAAGATTAAGTTCATGAAGTACCGGTTTATCTGTATTATTATAGGCAAATCTGACATTTTTAAAATCAAACTCACCTTCTACACTTTTAAGTGCTTCTTTTCCGTCATTACATTCAATATCTTCTTCAAGAAGTACTTCTCCAATAGAATTAACCGACTCAACGCCCTTGGCAATTACTGGTATAAGTGACATAAGTGATGATACCTGGCTTACTATTGTTGCAAAATAACTTTGGTAAAGTGTAATATCTCCAGGACCAACACTTCCCTTTAAAGCAAGAAATCCTGTGAATCCCAGACACACAACCTGAAAAATCTGGAATATTGCCCATCCAACCGAGCCAAATAATGCCTGTATAACATCAAGCTTATAGCCTTTCTCAGCAACTGCAAAAAGCTGTCCGCTCATCTTGGTTACCTCTTCCTCTTCAAGTGCATGTGCCCTTGTAACCGGAATAAGCTCAACCATCTCCATAACCCTTGCAGATGTCTCTTCCATCTCTTTACGGAACTCGGTATTTCTCTTCTTCATAATATTTCTGAAAAATACCATAGTTGCCGCCGCAAGAGGTGTAGTAAGAAGAAAGAATAAAAATACTATAAGACTCTTTGATACCGTAACAAAAAGTGCAACTCCAATATTAAGTGCAATATTTAATATACTTAAAAACATCTGTGTTGATAGTGTCTCAACCGCCTCCACATCTCGCATTATCTTTGATTGCAGTCTGCCTGACTGTGTCTCTTTGTGATACGAAATTGAAAGCTGTTGTAATTTTCTTACAAGTGCTTTTCTAAGTCCCGTCTCAGCGTAACGCGTCGCAAGTGAC
>OHFL01001385.1_pt1 | contig 11153 bp, 6 predicted proteins | sample 1567491 | NCBI WGS metagenome assembly OHFL01 (sample SAMEA3879539, study PRJEB24766) | human gut metagenome | biome: human-associated habitat; feature: feces | place: USA | collected 1985/1987 | reverse complement strand
AATCGCTAACCACTAATCACTTATCGCTCATTTTATTCTCTTCCTCCTCCAAGCGCTTGATACAGGCTGATAACCGCCTGCATGCTGCTGAAGGTGTCGGATACTTCTGCAAGCTGTGCGCTGAGGTAAGACTGCTCGGCAGACAAGACTTCCAGATAGGTCGACGTGCCTAAGTTAAACAATTCTTTTGTATCTGAGGCAGCTTGGCGGGCAGAATTTACTTGAATAGTGCGTGAAACGGCTTTGTCCTTCTCCATTTGATACAGGTGCAGGGCGTTGCTCACTTCATTTCCGGCATTCAGCAGGGCGGTTTGGAACTGAATCTTAGCCTGCTCCTCTTGTGCCTTGGCTTGTTTCAGACGGGCAATGTTGGCACCGCGATAGAACAAGGGTTGCGTCAGCGAACCGATGGCGGAAGCCAGCAGTTTGCCCGGGTTGACGATACCTGCACCGGAGTTATTGGTCCAGCCTCCCGAACCGCTCAATGTAATCTGCGGGTAGAAAGCGGCACGGGCGCTATTGGTATTATAGTAGCTGGCAGCCAGTGACATCTCGGCAGCTTTCACGTCCGGACGGTTGGATAGCAACTGCAAGGGGATACCTACTGAAAATTCCGTAGGCAGCTGTTGCTCTTCCAGCACACCGCGTGCGATGCTCTGTGCCGGTTGGTGCAACATCAGGCAGAGGGCGTTTTCGGTTTCGCGTATGCTCTGGCGTATGTCGGGCAGTGATGCCATGACTTGAGCGTAGGCAGTGCGGCTCTGCTCTACGGCAGCAGAAGTGGTTCCGTAGATGCCTGCATCTTTCATGGCTTGCACGGTCTCCAGGTTCTTTTTCAGAATCTCGACGGTGCCTTCGGTGATTTGCAGTTGGCGGTCCAGCATCAGCAGGGTGTAGTACATGTTGGCTACGCCGGCGATGACTTGCGTCTGAACGGCTTGTTCGTAGAATTGCGTCTGCTTCAAGCTAACCTTTGCTTGTCGCTTCGGGTTCAGCAGTTGACCGAAGAGGTCGACTTGCCAGCTTGCGGTGACGGGCAGGGAGTAGATTTGTGTAGCCTTTCCCTTGTCCCAGCTGCTGACGGTTCCTTGCGGAGACAAGGCAAGCGTCGGAGCATAGGCAAGACGGGCAGACATCAGTGCGGCTTGTGCTTGTTTCACGTTCAAGGCGGCACTGCGCAGGTCACCGTTGTTGGTGAGTGCTTGCTCGATAAGTGTCTGCAGCTGTGGGTCTGTGAACACTTCTCTCCAAGGCAGATTACCGAAGTTGGCCGTATCTGCGGCTAATGTATTGTTCACGGACGCCGTGTCGCGATACAGTCCGGCAGTTGTTATGTCTTCGGGTCTGTCGTATGATTTGTAGATGTGGCAACTGCTCAATAAAGCAGTTGCGCACATCAGGCATATTATTTTCTTCATAATCGCTAATCGTTAATCACTATTTTGTATATTGTTCAATCTCCGGTTCTGCATCCGAGTTGTCCACATCTTCCCATTCCATCGGCTTGAATTTCTCCTGCAAGTACTGGAATGCCACGAACAGTGCGGGCACTATGAAGATTTGCAGAATCATACCGATTAACATACCGCCGATGGCAGACGTACCCAGCGTACGGTTACCGTTGGCACCCGCACCGGAAGCAAACATCAGCGGGAGCAGACCGACAATCATTGCCAACGACGTCATCAAGATAGGACGCAGACGGGCTGCGGCACCCAGTACGGCTGCCCACGTAATACTCATACCCATCTTACGACGGTCGAGGGCAAACTCAATAATCAAGATGGCATTCTTCGCCAACAGACCCATCAACATGATCAATGCAATCTGCATATAAATGTCGTTGGACATGGACCCCATTATCATTTTCAGAATGGAGATATTACCGATGGCGCTCATACCGTTGACGAACAGGAAGCTACCCAACAGACCAAACGGAATAGACAACAGTACGGCAAGCGGCAAGATGTAACTTTCATATTGTGCACTCAGCAACAGGTAAACGAATACGAAGCAGAGAACGAAGATCAATCCTGTGGTGCTACCACTGGTTTCGGCCTCTTCACGTGCCATACCTCCCAATTCGTAAGCGAAACCGGCAGGTAGGTTCTCTTTGGCAACCTCAGCGATAGCCGCCAGTGCCTGACCGGAAGTATATCCGGAAGCTGGGGCAACCATTACTTTCATAGAAGTATACAAGTTGAAGCGGCTGATAATATCGGGTCCGTATACCTTCTTGATGGAAACGAACTGAGTTATCGGGGCCATTTCATCGCCGTTGCGCACCTTGATGCTGGACAATGACTCCAGATTCTTGGTTGCTTCCGGTTCTGCCTGAACCATTACACGGTACATCTTACCGAAACTGTTGAAGTTAGAAGCATACAGACCGCCGAAGTACCCCTGCATAGTGCTGAGGATGTCGCTCGGACTGATACCTGCCTTCTTACAGGCAGCAGCGTCAATGTCCAGCATATATTGTGGGAAGCTCGGATTGAAGGTCGTCTTTGCCGAGTTGATTTCCGGGCGTGCTTCCAATGCGGCATTGTAAGATTTCACTACATCGAAGAAGTGGTTCAGGTCACCACCGGTCTTATCCTGCATGTTCAACTCGATGTCGCTGGATGCAGAGTAACCCGAAATCATAGGAGGAGCGAAGAACAGTACCTGCGCTTCCTTGATAATCTTTTGGGCGCGCATGTACAAAGTGGCGTACACAATCGTGGAGTTCTGCATCGTGGAACGTTCTTCCCAGTTCTTCAGCTTGATGATGAGTGAACCGTAGGAGGGGCCTTGACCGCCCAAGAAGCTATAACCTGAGATAACGGTACGTGACTGTACGGCAGGGTCTGCAGCAACCAAGCTGTCCACACGGTTCAAAATCTCTTGTGCGCGTTCTTGTGAAGTGCCCGGAGGCAGTGTCACAGCGCCCATGATGGTACCGGTGTCTTCGTTGGGCACCATACCGGTCGGGGTTATCTGCATGAATACGCCCAACAGTACAATAGAGCCGATAACCAGTCCTGCCGATATCCAGCGTTTCTGGATGAAGAACAGCACTTGTTTCTTATACTTGCCCAGGATACCGTTGTATGAGTCATTGAAGGATTGTTTGAACTTGTCGGTAGTCATACCTGCCAACGCCAGCACACTGATGATAATCATCAAGCTACACAGAATGGGGTGTTCGCTGAAGCTGAACAGACCGAAAATCATGCCCAGGATAGCTACCGTCACGAAGAGCAGTGTAATGCCGGGACGCATCAACCGGCCTATAGAGTCGGCATAACGTGCAATCATAATCTTGCGGGCTTCCTTGGCGGCAACGCCTACACGCTCTTTCAGACTTTCGTGTCCGCCGTTGTGAGGTTTCAGGAAGATGGCACACAGCGCAGGACTCAGGGTCAGGGCGTTCAGAGCCGAGAAACCGATGGCAATCGCCATGGTCAAACCGAACTGACGGTAGAAAGTACCTGCCGTACCTCCCATGAAGCTCACGGGAACGAATACGGACATCATCACCAACGTAATGGAGACGATGGCACCACCCAGTTCACTCATGGCGTCGATGGAAGCTGTACGGGCCGATTTGTAGCCCTGGTCCAGCTTGGCATGGACGCCCTCGACGACGACGATGGCATCATCGACCACAATCGCAATGGCAAGCACCATGGCCGAAAGGGTCAGCAAGTTGATACTGAAGCCAATCAGTTTCAATACAAAGAAGGTGGCAATCAACGCCACGGGAATGGCGATGGCGGGAATCAACGTGGAGCGCATATCCTGCAGGAAGATATACACTACGATGAACACCAGGATAAAGGCCTCGATCAATGTCTTGATTACCTCATGTATGGAAGCGAAGAGGAAGTCGTTGGCACTCTGTGCAATGTTTATCTTCAAGCCGGCGGGCAGTTTGCTGGAATAGTCGTCCAGCAGGGCCTCGATATCCGAGATGGTCTGCGTGGCATTACTGCCTGCCATCTGGAAAATGATACAACTCACGGCTTTATGTCCGTTTACCATATTGTTGAATCCGTATGACAGACGGCCCAGTTCCACATTTGCTACATCCTTCAGACGGAGTATTTCACCGTTCTCCAAGGCCTTGATGACAATGTTCTCGAACTCCGTAGTCTGTTGCAGACGTCCTTTGTAGCGCAGGGTATACTGGTAGGTTTGGTTACCGCGCTCACCCAACTGGCCGGGAGCCGCTTCGATGTTCTGTTCGCTCAAGGCGGCAACCACATCGTTGGGGATAAGTTTGTATTGGGCCATTACATCAGGTTTCAGCCAGATACGCATGGAGTAGTCTTGTCCCAATACCATGGCATCGCCCACACCGTTGACACGTTTCACCTCAGGGATAAGGTTGATGTTGGCGTAGTTTTCGATAAACTCAATGTTGTATTTGTCTTCCTTGTCGTACAATGAGAATACCATCAACATAGAAGTCTGTCTTTTCTGTGTTGTCACACCGACTTTTGTTACTTCGGCAGGCAACAGACCTTGTGCCATGGATACACGGTTCTGTACGTTTACGGCTGCCATATCCGGATCAGTACCCTGATTGAAGTAAACACTGATATCAGCCGAACCGGTGTTTGAAGCCGTTGATGTGATATACATCATGTTTTCCACACCATTGATCTGGTCTTCAAGTGGGGCAATGACAGAATTCAATACGGCAGTCGCATTGGCTCCCGTATAAGTCGCTCTAACCGATACGGTAGGAGGGGCGATGTCCGGATATTGGGTAATAGGTAAGGTCGTAAGACCAATAACACCCAGGATGACTATCAAAATAGAGATTACGGTTGATAGCACCGGACGGTTTATAAATCTATCTAATTTCATTTTATATCTGATTTAATTGTCTATCCTATAAAAATTAATTGAAAGCGGTTGCCAAGTTACCATCGCGCTGATCTTTCAGGTGCTGTTGGTATTTCGCTTCTTGTTGTGCTTGTGTTATAGGGGTGATCTTTTGCCCGTTGTGCAATTGTTGTACACCTTCAACCACGATCTTGTCAGAAGTATTCAATCCGCTGGTTACAATGTAATTCTGACCATCATTCAAATCAGAGATCTGTACTTCTGTGTATTTCAGTGTGCTGTCGGGTTGCAATACATAAACGAACTTCTTGTCCTGGATTTCAACCGTAGAAGATTGCGGAATCAGGATAATGTTATCCATTGCATACGGGAAAATAACATTTCCTGTACCTCCACTGCGCAAGATGTTATTCTTGTTCGGGAAGATTGCACGCATACTTACAGAACCGGTTGTCTGATCGATTACACCACTGACAGCATCAATCTTTCCTTCATCATTGTAGAAGCTTCCGTCGGCCAGCTGTAATTTGACTGCCGGCATTTTCTCCAGTTCTTCTTTTAAAGAAGTTCCTGTTTTTGTCAGTTGCAACAGGTCTTTTTCTGTCATGGAGAAATAAACATACATGTCGTTGATTTCAGAAACCGTTGTCAGCGGTTCAGCAATAGACGGACTTACCAAACTACCGATACGATAGGGGAATGTGCCGATTACACCATTCGAAGGACTGGTAACAGTACAGAAATCCAAGTTTTGTTTGGCACTTACTTCCGATGCTTTAGCTTGAGCCAATGCAGCCTTGGCTGATAACAGATTGTTGACAGCTGTTTCGTATTCAAACGAACTGATGATTTGCTTTTCAAACAGCATGTGTTTGTTCTTTTCTGTCAGCGTCAATGTTCGTAAGTTCGCTTCGGCTGTTTCAACAGCTGCTTTTGCCTGATTATAGGCTGCCTGGTATTGAGTTGGATCTATTTGAAACAAAGCTTGTCCTTTCCGGACAGTTGCACCTTCATCTACACAAAGTTTGACAATAAAACCGGAAACCTGCGGACGGATTTCGATATCCTGTGTTCCTTTGATTGTTGCTGGGTAAGATTTCGTTTGGTTACTAGAAGTCGTTGTTACTGTAGCAACAGCATATTCGTCGTCTCCCATCTTCATTCCACTTTGGCTGTTTCCACAAGAAAACAAAATAAACCCAGTAGCACATATTGCCATGTACTTACCCTGAGTTACCATAAACTTCAAAAAATGTTTCTTCATATAATTGTTAAATTTGAAAATTATTCTTGAATTAACTATTGCGCTTATTTTTCGCTCCCTTTAGGAATGCTGCTTTGTCATTTCCTTTTTTACTCTTATTTTAGTCACAAAGGTAATTTATTTCTATAAAACGGGGGAATTACATAGTTTTATTTTAACCATATTTGTGTGCATATTATATCATTTTCTCAAACGAAAGATATCGTTTTGGTACAAAATGAATATTGATTGTTCCGTATAGAAATTGTGCCATATAGCTTTTTTAGGAAAGAAAAAGAAGGGTGATGTCTTCCGGATGGTCTGTTCTGCTTGGATTGAGGTTTGAATCTGGTTAGAAACTAATTTTTTGACAGCTGTCGAAAAGCTTTACTATATATGTGATAAAGCTTTTTGACATATATGGAAAAGCTTTACCACATTTGTCAAAAATATGAATGGAAGTGAAGTTTGTATCACAGCCTGCGTGGTTTGTATGTCTTTGTCTTGAAATGAAGGAGGCAGATGGTTGATTTGTCTGCGGAAATGTTCTCTTTTTCGGTAGTGAAAAAGGGATGCGTTAAAATCAAAATGGAGAATAAAATCACTTTTTACGTAATATTTTTATGGCAAACACTTGCTTTTCCATAATTATTGCTTACTTTTGACCTAGTAACTTAAATTAAAATCATCATGAATACCACGATTGTTATTTCGGAAGTACTGGGTACTAGTTGGAAAAACGTAAAGTCTCAAATTTGGATTTTGGCGGGTTTGTTTATCTGCTTGTGTTTGATTGCCTTTACAGTTAGTTTGTTGATGATGCCTTTGTCGGCTTCAATGGGAGGCGGATTGCTTACAACGCTGATCAGTGCCCTTATCTCCAGTATTTTTGCCTTGGGATATATCAAGAATATGTTTCAGACAATGGATGGTGATGAGCCTCAGTTTTCGGCTTATATGTCGCACCCTTCCAAGATTGTTAATTACTTGATAGCTGATTTGCTTTTCAGTTTGCTGCTTATAGTGGGTCTTATTTGCTTTATTATTCCGGGAATATATTTGTACCTTCGTTTTCAATTCTTCGCACAGTTCATCGTAGATGAAAATGCCGGAATCATTGAATCTTTGAAGAAAAGCTGGAATCTGACGGAAGGACATGAATTGTCTTTGTTCCTGCTTATGCTGGCCCAATTGCTTATCCTCATTATCGGAGTTGTTTTATTCCTTGTCGGATTGCTGGTAGCTTATCCTTTGGTCATTATGAGTCAATGCTATGTTTACCGTTTGTTGAACCGGCAGGCATACGTTGAACCGAATGATTTGTAGCAGAAAGACATATAACATTTTTTGTATTGCAGTTAGTTTCTTTTTCTACTACCTTTGTTCGAAATTTTTTTAAGAATGAAATTTCGGATCAAAAAGTATGTTTATAGCGGAATGTTCTTGGCTGTGCTCTTGCTAAGTCATTCGGCCCAGGATGTATATGGTAAGAAAAAGAATCTTCCTCCTGTTTTACCACCGGCAAAACCTTCTTTCCCTGCGACAGAGATAACGATCCCTATGGTTGAGTTTCCTAAATATCCGGAAACAGGAAAGTTGGAATTACTGGCTTCTCCCCGTAAGATGATTACGACCGATTTTACCAGTCGGGAGATCAATCATATTGGAGTGGGAGATGCAGCCCGTTTTCAGGATTCGGATACGGAAATTATCGACTTGTCGTTGATACAGGAAGGTGATTATGCATTCCCTTTGCCGGGAGCAAAAGTAATATCTCCTTATGGCGGCAGGCGTCGTCATCATTCCGGATATGATATCAAGACATGTCCGAATGATACGATTGTGGCTGCATTCGATGGTGTTGTGCGGCTTTCTAAACCGTATGCGGCCTATGGAAATGTGATTGTCATTCGTCATTATAATGGCTTGGAGACCGTATATAGCCATAACTCCAAGAATCTGGTCAAGCCGGGCGATGAAGTAAAAGCCGGAATGCCTATTGCTTTAACCGGACATACGGGTCGGGCAACAACGGCCCATTTGCATTTTGAAGTTCGCTTTAATGGCGTTCATTTTAATCCCAATTATGTCTTCAGCTTTTCGCGCCGTAAATTGAAACGGGAATGCCTGATTTGCCGAAAGAAGGGGAATCATATTTCCGTGAAACCGGTCAAAGCCCTGCCTCTTTATCTGATTGATGACAAAGAACAATCGAAATAATAAGCCATGAACTTGGAATTCTATATCAAGATAGAAAAGAAAAGTCTATAAAAAAGAAAAGGTTGTCATCACGACAACCAATCTTCATTGCTAACCTTAAATCTAATACCATGAAAAACACAGTGCAAATATAGAGGTTTTATGTTGTTCAGCATAATTTTGTGGCATAAAATTGCTGTATTTAACTTGATTTATTATTTGGAAACGCTTTTAAGCTAAAAAGGACTCTTTGAAGCAGGAAAAATGCTCCAATGAAGTCTGTTACAAAGCCCTATGAGCTTACGAAACCTTCCTTTTGAATGATTACAGACAAATGCTCCAAAGGACAGAAGGCTCTTCGATAATTGAATTTTTTGTATATTTGCAAACAGAAATGATTTAAGATACAAAGGACTAAATGAAGAATATCCGCAATTTTTGTATTATTGCTCATATTGACCATGGGAAAAGTACCCTGGCAGACCGTTTGTTGGAATATACGAATACGGTAGAAGGCAGAGATATGCAAGATCAGGTATTGGATGATATGGACTTGGAACGTGAACGAGGTATTACGATCAAGAGCCATGCTATCCAGATGAATTATACCTACAAAGGCGAAAGTTATATATTGAATCTGATTGATACGCCGGGGCACGTTGACTTTTCGTATGAAGTATCACGTTCGATTGCGGCTTGCGAAGGAGCATTACTGATTGTGGATGCGTCGCAAGGAGTTCAGGCGCAGACAATATCCAATCTTTACATGGCAATTGAGAATGATCTGGAGATTATTCCGGTTTTGAATAAGATTGATTTGCCGAGTGCCATGCCGGAAGAAGTTGAAGATGAAATCATCGACTTGTTGGGTTGTGACCGGAGTGATATTCTGCGTGCCAGTGGAAAGACGGGAGAAGGAGTGGAAGATGTATTGAACGCAATTGTAGAACGTGTTCCTGCTCCTAAAGGTGATCCGGAAGCTCCGTTGCAATGCTTGATTTTCGACTCTGTATTCAATTCTTTCCGGGGAATCATTGCTTATTTCAAGGTAGAAAATGGGGTGATCCGCAAAGGTGATCACGTGAAGTTCATTGCCACCGGTAAGGAATATGATGCCGATGAGGTGGGTGTTTTGAAGTTGGAGATGTCTCCTCGGGATGAAGTGCGTACAGGCGATGTAGGTTATATTATTTCCGGTATCAAAACGTCTAAGGAAGTTCGGGTGGGAGATACGATTACCCATGTAGCCCGTCCGGCATCGGAAGCCATCGCCGGTTTTGAGGAAGTAAAGCCGATGGTCTTTGCCGGAGTTTATCCGATCGAGACGGAAGACTTCGAAAATCTGCGTGCTTCATTGGAAAAGTTACAGTTGAACGATGCGTCTTTGACTTTCCAGCCGGAAAGTTCTGCCGCCTTGGGATTTGGTTTCCGTTGCGGTTTCTTGGGATTGTTGCACATGGAGATTGTTCAGGAACGTTTGGATCGTGAGTTTAATATGAATGTGATCACGACGGTTCCGAACGTATCATATCTGGTATATGATAAGAAAGGAAACTGTAAGGAAGTACATAATCCGAGCGGTTTGCCCGATCCGACATTGATTGATCATATTGAAGAACCTTATATTCGGGCGTCTGTCATAACGAACACAACTTATATCGGACCGATTATGACTTTGTGTTTGGGCAAACGAGGTATTCTGGTGAAGCAGAATTATATTTCAGGTGACCGTGTTGAGATTATCTATGATTTGCCTTTGGGCGAAATCGTCATCGACTTCTACGACAAGTTGAAGAGTATTTCGAAAGGATATGCTTCATTCGATTATCATTTACACGATTACCGTCCGAGTAAGTTGGTGAAGTTGGATATTCTGTTGAACGGAGAACCGGTGGATGCGCTTTCAACACTGACTCATATCGACAACAGTGTTACCTTTGGTCGCCGGATGTGTGAGAAGCTGAAGGAACTAATCCCGCGGCAACAGTTTGAAATTGCTATTCAGGCAGCTATTGGGGCAAAGATTATTGCGCGTGAAACCATCAAGGCAGTACGAAAAGATGTGACGGCCAAGTGTTATGGTGGTGACGTTTCCCGTAAGCGTAAGCTGTTGGAAAAGCAGAAAGAAGGAAAGAAGCGAATGAAACAGATCGGAACCGTAGAAGTTCCACAGAAAGCGTTCCTGGCTGTATTGAAACTGGATTAAGTAACAAACGGTTATAAAGGAAAAGATCACAAAGTGTAGAGATATATTCTCAGGCACTTTGTGATCTTTTTGTTTTAGAGAAGGTTCGTTATTGCTTATTCAAACAATAGCTTAGCGTCTCTTTCGGCAGCCTTTTGAGTCCATGCCTCCGGAATCATCTTCCATTGGTTGAGTGGCTGCGGAGACAATGTTTTCTTATCTTTGATATACTGGATCATGTAGTAGCGAAGATCTTTCTCTGTCGCATTGACAATCCGGTCTTTTAACTGATCTTGTGGAATACCAGCCCCTTTAGTCAACAGTTCGCCGCCACCGTTACCACGATATGAGTTCAGAGCCACACGATAAGTCTTGTAAAGATCAAATGGTTCTCCATTAGCCAGGCTCTGGATCGTTATCTTTTGTCCGGCAGGTTTTGTTACATCAACAGTATAGATGATTCCGGCAGCCGAATCAAAGTTGAAGCTAGGATTCGTAAAGGTATACCCATTACCGTCTTTCCGTTCTGTCAATAAAAGGAGATGATCGTCGGCTGATTGCATTTGGTTTGTCCAAATGGCATAAGATTCTTCGAGAAATCCTTTGATCTCTTTTCCGGTCAGCTCCATGGTATAGAGCATGTTCTCATACTTATATAAGTTGAACATATCGCTCACAAACACATCCCCC
>OHFL01001374.1_pt1 | contig 11228 bp, 11 predicted proteins | sample 1567491 | NCBI WGS metagenome assembly OHFL01 (sample SAMEA3879539, study PRJEB24766) | human gut metagenome | biome: human-associated habitat; feature: feces | place: USA | collected 1985/1987 | reverse complement strand
GTATCAATCATTGGTATCTTAACAATTAAAATCCCATTAATGACAGATAACAGTTAATTATATTCGTACCAAAAAGCATGGCTATCGTAAGCCCTGCACACAAATATGGTCCAAATGCAAGCACATGCTCTGCATCCGTAACCTTCATACGGATGGAATGAATGACTGCACCTAAGATGCAGCCAATCAGAAATGCCAGGATTATGCACTTCCATCCTAAGAATAATCCTGCAAACGCCATAAGCTTAATGTCTCCACCGCCAAATGCGTCAATACCTTTAATTGCCCGTCCAATAAATAAGCAGACGAGCATAAATCCACTTATAACACAAAACCCTATTAGGTAATCTAATAGGTTCTTGTGATCTAATATTATTCTTATAACTCCCAGCACACCAATTGCCACATTTAGTGAAAATGGTATTTCGAAAGTTCTCCAGTCTATGACTGAAATAACAAGAAATATCGAAAACGCAAAACACATAAGTATACTTACCAGATTAAATCCATGTACCAAGAAGACTATCACATACATTATTCCATTGGTCGCTTCAATGATTGGATACTGTGGTGATATCTTTGCTTTACAATGTCTGCATTTCCCGCCTAATATTATGTAGCTTACCAGTGGTATGAGATCATACCACTGGATTTTCTCGCCACATGTCATACAATGCGAATGTTCTGTAGCTATATTTTCTTTTAAAGGTAATCTGTAAATCAGTACGTTCAAAAAACTTCCGAATACGGTACCGTATAGAAAGATAATGAAGTACAGTAATATTTCGTATTGCATAATTATTAGGTCCTTAGGTTTTTGTTAAATATGTAATGTTGATTACTCTGAAATGAAGCTTCCTGAGTTCTTATCACATGTAACAGGTGTTGAAGTAGCTGAAACTTTTCCTTTATATACGCCTACAGATGGCTTGCCGTTACCGTCAATAATAATATATATTGCACCTGTCTTTGCCTTCTTAGACTTTAAAGCTGTTCCTAATGCACTGTCATCTGACATTTCTTTCGCTAATGCCTTTTCAAAATCAGTACCTGAAGTTGTAGAAAGACTAGAATATGTTATTACTGTTGCTGCTGCTGGTGCATACTGTGCTACAGATTCCTGACTTAAAGCTGTTGATACAGATGTTCTAATTGAATCAAGATTCTGAAGATCTGTTGACTCTCTTGACTTCTCAACATTTCTAATAAGTGTTGGAGCTAATACACCAATAAGTACTGCCATAATAGCAATAACTACGATAAGCTCTACTAAAGAGAAACCTTTGTTACCTAATTTTTTCTGTGTTTTTTTCATGTTTCATATCTCCCTTTTGAAATATATTTATATAAATCTGATATCATAAGCGACATGCATACCAGATTATATATACAATTATTCTGCAACCATACTAATACCTAACTTAGTTGCCCCTGCACCATCAGCTTCAACTTTTACTTTTCCATCTGCTGATATGGTAATCTTAATCTTAGCATTCTTGCATGCCTTAGATTTAAATGATGCGCCTAACACATCATCAGCCTCTAACTCTTCTTTTAATTCCTTTGATAAACCTGTTGTAGCAGTTTTAATATCATCCAGTTGCTTTACATATGGACTGCTTGCTGTTATCCCTTCAGCAGATATTGCTGAATTCACATGTTCTGTCGATAACGCAGTAACTACAGAGTCCCTTACAGTATCCAATGTCTGGATATCAACTGACTCCCTTGATCGTTCAACATTTCTAACTAATGTCGGTGCCAATACTCCAACAAGTACTGCCATAATTGCAATAACTACAATTAATTCAACCAATGACACTATCAGAAGATGATTTTGAGAAGTTTCACACAAGTTTGCGGGAGGTGCTGCAGACGATAAAGTATTCTGTGGACGCTCAGAAGCTGACAGAATATATAACGCAAAATGAACGGATGCATTGTCTTGATCTGTCAGCAGCTAATGTGATCAATATATAATGTACCCTATAAGGTGGACACGACGAGACGAAGGGATTGCTTGAAATGTTGATTACCGCTAGGGGAAATGATATATGTTTGCTAGGTCTGAAAATAACTGATAGAATCCCAAATCATGGACACCTTGAAAAAAGGAGATACCCCAATAAATGGACAGAGAAGCTATTTGTGTATTAACCTGAATGTAGACATACAGTAAAGGGGAGTGTACCTGAAAAGTTAACATAAGAAAAAGGTATTGAATCCCTAAAAATAGACAGAGGTTAAAAGGGATAGGAACACCAAAGTGGACATAAGGGGATTCCAAAGTCCAAGGGCATCTGCTACAATAAATTATAGATTAGAGAGGATGCTGATGAAAGAATATACAGCGAAGGAAATGAAATTGTTGAAGGCTAATCTATATACATTTAAAGTGACAAAGAATAAGCTCTATTTTACGATAGAGTTTAAGAAAGCGTTTTGGATAGCTTACCAAGCAGGGATGGCACCGAGAAAGATATTGGAAGATCTAGGATACGATCTGGAGATGTTTGGACAAAAGCAGATAGACAGCATAGTGCAACGCATCAAACATCAGGCACAGTGCGGAAGCGGCTTCAGACAAGGAGAAAACAGGACACGCCGAAAAAAGGATGAACTATCCATACCGGAAGAAACATCTCTAGAGTCAAAGGAAGCATTGGAGGAAATTTTGAATGAGGTAAAGTACCTGCGGCAGGAGGTTGAGTTTTTAAAAAAAATTGTAAAAACAGAAAATACAGCAACGAGGAAATCCTGATGAGCTTTGGATGGAAATTTGAAGTGATTCAGAAGACTTTGAATGAAGCGGATAACCAGTTGAGTGTAAGTATGCTGTGTGAAATAGCAGGAGTTTCGCGTTCAGGATATTACAGATGGGTAAAAGCTGTAGATGTAAGGGATAAGAGAGAAAAGAAGGACAGGGAAGATTTTGAACTGATTCTGAAAGCCTATAATCAGCGTGGTTATAGCAAAGGTGCACGAGGCATACATATGTGCATGCTCCATTGGAACCCACCGATTGTGATGAATGTAAAGAAGATAAGGAGGCTGATGGATAAATACGGTTTAATGTGCCTGATAAGGAAAGCAAACCCATACAGAAGGATGGCGAAAGCATTGAGGACAAGTAATGTGGCGGACAATCTCTTAAAACGCGAATTTACGGAACATGGGCCAAGGAGGGTGCTGCTGACGGATATTACTTATATACCGTATAATGGGACATTTGCCTATCTTTCGACAATTCTGGATGCATATACCAAGCAGATATTGTCGTATGTACTGAGCGATTCATTAGAGGTGGATTTTGTATTGGAAACTGTTGAGAAACTGATCAGAGAACATGGGGTTGAACTGACAAAAGAAACGCTGATTCATTCGGATCAAGGTTGCCATTACACAAGTGCCAGTTTTATCCGGCTAGTCAATGACAAAGAACTGAGACAGTCCATGTCAAGGAAAGGTAATTGCTGGGACAATGCTCCGCAGGAAAGTTTTTTTGGTCATATGAAGGATGAAATTGATGTCAGTGGGTGTGAAAAGTATCGAGATGTCAGGGCGATAGTTGATGATTGGATAGATTATTATAACAACGAACGCTATCAATGGCAGTTAGCGAAACTTTCACCTAATGAATACTATGGATATATAACGACAGGGATATATCCATTAAAAGGAATTATTGATGAAAGGGAAAAAGAACAAAAGTTCCCTAAAACAAATTAAAAAATGTCCTTGACAAGGGGTACAGTTTATCTTGATCTGCCTAGATTTGACAAGTTTTATGTTATATGATAACCTTAATGTAGATTTTGTCGTGAGGCAGAAGAAGGGGCATACCACCATCGGTATGGCTTTTTCCTCTGCCTTTTTCTTTTAAGGATAAGGATGCAGGATGATGCGACTTCCCTTGGTTGGCGTAAACCTTATGACAAAATAACATAGCATAAGAAAGATGAGGTATACAGATGACAGGCGATATTTTAAAAGATAGTGCAGAGATTTTTGCAAATATTCAGGAAAAAGCACCAGTGGTGCATAATATTTCGAATTATATTACGGCAACAGATTGTGCCAATATGACATTGGCGTGTGGAGGATCCCCAACGATGGCAGATGATCCGGATGAGGTTGAGGAGATTGCAGCGGCATGTGCAGGCAGTGTTATTAATATGGGAAATACGGCGGGACATTATCAGGAGAGTATGTTGCGCACAGGTATGGTTAATAACAAGGTAGATCATCCGTTGGTGTTTGATCCGGTTGGAGCAGGAGCGGCTGCACATAGAAATGCAGTGTTGGAAAATTTATTGGATAAAGTTCATTTTTCGGTAATTCGTGGAAATATTTCGGAGGTGAAATTTGTCGGAGATAAAAGTTCTAAGGCAAATGGGGTAGATGCAGCAGCGGAAGATCTTGCATCGGAAGATACAATTGATGGAATTGCTGAGTATGCGAAGAAATTGAGCGAACGATTGAATACAGTAATTGCCATTAGTGGCCCGATCGATGTGGTGGCGGATGCAAATAAGGCATATCTTATTCGAAATGGGCATCCAATGATGTCACGAGTAACGGGTACGGGATGTATGTTATCCAGTGCAGTGGGAGTATTTGCGGCTGCCAATCCTGATAACTTGCTGGAAGCGACGGCAGTTTGCATTAGTGCGTACGGATATGCAGGAGAGCTTGCTTATGAAAAGGTGCAGAGCACGAATGGTGGTACGGGATCTTTCCGTATGTTTTTGATGGACGCAATGAGCAATATGGATAATGAAACCTTTTTGCAGGGTGCCAAAATTGAGGAAGTGTAAGAAAGAACGTAGCGAATTCGTAGAAAGAATGGAGGCTAAAATGAAAGCGGAAGATTTGATGGTGTACGCAATTACGGACAGATATTGGCTGAATGGGGCTAAGCTGGCCGATCAGGTGGAAGATGTATTGAAAAATGGAGCAACTTTTTTGCAGTTGCGCGAGAAATCATTCACACATGAGGAGATGGTGGCAGAGGCAAAGGAAATTAAAGCTATTGCAGCCAAATATCAAGTGCCTTTTGTCATTAACGATGATATTTATGCAGCAAAAGAGATTGATGCAGATGGTGTTCATATTGGACAAAGCGACATGGAGTATCGCAAGGCACGTGAAATTTTGGGAGAGGATAAGATTATTGGTCTGTCGGCAGGAAATTTACAGGAAGCGATAGACGCTGAGAAGATGGGAGCAGATTATATCGGTGTTGGAGCGGTATTCCATACGGATACCAAAAAGGACACGACGGCGATGAGTTTTGAGGAGTTAAAAGAAATCACAGACACCGTGTCAATTCCGGTGGTTGCCATCGGGGGAATCAGTGCAGACAATTTGATGCAGCTTGCCGGAACAGGAATTGATGGGATCTCTGTAATTTCAGCGATTTTTGGTCAGGAAGATCCGGGTGCAGCAACAAAGAAACTGGTGGAATTGACTCGTGAGATGCTATCAAAGTAAAGAGTCGTAATGCACTGAAAAAATATTAGGTTATAGGTGAGGGCGAGATGATCAAATATCGAGCCTAAATTAGTATAACAACTGATATAAAGGGCGGGATGATCGGATACAAAGATTGTATTAGTATAACAACTGCGTATAAAAGGGTGGTATATCCGATCATAAAACATAGAGAGGATTTCTGAATCATGGATAGGGATGATATACGTAAAGTGTTGGCGAAGGACGCAAAACTTTACATTTTTGATATGGATGGAACAATCTTGAATTCTATGGTAGAGTGGTTCCATCTTGGACGTAATTATCTGGTTGCGCAGGGAGTGGCGGTTCCGGATGATCTTGAGCAGCGGATAGAGACAATGACGATGGACGAATCGGCGGAATATTTTCAGTCGCTTGGAGTGGACAAATCTGTCCCGGAAATTAATGAAGGAATTTTTGCCTATATTCGAGAAAAATATCGTACGTCGATCCCGGCAAAGGAAGGAATGTTGGATTTGATCCGGCAACTATCCCAAAAAGAGGACAGCATTCTTTGCATTTTGACGACATCGGAGCGAAAATGTGCAGAGATGGCAATGGAGAGATTGGGCGTTTTGAACTGTTTTCGGGATATCTTTGACAGCGAGCAGATTGGCTTGAATAAACGCAGCGGAGCAATATATCAATGGGTATGTGAACATTATGATGTTGCACAAAAGGATACGATAATTTTTGAAGATGCAATATATGCAGTGAAAGCGGCAAAAGAAACGGACTGTTATGTATATGGTATGAAAGATTCTTCCAATAGCACGGTGTGGAATGAAATTTGTGAAATGGCAGATGATATTATTTGTTAATATTCCAACAGTGATTAAGAGGCCCGTTTCCATGTCCAAGATCAAGTCCGGTAGACATTGCGCCACGGACATATTCTTTGGCTGAGTATACCGCATCGGGAAGTGTTTTGCCTAGACAAAGGGCACTTGCAATGGCAGAGGATAATGTACATCCGGTACCGTGTGTGTTCGTGCAGTTTATGCGGGAGGCGTGGAACCAATGAACAGTTCCATCGTAAAGCAGATCGTCTGCATTCCCGGTGGCATGTCCGCCTTTTAACAAAATAGCACATCCATAATGGCGGTACATGATTTGTGCCGCTTTTATCATATCGTCAGCATTTGTTATCGCGCAAGGTTTTGGTAACGCATTGAAAATACGATTGCAGAGATATTCACTTTCGGGAATATTAGGGGTTATGAGCGTTGCCATTGGGAAAAGCTGTTCGGTCAGAACACGGATACCATCCTCGTCAAGTAAAGTTTTGCCACTGGTAGAAACAAGTACAGGGTCTATCACGATGGGGATAGTATTTGCATGAGATGGGATGGAAGACTTGGAAATGGCATTTTCGTGAGCTTGCAGGGAAGAAGGTGATTGCGTTGATGGTGAGAAAAAATCCTGTAGGATTTCGGCAACAACAGTGGCAATCTGTCCATTTCCTAACATGCCGATCTTGATGGCGTTTGGGGTGATGTCCGACAATACGGACATAAGCTGTGCAGATACGACGTCAGCATTTATTAAATTGTTCTGTGTAACGCCAAGTGTGTTTTGCGCAGTCAGGGCAGTGATAACACTCATTCCATATACGCCATAGGCGGTCATTGTTTTTAGGTCGGCTTGAATACCTGCGCCGCCGCTGCAATCAGATCCTGCAATAGTAAGTGCTGTTTTCATAATCCCATCTTCCTTTCTCTTTCTACTGAAAATGTGGCCTTCGCATCTGATGTTTTGTATGCGAAGGCCAAAATATAATCATTATAATATATAGCGCAATAGTTGTAATTGCTTCATCCGGCAATAGTTAATATTACTGCGATCATTTATTCCGCAGCTATAACTGCCGCCGATTATTCATCAAAAATAGATACGATCTCGCCATCCAAAATGCGGTTCATATTTTTGACTGCACAGAAGTTACCACACATTGAACATGTGTCTTCCTTTTCCGGCTTCGCTGATTCTCTGTATCTTCTTGCCTTCTCAGGGTCAATAGCAACGTCAAACATCGCCTCCCAGTCAAGCTTCTTTCTTGCAAGGCTCATCTTGTAATCCCATTCATCCGCACCTGGAACACCCTTTGCTATATCAGCCGCATGTGCAGCAATTCTTGAAGCAATAATTCCTTCCTTAACATCTTCAAGGTCCGGAAGACGAAGATGTTCTGCAGGTGTTACATAGCAGAGGAATGAAGCACCATAAGTTGCAGCAATTGCACCACCGATTGCTGCTGTTATATGATCATATCCCGGAGCTACATCTGTAACGAGAGGTCCCAATACATAGAAAGGAGCTCCCTTGCAGATTGTCTGCTGGATTTCCATATTTGCCTTAATCTGGTTAAGTGGCATATGTCCCGGACCTTCGACCATTACCTGTACATCTTTTTCCCATGCTCTCTTTGTGAGTTCACCAAGTGTTACAAGTTCCTCAATCTGTGATATATCAGAAGCATCTGCTATACATCCCGGACGGCACGCATCACCTAAGCTCATTGTGACATCATACTTTCTGCAGATATCAAGAATCCAGTCATAATGTTCATAGAACGGATTTTCATTTCCTGTCATTTCCATCCATGCAAATATTATAGAACCGCCTCTTGAAACAATATTTGTAAGACGTTTTGCATCCTTAAATCTTTTTGCTGTAGCCTTATTGATTCCGCAGTGGATTGTCATAAAGTCAACGCCATCTTTTGCATGCATCTCAACGATGTCAAGCCATTCCTGTGTTGTAATATCCTTTAATGCTTTGTGATAATATACAACAGCATCATAGATAGGAACTGTTCCTATTATTGCAGGACATTCAGATGTAAGCTTTCTTCTAAACTTCTGTGTGTCGCCAAATGAGCTGAGATCCATAATTGCTTCCGCTCCCATAGCAACTGCATTATTAACTTTTTCAAGCTCCATATTCAAATCAACGCAGTCTCTTGATGTTCCAAGATTTACATTGATTTTTGTACGGAGCTTTGAACCTATACCGTTAGGGCTTAAGCACTTATGATTCTTGTTTGCAGGAATTATAACCTGACCTTTAGCCATAAGTGACATAAGCTCCTTAACGTCAATATTTTCTTTTTCGGCAACTACTTTCATTTCTTCTGTTACAATGCCCTGACGTGCTGCGTCCATCTGTGTTGTGTAACTCATACTTTAATCTCCTTTATTGTTAAATTCGAGATACTCATAATACCGCAACGCAGTAAACAAAAACATTGCAGGAAATGTACTAAATAATCGCAAAAATCATTTATACAAATCCATATAATAAGTTTCCTACGACGGCATTATCCGTATCAGGTTTTCGGGTCGGAATCATGTTCCCTCTCAGCTGTCGAACTTTAGCTCCCCGTTTTATTTTTTGTTTTATATGGAAATCTTTAAAGATTACCTAACTAAAAATTCTTGAATACGTCTGTCTGTGCTTTTAATTCACCGACTGTATTCCTGCTTTCTGACATCTCTTTATCTATGCTGTTCATCTGCTCAACAAGCTGAGATGTACTTACTGCTGACGACGTTACAGCATTAGCACTCTGCTCTACACCGCTTGAAATTCCTTCAATTGACTCAACTGTATTTTTCATAAGTTCTTTAAGTTTTTCTGTCTTTTCTGCGAATTCCTGCATTGTCTCGCTTATGTAACATGCGTCTTCATTATATTGTGCACCTGCTTGTACGAATGAATCGTAATCTGCAAGTATTGTCTCTTCTATGTACTTGATAATTTTATTAGAATTATCAATAAGCTGGTATACAGCACTTGTTACATGCTCATTTATTGCCTGGATGTTATTAGCTGTATCCCTGCTTGAATCAGCAAGCTGTCTTATCTCATCAGCTACAACCGCAAAGCCTTTACCGGCTTCACCGGCTCTTGCAGCCTCGATTGAAGCATTAAGTGCCAAAAGATTAGTCTGGCTTGAAATATTAAGGATTTCGCCTGTAAGTTCATTTACACGCTCAACACTCTTACTGTCTTCAATTGCCTTTTTAAGTGTTCCTACAATATTACCAAGCATCTCATCAGTTGTACGTTTATTTTCATCAGCTGACTTTGCAAGCGAATCCGCACGTTCACGCATATCCTGTGAATAATTGTTAATCTGTCCTGTCTTATCAGCTATATCAACAACATTCTTTCCAACTGACTCTGTATTATCGTTCACTGTCTGTATTGTTGCCGCAATTTCCTGCATTGTTGCAGAAAGCTCTTCCATAGCAGATGATACATCCTGTGCATTATCATTAGATACTGTAACATTCTCACCTACAGAGTTAATCATATTATCAAGATTCTTAGAACCTTCTACAATCTTTCCGATTGTATTCTGGAGTATATCAAGGAACTGGTTGATTCCCTGTGCAAGCTGTCCAATTTCATCAGATGACTTAACATTAACTCTCTTAGTAAGATCGCCATTATTATCATTGATAAGTGCACTTATTTCTTTAAGCTCTTTATTAGTTTTTACTATTGGATTTACAACTTTTCTTGTACTTATCAGGAATGCCACAATAAGTGCACCAATTGCAAATACAAAACATACACCGCCAGTAGTCTTTGCAAATGCCGCTAACGCATGCATCTGTCTCATTGCATGATCCGTTGCCTCAACTTCACTATTGGTCATATCATCAAGTGCTGATTCAAGACTGTTACATACATCAACAAGATTATTATTAGCTAGTTTTGATGCATTGACTGTCTGATTAGTATCTACATATTTCTCAAGTACCCCAAACTGTGTCAGAAACTGGGAATAATAATTCTTATATGATGAATATGCAGTCTCTTCATTTTCATCAAGCGTCTGCTCATAATCTTTCATATATCCGTCTATCTCTGACTTTAAACTTTCTATATTATCTTTAACACTCTTTTTGGCTGCATCTCCTTCAGCAACTATGTAGCTGTATGCTGATCTTGTAAGCTTCTGTGTACTCTCTGACAGATAACCTACATTTTCAATGGTTACAAGATAATTATTTGCTATATCATCGCCTTTTTTACTGATGCTGTCTGCATTCATAATACTAAGCAGAAGAACCGGTATCATAATTTTATTTTTTACTGAATTCATAATCTATGTCCCTTTCTTTCACATTTTTAGTTAATAATATAACAATTTATTTTTTTTCACAACCAAAAAATTGCTTTCTGGTACTTATTTTACAGATGAAGTACTCTTTCTTTGATTTCCTGGGTACGCCCCTGATTCCAGAACTGTGTTCCGATATAGCCGCATGTTCTTCTTGCAACATTCATCTTATCCTGATCACGGTTGCCACAGTTAGGGCATTCCCATACAAGTTTTCCGTCATCATCTGTTATAATCTGTATCTGTCCGTTATAACCGCATACCTGGCAATAGTCGCTCTTTGTATTAAGTTCAGCATACATGATATTGTCATAAATAAATTTGATAACCTGCAGAACCGCTTCCAGATTGTTCTGCATGTTGGGGACCTCCACGTAGCTGATGGCCCCGCCGGTGGAGAGAGCCTGGAACTGGGCTTCGAATTTCAGCTTTTCAAAGGCGTTGATGGGCTCCGTCACATGAACGTGGTAGCTGTTGGTGATGTACCCTTTATCGGTCACGCCCTCGATAATGCCGAACCGACGTTGCAGGCATTTGGCAAATTTATAAGTGGTAGATTCAAGGGGCGTGCCATAAATGC